>Ga0316208_1003238_pt1 | contig 12029 bp, 7 predicted proteins | sample 3monopyrite_MG_FD_204944 | JGI IMG/M metagenome (GOLD analysis project Ga0316208, IMG submission 204944) | Microbial mat bacterial communities from mineral coupon in-situ incubated in ocean water Damariscotta River, Maine, United States -... | ecosystem: Environmental > Aquatic > Marine > Coastal... | reverse complement strand
AACAGAGCACAAGCAGATCACCATTTTTAGCCAGCCCGGCTGCGTGATTCATCCGAATCGTATTCGGATCGTGCGGTGCGGGGTTGCCTCGCTTTTCCCACTTTTGGCCATCGCTGCTCGCCCAGCATTCAATCTCTCCTTCCATCCCACCATGCGAAGGTTTATTATGAATGATCGCAATAATGGTACCGTTTGGCATAAGAGTTAAATTAGGCCACGCACAGACATTTTCAATCGCAATCAGATGCTTCGCATTGATCGCTTCCGATTCACCCGCTGCCAGAAAGCCGGGGGCTATTATTACTAAAACAAATAAATAGATGAAACGAATTTTCATGACGAAGGCTCCCATTGTTATTCATTCGATGGCATGGAAAACAGAATCAGTTTATCGTAGGGTGCGTTGTAACGCACCAAATGAGGCATACATATATAAAGGTACGTCACGACGCACCCTACCGCCTGTTTTGTTCAGTTTCTCTCTGCTATTCGTTATTGATACTATCAATTATCCATTGAGAATTGCAGCCTAACCAATCAGACTTGAGGATAACCGACCGAAAGCAAGAAATGGATTGTTCTCAATGACACCTATGAGAGAAAGACGAAACATGCGAGTTTTTGGAATAGGAATTATTGCGGGACTTTGTTTTTTATTGACTGCGGATTTCGTGCAGGCAGAATTCAAAGTTGGAGTGGGGAAAAGAATCATCACTCCTGATCCGCTACTGCCAGTCTCGGGCGGGTTGGGGATTCCCCGAGAAACGACGCAGAAAAAAGGGGATTTGTATACGCGAGCATTGGTCTTTCAAAATGAGAAAACAACCGTTGCGATTGTCAGTCTGGATTTGCTCGGTTTTCCTTCGGTGTTGGGGGATCGTATTCGTAATAAGGTGAAGCGGATTTCGCCGAAGAATATTATGTTCTGCGCATCGCATACCCATAGTGCGCCCGATTGTTATGCGTTCCCGGATGGCAAAGGGGGGCATACCGCAAACATGGATTATATCGATCTGGTTTGCAAAAAAGCAGCCGAGGCAATTAATGAAGCTCTCGACAATCTTCAACCGGCAGCCATTCGAATTGCCACCGATAAAGCAGCAGAAGGGATTGCGTACAACTATTACGCTCCGGCATTATACGATCGGCGTATGAGTGTTATTCAAGCCGTCAGCGATTCCGGCAAAACGATTGCAACACTGGTCAATTACGGCACTCATCCGGAAGTGATCGGAAGTTCGCAGGGGATTCTCAGTCCGGATGTGATTGGTCCGATGTACGATAAACTTGACAAAGAAACAGGCGGCATGACGATATTCGTCAACTCGGCACAAGGGGGAATGGTTTCTGCAGATAACCGCAATCTGAACAGCCCAAGTGATGCCCGCAATGCCCGCTGGAACGACTTCAATACATGGGAGGAGTGCTTGCGAATTGGTCATCTGATGGCAAGCGAAGCGGCTCGAATTATCAAAGAGGCGCCGCTACAGAAATCACCCAAACTGGGAAGTTACAATCTCGATATCACGTTCCCGGTTGAATCGGACATTATGTGGATGATCGTGAAGCACTCGCCGTTGAAGTATCCACACAATGAAAAGGATCACACGATTACAACGCAAGTGAATGTGCTGAACCTTGGCAACGCCCAAATTTTAACCATCCCCGGCGAAGCGCTACCCAACATCGGTTTCTATTTGAAACGTAAAATGAAAGGCGAACATAACCTGCTGTTCGGGCTGACAAACGATGCGTTCGGCTACATCCTCACTAAGGTCGATTTCAACAGTTTTCCGCGATACGAATATGTTTCACGAACATCGCTGGGAGAACAGACCGGCGAAATCTTCATCGAAAAATCGCTGGAGTTCATCGAAACATTACCCAGGCCGATTCCTTTGAAACAAAAATAAATGACTGGGACTTGAGCTGTACCGTGGCTTCTATTCGTTAAGTCTTCTTTCCTGACCGTATTTCATATAAAAAGGGTCAATGTAATCGTTGTTGAAATTCAGGGATACCAGATAGACTGATTCCCCGATTTTCTTTTTGGCAGCCTCTGCTTCTTCTGGTCGATTCAGTTCTGATAACGCCAGGTAGTCGAGATAATGAAACGCGAGAGAGTGAGGAATTTCTTTCAGGTATTTTTTTATAATTGGTAGCGCCTGCTCGGCTCGACCAGAACGAATCAATAATTTCGCCAACTGATATTGTGCAGGAATAAATTTCGGATTCTTGCGAAACTCTTTTTCTGCTTCGGGAGCATTTTCCTCTCGCAGATAATTTCTTCCGATTGCATATTTCGCGTAGAAGACGAGTTTCTGACGCTCCGGCTTTCTGGTTTCCTTCTTCAGATAGGTTCGATATTCTTCGGTGCTTTCTTTCATACGTCCCATTTTATCGAGACAGAAAGCCAGGCCGAATCGAGCCTCGACATTGTCAGGATTCATCTTCAACGCTTGTCTGTAGTTGGGTTCTGCATAAGCATAATACCCCTGCCCGAGCAATGCTTCTGCCAAATGTTGCCAGGCTAGATCATCGCCGTCCTGGGCCTCGTTTGATAACTCTTCAAACATTCTTCGCAATAAAGGATCGTCCAGATAAAAAGCAGGCGTGGTTGGCGAAACGTGAAGTAATTTGTCTGAAACCAGATAGCCACACAGCGCAAGTTCGAAAACCAAAAGCATCAGGGTGAGCCTTAAAACGTAAATCATTTTCCCCCCTTTGATCTGTTCAACCAGGCTGAAACGCGACCAAGCCGTTGAAAAGGTTTAAGAATATTCATACTGCCAGTAACAATATCTGGCTTTTGGTCCCCATCAATATCTCCCACTGCTACGGTGACCATATGAATCGGTTCGCTGGCGACTTGCCAGGTGGTAAAGTTTTGTTGTCCATCATTTTCAAGCCAGACAACACTGGCCGTGCCGGGTCTGTTCCAGTCATTGGTCATACTGACCAAAACAAGATCGAGATCGCCATCGGCATCAAGGTCTCCCACATCCGCGGCATAAGTTCCACCCAGGTCAGAGATCTTTGCCTTTTCAAAATTCCATTCCCCTTTGTTTTCAAACCAGTAACATCCGTGATAAGGCTGCGGATAAGCATCTCTGTCTTCGAGATTATCCCCCGCAGGAAGAATTAAATCGATATCGCCATCCTGATCCAGATCCGCTTTCACCAGTCCGGCTCCTCCTAAATCAAGATTGCTTGTCATCCATAATTTTCGATTCCTAAACTGACCATTTCCCAGATTTTCGAATCCCCATAATTCTTCTTCATCTTGCGTGACAATGGCTGCAATATCGAGGTCACCATCAGAATCGTAATCAGCAACCGGGACATGAATCGTCCCCGGTGCAACGAGTAGTTCATGCCGATCAAATTTGAAATCGCCCTGATTTTCCAACCAAAGTACTTCTCCACGATTATAACCGAACACGCCAACCGCCAGATCGATGTCTCCATCCCCATCAAAATCGCCTGACTGAACGTCAGCAACACGCCTGACATTATCAAGAATAACATGGCGAACAAACTCATCCCCCTGCTTTTCGAACAATTCCACCCGCCCAATAATCCCATCGTCTGGCATAATGTTGCCGAGGATTGAAACAATAATATCCAGATCCCCATCCTGATCGATATCGACCGGCGTTATGTGCCCAGGCACCGCAACATCTGAAATAATGACTTGCTCTTTCCATGTTTTATCAGGCAATAAAGAGAAAAGGGAGATCGAATTATTCGAGGCATCGCAGGCGACTACTTCGTTGGTTCCTTCTCCATCAAAGTTGAAAATCTGGATGTTCGTTATCAGGGGATAACCACCAAATTCCGGACCAACCTGAACGCGAGAAAATTTAATTGGCGATGCGGGATAGGTTTTGCCGCCCGAATAGACTTCCGCTGTAGGGCGAAGCGAACGTAATTGAGGAAGCAAAAACCACGTAACAAGTGGAATCACTGCCAGCAATGCAACCAAAAAGGATAACCGTAAAGCAGCAGGCATGTCTATTCCGTAGTTGTGTTAAGGAAATGATGGAGGGATGAAAAAAGTGATTAACGCTTTCACGCATCAGTCAGGAAATGTTTGTTGCCTTAGGGACGCTTGAAAAATAGCTGTCATATCCTTGATGTTCTATTTTCTTGGCTCAAAGCCATAATCAAAAGCATTGAATATGGCTTTGAGCCAATAAAAGCAGTCAAACAATTTCACCTGGGGCGTTGCCCCAGGCTATGGTGAAAGAGGCCTTTGGCCAAAAAATAAATATGAAATTAGACAGTAATTGTTCGAGCGATACTTATGTCGGAATTGAACGAGCAGTGTAGCCCGACCACTTCTGTGGTTGGGTGCCGCCAGGCAACATCTATACGGGATTATTTATGATACCGGATAAGTCCTCATGCACAACACAAAAAGAGCCGCACGTTTTGAAACGGACGGCTCTTTTTTATAGATCAATGACTCGAAGGAGGATTTATTTTTTGATATCCCACCACCAGCGACCTGCTTGAAGATTGGGAGCTTTAGCCGTTTTGGCAACGCCTTCCAATCGTGGAGCAGACTGCATTTTTGCCAACAGCGAATTCGCATCAACTCGAACACCGCCTGCCACCTGCACAACAATGTTTTTGCCGTTGAAGACTTTATGATTCACAACAGAATCGACAGTCAACGGTGCTTCGTACATCGAAGGATGATATTCTGCATTCATCGCAAAACTGCCTAGGTCCCAGTGGACGTTTTCTGCAAGTCGCTCTTTATTGATCAACGCAGCGACCATCGCCAGATCGAAAATATTTTGCATGTCAGCAAAAATAATATCCTGCTTGGCGAGTTGTTGATAATGCTCGGTGAAGTTGCTGGCGAATTTTCGGTTTGTCGCTTCGGAAGTTCCGGTTTGAATTCGTTCGCCCTGATTGTTGATAAACTGATTTTCAGACTGGCAAAGTACCGAAGTCCCTCGAATTTCAAAAGCGTTCGCATCGTTACTCTTCAAAACAGAAGCACATTCCACAGACATCCACCAGCGCAACGCATCTAAACTGCTGACATCGGAAACTTGAGCAGCGGTCATCAATTTGAAGTAGTCAGGAATTTCAGATCCGCCATCCAGTTTGCCAATTCCAATTAACTTCATGCGGTAATCTGCTTCGACAAGTACACGAGCAACCCGTGAAGTGGCAGGAACTCCGTAGATTTGAACATCTTGCAGGCCAAGTTTTCGTTGTAATTGTCTTGCCCAGCCGCGTACAGATCGTGAAGAGATCGGCCCACTATTCTGAGACTTCTCAACAAACGCTTTCAACTCTCGCATTCCTTCCTGACGAGGATTGATCGAGCATCCAAAGATTCCCTCTCCTTCTGGTGAGAATGTTCGCAGGACCGTGACCAAATCGTCCAGTTGAAGTGTCGGAACGCCGTTATTGGAACTGACAGCCATGCCACGATTATTGAATTCCCAACCTGAAGCGGGACCGGCAATAACAATCTCTCCCGTTTCCGGATACACAAACACGTGCTGAATTTGATAAATTCCCGCCAGGTTTTTCATGGAGTCGACAACGGGAAGCCCCTGGGCAATTCTTTGTGCCACTGCTTGCTCGAGCCGAGTCAACGAAACCATTCGCAAGTTGCTCACCTGAGCCATGTCGCTGTTCAAGTTTGCTTTGCGAGATTGAAGCCCCAGTTCTTTCAGACGGTTTTTATCTTCGGTTTTTGTGAGCCGAACCAGTAAGCCTGTAGGATCAACACGAACACCGGTTTCGAATTCAGTGATTGTTCCGAACCCACCCTGAGATTCCCATGAATCTAAAGCACCTGTTTGAGTTTCGATCAACTCGATCAAGGAGTCGAAATCCGCCCCTGTTCCGGAGAGTGATCTTTTTTGGGCACGTTTGGCAGTAAGCTGAACGCGGGTTCGATTGACGGGCATTTGGCGAAGTGTCGCACGGGATGCCTGCAATTCACCAACTTCAATTTGACTATTGGCAATTTGCTGAAGAATATCAGCTCGAACGTTTTCATCGTTGACGGATTTTGCAATCGCGATCGCCGACTGAAATTCGCCTGCCTCTAAATGATCGGCAACAGTTTTCTTCAAACCGTCCACATCGTTCGCCAAACAGAAACCTGACAGTAATGTGACGGTGAGAATGGCAGCCATCATTTTCATGGCTGCCAGATGGTTAAGTTTCCTGGCAATGATGCGACTCATCTGAGACCTCGTACAGGGGGAATGTGAACGTCGGTAAATCAATCAAATATTCCAACAGGCGCACGGCGGCGCAGTTTTGTTGAGTCAGAAAAAGACCCTTGTCAGATAGGATCGTCAACAAACAGGGCAACGTCAAGGACTTTCCCGAAAAACAGCCCTATTCAGGCATGAAGAGCCGTTTGGCTCGAAAGAACACGAACAGCCGCTAGAATGGGTGCGTCTGTCGTACATAAGATGACGATTGTACCATTAATGGGAGTCTTTCTGACTGTGCCAATTACCCGGGTTTGGGGAAATTCATGGGAAGATTGTCTCGTAAATATACCCAGCACGGTTACAAAAGATCGTTTAACGGCAAGCCGAAGGCGACTGCGTAAACAGGTATACTTGGCTCAATGGTATCAATTTCTACAATAACCTGCTGATAACTTGCTGTTTAACAAATGCTCAATTCTTGGTCCTGTGCGGTATACCACCTGGTACAGAATAATATGCTCAACGAAAAGTAATGATCGTAAAGACAGATGCCCGAACTTCCAGAAGTTGAAACGATGGTTCGAGGCATTCGAGAAGCCGTTGAAGGTTCTCGGATTATTTCTTTCAGAAGAGCAAAATGTAAATGCAAGCCCATTTCGTCTGTGCCTGCGTTCGCACAATTGAGCAAACGAATTCACAATCAGAAAATTCACTCGGTTTTCAGGCTCGCCAAACGGATCGTTCTACAATTGGAAAATGATGATTCCATCGTAATCGAACCCCGGATGACAGGGCTGATGCTGCTGGCAGATCCTCCCAGCCGGGAACACCTGCGTTTTCGCTGGGAATTGAAAAAAGGGAGAAAGAAAATCGATCTGTTCTTCTGGGACAGACGCGGACTCGGCACGTTGAAGTTATTTTCGCCTGAAGAATTTCAACAACAACTCGGCCCACAGAAAATCGGTCCGGATGCGTTACTGATCACGCGCAAGCAATGGCAGCAACGTTTCAGTAATACTTCTCGCGCGATTAAAGTTGCCTTACTCGATCAAAAAATGGTCGCTGGAATTGGCAACCTCTATGCCAGCGAAATATTGCACCTGGCAAAGATTTCGCCGCTCTTACCATGTCATCAAATGACATCTTCACAAACAGAGCGGCTTGCCAAAGCAACCAGGCAAATTCTTAAAACGGCAATCAAGCACGAAGGCTCCACCCTTTCAGATGGCACGTATCGTAACGCGCTCAATCAACAGGGTGGCTACCAGAACATGCACCGCGTTTACGGCAAAGAAAAACAACTTTGCCCAACCTGCAATAAAATAGAGATCAAACGCATTATCCAGGCTCAGCGATCCACCTTCTATTGTGCTAATTGCCAAATGTAAGCCTGCAGTTGAATTATTGGCGAGCTTTTTCTTTTGCCACTTTTAATCCAGCTTTGCTTGATTTGATATAGCCATCGATTTTTGTTGTCTTAATCGCTTTTTTATAATGTTCGATTGCTAAATTCGCATCGTCAGTTGCCAGGAAAACATCGGCGAGGCCCTTGTGCCAGAAATGCGTGAGCAAATCACTCCGCTTTTCGGGTCTGCTTTCATGCGACTTTTTCGCAGCAGCTAATGCCTTTTGTTTTTCACCAGCTTTCAACCACGCAGAGGCAGATTCCATCCAGTGCCAGGCAGCGAGACTTTCATCCTGCGGGGCAATTTTTTCATAAAGTTCAGCCCCTTTCCGGTAATCTCTGGCTTTAATAAATTGCTGCGCCAAACTCGCACTGAGTCGCACACTGACAGGCTTCCCCTTGTTTCCATCAGCTTTGGCAAGTCGCTGGGTATATTCAATCGCCTTTTGTGGGTTCGATTTTGCTCCAGAATAAACCTCTGCAAGAATATACAACGAAGTACGATCCTTGGCATTCTTTTTCAAGCGGTCTTCGTGTCGTTTAATGAGGTCATCAATTTTACCTCGTTGATAGCTGAAACCGATTAATGAACGACGTACAATTGATTGCTTTGCAACGCTTTCACTTTTCTCGATCACGTACTCACACGCGCCGAACATTTTATCTGGTTCGGGAAGCAGGCGATAAGAAGCAATCAACGCTTCATTCACCTTGAGACGGAATTTATCGTCCGGTGCCATTTTCAAAGCAGCTTCAAAAGGCTCCCGGCTGGCTGCGTAATTTCTGGAATTGTAAAACGCAACTCCCACTCTCCAGGCTTCCTCTGCATTCTGAAATTTTGCTTGAGCAAACAAACAGGCATGATTTCCCAGGATTACCAATATCAACAACAGGGCAGACTTTACGAACCGCATCATGGCACCTCTTCCAGAAATGGTTGCACGAAACAAGAGGTCAGGAGAATTCCCAACCGGAACAGATGTCTCGATTTTCAGGAAAGCAACGGCGGTTGTCAAGCGTTAAGCGTTAAGCAAACAATAACTATCATATCTGTTTCGTGTTTCGCAGGATGGCGTGCTTGCACCCATCTTCGCGTGCCGGATTACGTTCCATGACAGAAAAGAGTGGGAACAGTGATGAGCCGGCGATGGATTCACCGGTGTTAAATTAATGACATGGAGACCACATTTGATGGGTGCAAGCAGACCATCCTACAGTCCAAAGAAACGACAGTTATTGTTTTATCGATGGTAAGCATCCCCTTTTTGTTTTCAGGAAGTTTTCTGACGAGGCGATCAGGCATAGTCATAACAATATTCTTTGATGCGAAGTGCAAGTTTAAGGAACTTTGCAGAATTTTCTGGATTGCCATTTATTTTGGTGGACGGAGAATAATCTTCTGGTAGCATGATTCGGATAACCAGGGTGGAGTTGGAGTGGTTCCTGCCGGAATCGCTTTTACTATTGTCTCTTTAGCCTTGCTGATTTAGAGAGACATTTTCCCTGGGTCACGATTCTCATGATGAGAGGAATCTTTCTGCGATGATTAATGACAGGGACTGTCTTTCTGCCGAGCCGATCCGAGCCCGCATATCAACTGGACAAATTCATTTCGACGTACCAGTTACTAAAAGTTCTTCCGCCGGAAATTCTCTTCCGGGGCATGCACGAACGTGAAGGACGTTCCATTTTTCCTGGTTCATTTGATGATCACCAGGATAATTTAATGGAATTAACTTTCTCTATCCACAAGGTGACTTGTATTCCTGTGTAATCAATGGCATTGTGGAAATCTTCTTTCAGGATTTATTTTTGTTGGACTTTATGTTTATTTACCGCGTTATGGAGTAACGCGATTTCGGGCCTTTTTTCAAGTAAGGGAGTGTATGGTGATTCGATTCAGCGAATCAATACAGCCGTTAATGGATGCTGCATTGAAAGATGGGTATCTGAGTTATCAACGGATGGACAAATATTTGCCAGACGAAGGGGGAGACCCCCGATTGATCGATCAAATCGTCCTGGCTTTAGACGAACTTTCCATCGACATGGTCGATGCCCCCTGTGAACGCGAAGGGTATGCAGAGGAACAAGCTGCTAAAGTTAAAGTTGATCAAGACAACGCAGAGCAGATCGCAAGGACATTAATCGGGCCGGAAACGCCTGTCTCTTCTCGCGATCCCATTCGCATGTATCTTTCTCAAATGGGGACCATTCCACTGCTGACACGGGCTGACGAAATCTTTCTGGCGAAACGGATTGAAGTCACCCGAAAAAGATTTCGCCGTACCGCGGTGGAATCCGATTATACACTCAACAAAATTGTCGAAATGCTCGAAAAAGTTCATTCGGGAGATCTCCCTTTTGAACGAACGTTGAGGACTTCTGAAACAGAAAATGCTCGTAAAGAGCAGATTCTGGGAAGAATGGAACCGAATCTTAAATTGCTTCGCCGGCTCATCATGCTGAATCAGGCAGACTTTCAGATTCGCCTTTCGCCGGATTCTTCCAAGCAGGAGCAAAAAGCAGCGTTCCAGCGAATGGTGGTCCGCAGGCGTAAAATGACAACGCTATCTGAAGAACTCAGCTTGCGAACACAACGCCTGCAGCCAATCATCAAGCGGATGGATCAGGTAGCAGAAAGAATTCTGCAACTGCAACGCGATATCAAAAAGCTCCGTCGGCTCACTTCTGCTGCTGACGAAGTCGAACAGATGCGGCACGAATTAGCAGAGATCGTTCAAGATATTCTTGAAACTCCTGAAGAATTCATCAAACGAACGAAGGAAATTAAGCGCCGTTTTGCTGCCTGGACAGAAGCGAAGCAGAAGCTTTCAGGAGGCAACTTGCGTCTGGTTGTTTCTATCGCCAAGAAATATCGAAATCGTGGTTTGAGTTTTCTGGATTTAATCCAGGAAGGAAACGCTGGCCTGATGCGTGGTGTTGAAAAATACGAATACCGCAGAGGCTACAAGTTTTCGACTTATGCAACGTGGTGGATTCGCCAGGCGATTACTCGCGCGGTTGCAGATCATGCTCGCACGATTCGTATTCCCGTTCACATGTTCCAAAGTATTTCGACCTTGAAAGCCAAGGCTGAAGAAATTCGTCAGGAAACAGGACGCGAACCAACGATGGAAGAGCTGGCTGAAGCGATTGATATGTCTGTCGAAGAAACCGAACGAATCATGAAAACCTGGAAGCATCCAGTCAGTCTTGATACGCCGGTTGGCGAAAGCGAAGACAGCAGCTTTGGCGACTTCCTGCAGGATGAATCGGAAAGCACCCCTGCTGACACCGCTATGCAGCAGATGCTGCGAGACAAAATTAATCACGTTTTGAAAAGTCTGACTTATCGCGAACGTGAAATTATCAAACTGCGATACGGTTTGGGTGATGGCTACAGTTACACGCTCGAAGAAACCGGACGTATCTTCAAGGTAACGCGAGAACGAATTCGTCAGATTGAATCAAAAGCATTAAGGAAATTGCAGCACCAGACACGCAGCAATCACTTAAAAGGCTTTGTGGATGCGATGTATCCTCTTCTCGATGGAGAAATTGAAACTCCGAATCAGGAAGAAGAAGCAGTCGCGTCAGCTTAAAATGCAAAAGTGAAAAGGGATCTTCCCAAGGGCAACTGTCGAAAAACAGTTGCCCTTTTTTTCGTGTTATTCACCGTCAAACAACTCAGGAATGTGCTTTGAACGGTAACTATTCTCGATTCAACAAGGCTGCAATATTTTGTTTTGTTACTGGTTGAATGACACCACGTTCGGTAATCAATGCGGTGATATTTTCTGCAGGGGCGACATCAAATGCAGGGTTATAGGTTTTCACACCATCCGGAGCTGTCTGCTTACCGAAGCCGATTGTTATTTCTTTGCTGTCTCGTTGTTCAATCGGTATCTCTTCTCCTGATTCAATTTCGAAATCAAACGTACTTGAAGGGGCAGCCACGTAAAAGGGAATCCCATGTGCTTTGGCGAGAACCGATAAACCGTAGGTGCCAATTTTATTGGCAGCGTCTCCATTGGCAGCAATACGATCCGACCCCGTAATGATCACCTGCACTTTTCCTTGCTTCATCATCCAGGCAGCCATTGAATCGCAAATGAGCGTTGATGGAACATTTCGCTGCATCAACTCCCAGGCAGTGAGCCGGGCGCCCTGCAATAACGGGCGGGTTTCGTCTGCATAAACATGAATATTCTTGCCTTGCTCGTGGGCGGCAAAGATAACCGACAGTGCAGTCCCGTCCCCAGCGGTCGCGAGTGAGCCGGTATTGCAATGTGTGAGAATCCCTGCTCCTTCGGGAATTAATTCTGCACCGAACCGCCCCATCGCAGCACACATTTGCTGGTCTTCGGTATCAATTGCTTTCGCTTCTTCCAGCAATCGATCCCGCATTTGCAAAGGCGAAAGTT
>Ga0316208_1003237_pt1 | contig 12030 bp, 9 predicted proteins | sample 3monopyrite_MG_FD_204944 | JGI IMG/M metagenome (GOLD analysis project Ga0316208, IMG submission 204944) | Microbial mat bacterial communities from mineral coupon in-situ incubated in ocean water Damariscotta River, Maine, United States -... | ecosystem: Environmental > Aquatic > Marine > Coastal... | reverse complement strand
TCCGGAAACGGGGCACCTCGTTTTTTTTGTCGCCATGACCCTCCTCGAAACCTTCGATAACCCGCGTCCGGGCCGCGCTTTCCTGATTGAAAGCGTGACTCACGAGTTCACCTGTGACTGCCCCAAAACCGGCCAGCCCGATTTTGCCACCCTGCGCCTGCGCTATGTGGCCGATCAGCGCTGCGTCGAGCTCAAATCGCTCAAGCTCTACCTGCAGAGCTTCCGCAACGAGGGCCATTTCCATGAAGACGTGACCAACCGCATTCTCGATGCCCTAGTCGAGGCCACGGCGCCAGTGTGGATGGAGGTTCGCGGCGAATTCCGCACCCGCGGTGGCATCGCGACCACGATTACGGCACGCCATGGCGAGCGGCCGGCCGGCCTCGAAGACATCGAGCGCGCGCCTTTCCACTAAGCGGAAAAAATATCGGGTAGTGGCTTAAGCGCAAGCCCTCCAATTCCCGAAGGAAAAGGGAACCTGATTTTCCGCTGTCGTCCTGGTTGGGAGCCCTACCTAGAAATAGGAAACCTGGACGGCAGTTTTTTCAATTCTGGCGCCGCGCTTCCACTGGATTGCGCAGGCTACCCAAGCCCGGAAGCCGCACTTCGAGCTGCTGGCCCGGCTGAATCGGCGAAATGCCTGCTGGCGTTCCCAGGTAGACAATGTCGCCTGCACGAAGGGGAGTCCAGCGCGAAAGCTCGACCAAGGCGGGCACCGGCTGCCAAATCATGTCGGCGAGCCAAGCCTCTTGCATGACCTCGCCATCGATCAAGCCCTCCAGACGCCGGTTGCGCCAGTCCTGACATTCGGCCCAGGGCACCCATGCAGGGCCTAGACAGCCAAAGGTGGCCAGGTTCTTACTCCGCAGCCACGGCCAAGCGCGCTCCTTATCCGCCGCCTGCTGGCCACGTGCGGTGATGTCATTGCCCAGAGTCAGGGCGACGATGGCGGCCTCGGCTTCGGCTTCGGTGGCATGGTCCAAATCCTGACCCAACAGAAGGACGACCTCGGCTTCGGGGTCGACCCGGCTTTCGAGCCAGGTAGGGATTTGCACCGGTTGATCCGGGCCGATGAGGACATCGGGCGACTTGGCGAAAAACACCAGCTCCGATGGCGGCTCAGCGCCCATTTCGCGGGCGTGGGCGGCGAAGTTCTTGCCCAAACATAAGGCTTTGCCGGGGCGCCCTGGGCATAGAAGCGGCCAAGTGGAGGCCGGAGCTTGGGGCGCGGCCTCAATCGTGGCGCGTAAGGCCACCGGATCGGCCAATAATTGCGCAACCTCAGCAAGGTCGTCGGCGATGCCTGCCTCGCTGAGGTCGCGGAAGACTCCGGAAGCCACCCACAGCCAGTGGGGGCTTCCATCGGGAGCTTGGGCACGGCGCAGTTCGCTCATATGCCCCAGTGTAAGTCGTGCCGCCGCCTACTTTGCGGGTTCGCGCAAAATCGATAGCGCGCCGAGAGCGTAGGCGGTGCACAAGTCGGCATTGCCTTCCCACCAGCGTGGGGCATCGGCGTTGACCCAAGTGCCGTCTTCGCGCTGGACTTCAAGCAGCTTTGCCGCCAACTCGGGACGCCAATGATGCTCTTGCCCACCGGTCGAGACCAAAGTTTCATAGCCAGAAGCTTCGAGCGCCTGGGCCATGGTCAGGTAGTAGTAGTAAAGACCTTGGAAGCCGCCACGCGGATCGATCAGCGGGTCAAAGCCTGGGTTGACTTCCAGCGTGAAGTGATCGGCAATCCACTGCACGGCGTCGACCACACGGGGGTCATCGGCCTTGAGCCCAGCGAACAGATAGCACTTCAACAGGGCGTAGGTCATCGAGCCATAACTGCGCGCGATCACGGTGCCGTCGGGCAGCTTCTCGGTACCGGCTGGCGAGTTGCCAGGGTAGTAAATGCCACCGCCATCGTTGCCCGAGCGCACCGGTTGATCCGAGCCTTGGTCGTGAAAAATCTCGGTGTTGGTTTCGCTGCGGTTTTGACTGCGCTGCAAGAAGTACAGCGCGCGCTGATAGGCCGGGTCATCGACCGGAGTGTCGACTTCATGCAAGGCTTGCAGAGCGTATTGCAAGTTACTCAAGTCCGGGCGCAAGTCGCCGCCATAGCCAATGCCGCCGTAAAACTTGTCGGCTTCGGTGTAGCCTTCGCCCTCGTCGGTTTGCATGGCTTTCAGATAAGCCACCGCACGGCCGACGACTTCTTTATCTTGTTCGCGACCACCGGCAATGAAGGCGCCGACGGAAACCGCAGTGGTGTAAACGGCAACGCGGCCATCATGAATCGAGCCATCTTCCTTCTGCAGGCTGGCCAACCAATCCAGTACCGAAATGCCCACTGCCTTGGCTTCTTCGGAATCGCTCTTCAACAGCGCGCGCGCAGCCAAGGCACTAATGCCTGGTTGCGGTTGCTCGAACAACTCCCAGTAGCCGGAAGCGCCACGACTCTTGAGCAGTGCATCTACGCCGCGGGCATAGGCGGCGCTCAAGGCCTCTTGGTCGATGGCAAGCGGATCCTTCTGATCCTTCTTGCCATAGGTGCGCATGAGACCGGCATCGGCCAAAGCCCTCGCGGTTTCGGCTAGCGTGGCGTCTTCCGGAATGCCGGTTAACGCATAGGGCGTACCTTCCGCGGCAGCCGCACTATGCAGACGATCGACCTTCCATTCATGGCGCGCCAGAATCTTGTCGACGGTGGGGAAGTAGCGGTCGCGGTGGACATGTGCCAATGCCAATGCCACGCGCCACTCCTTGTCGAGATTGTCGGTGTCTTCATCGACATGCTCGAGCAAATAGGTCACGGAATCGCGCATAAATGGGCCGTCATCGACTCGGTAGGCGCGTGGGCTCAAGGCCATGCCAATCAGAATGTCGGCGGTGACCGTACTGTCGTTGCCGTAGGAGCCGTCGGCCTGTTGGGCCAAGCGCACCCGATTGAGGTAGCCGTCGAAGAGGTCTTTTTCAGAAGGCCCCTGGAGCAGCAAAACGAGAGGAAGGAGGAGAGTCGTAAGCATGCTGATGTCTTCTTAGGTCAACGTACAGGTCGGTTGGCGGTTCGATGCTCCAAAATCACTTCGGTGAGGGCATCGGCAGCGCGTTTTGAGCTGCCAGGGGCCATGGTTTGGGCGCGGAGGTCGTCGAGGCGGTCGCGGTAAGACTGAATCTGAGCGGGCTCCAGGGCATGCAGGAGATCTCGCGCAATGGCCTCTGGGCTTAGATTACGGCCGAGGTGCTCTTTCACCAGCTCTTCTCCGGCGATGAGGTTGGCCGAGGCAATCCACGGCACCGAAAGCGCGTGCTTGGCTAGCCAAGCGGCGAGCCGCGAAGGCAGTTGGTACACCACCACAGTGGCCAGCCCAAGCATGATGGCTTCGAGGCTGGCAGTTCCGCTGACCACCAAACAGCCATGGCATTGCAGCAGCTCCTGGTGGAAACGTCCTGGTGCGCGTTCCACGGGGACATCGGGCTGCAGCGCAAGGAAAGTCTCGATCAGCGGCCACAAGTCTTCGCGCAGGTGGGGCAGGACGAAGCGGGTGTCTGGCTTTGCCTTCAGAACCTCCGAAGCTGCGGCCAGCATCAGGGGAAGGTTTTGCCGTACCTCGCGCTTGCGGCTTCCAGGTAGCAGCGCGATGCGCAACCCTTCGCCGGGCTGTGCGAGGGGGCACATGTCCTGCGGGAGTTCATCACCCAAAGGATGGCCAATGAAACTGGCCTTAGCCTGATGACGCCGGTACCAGTCCGGCTCGAAGGGCAAAATGGCCAGCAATCGGTTGGCGCGACGAAAGTCCCGCACGCGCCAAGGTGCCCAAGCCCAAAGCTGGGGCGCGACATATTGCACTACCGGCACCTTCAGGCGATGCGCAATGCGTAGCAGATGACGATTGAGGCCTGGGTAATCGACCAGCAGGACGGCGTCGGGCCGACGTTCTCGCAACTCGCGCGAGAACTGAGAGACGGCGCGGACGAAGAGGGGAAGCTGCGCCGCGACATCACGGAAGCCCATGATGTTGAGGTCGGCGAGGGGCATCCACAAGCGCATACCGGCAGCCTGCAACTGACGTCCGCCAAATCCGCGGAGCTCCAATCCGGCATTTTGTTCGCGCAGGGCAGCCAGAATCTCCAGCGCATGAATCTCGCCCGAAGCGTCGCCGACGGCGAAGACTAAGTCTTGGATCGGGGCCCCTTGCGCAAGATCACGATCCTCAGGAAGAGGCTCGCGCTGCAGGGTGGCAAAGGACTCCAGGCGCTTTTTGCGTGTGGCCAATCCCCAGGCGTGGCGGAATGGCGCAAGCAACAACGACACCAAGGCATGGCCGAGTTCCCGCAGGACATCGAAGGCAGGTGCTAGCATGCGCGCAAGTGGAGTGTGAGCCGCAACAGGATGGTTGGACGCGATTGAAGGCCGACCTCTTCGGCACAATCGACCGCGGCTATTGTAGCCAGGGAGCTTGTGTGCGCCGCGACACGCGCCAAGCGCGATGGTGGTGCCGCCCACTCGCCTATGTGCTCGCACGACGTGAGGCGCGCTCCCTGCAGCGTCTGGAGCGAAGTCTTCCCGATCTGGCCGGGGAGTCCTTTCCGCGATTGCTTTCCTGGGAACATGGAGTGTTGTTGCGCAGTTGGATTGCGGGTCAGCCCTTGCAGGTGGCGCCGGCCCAGGACGTGGACTTTTTTGATCAGGCGCGATCGCTATTGGCTCGATGCCACCGCGCCGGGGTTACCCACAATGACTTAGCCAAGGAGCCCAATGTGTTGGTTCGCGAAGATGGCGAGCCCGCGCTTTTGGATTGGCAACTCGGTCGCGTGGCGCGTCGGCGTAGTGCCTACTTTCGCATGCTGGGCCGCGAAGATCTGCGGCACTTAATGAAGCACAAGCGGCATTATCAAGCGCCTTCTTTGCGCCCACGAGAGTTGGCTTTGCTGGCAAAGCCAAGTTTGCCTTCGCGCCTCTGGAAGCGCCTGGGCAAGCCGGTGTACCACGGCATCACTCGTGGCCTATTGGGTTGGTCCGACCGCGAGGGAGCGGGGGACCGCGGCGCGCCGTCCTAGTTCAAGGGGCGCGCCGCGATGGGATTACATCTTGTCGAGAACGTACTCGATCCAGCGCTCTTCGAACTCAGTCTCGTCGATCTTGCCCCACGATTCACCCATGGCTTTGGCCCAGATCTCTTGCTTTTGCTGCTGATCTACGTTGGGATGGTCGAGGCGCTCCCGTAGCCAATCGGGAATGTCTTCGCCAGCTTCTTCGAGAGCATCGATTTGCTCTTCAATCTCGCCGCGGCCTTCGTTATAGGCCTCTTGGTATCCTTGGTTCAGGACGCGCACATAGTTCGGAATGATGTCGGCGTATTCATCTTTCCAATACTTCTTGGAGACGCGCCCACGCGCGCCTTCCCGTAGGAAGTACACGATGGAGAAGCTCTGGGCATAGCAACTCACATTGGTCGGACCCTGAGTTTGCCATTCTTGGTGGCTGAAGCGGATGTGCTTGCTCAGCGGCTTGTAGGTCTTGTCCTTGATCATTTGCTTGATCTGAGGCACGCGCGATAGTCCGCCCTTCATGTCTTCGTTGGGCTTCAACTTGGAGCCCACGAGCTTGAATGCGCCGTAGTAGTCACCGGAGCCTTCGTCGAACCAGCGGTGCGCTTCAGAGCGGTCGAACAAGAAGTGGCAGTACTGGTGGAACGCTTCGTGCGTCATGACCGAAAGCGTGAGGTCTTCGCCAGAGTCTGGGTCGAAGTACAGCACCAGTTCTTCGGTAGAAGGGGAGAAGTAGCCCGCGACACCACCACCCATGCCACTGTAGGTACGGAAGTCATCTAGAGTCGCACAGATACGTACGACGGAAACCGCCGTAATCTCTTCCTGCGGTGGGAAGTCTTCTTCAAACAGGTCGCGTGAAGCCTCCAGGCGCTTGATCACCATCTTGATCTTCTTCTTGTCATCCATGTTGGTGACGAGAACGTAGCGCTTCGAATCGACTTCAATCAGCTCCCAGCCAGGCGTTTGGTCCACCTTACTTTGTTGGAAAGCAATGATATTTTCATAGCTGTCCGAGGCGCCAACTTCTTCGGCCATGCTTTCGGTCTCAGTGACCTTGAAGGATTTCATCGCCTTGGCGACGGCCTTGGACCACTTCTTGCGAGACTTTTCTTGCGCCGGATAGGTCCAGATGAACATCACCTTATAGTCCGGCAGTTGGAAGGTGTACACATCGAAGATGGCGTCGAAGGCGGCACCGCCTGTGACGAAGAAGGTTTCATATTCTTCCCGTTTGCCAACGATGCCCTTGGCCTTGAACTCATCGTCGATCTCAGGCACCACCGAGCGGAATTCGTCAGCACGTAGAGCCCCTCCGAAGAGTTCCAAGATGTACTCCGTCGAGGTCACCTCTTTAGGTGCCTCGCGGCCAACGCGTCCTCTTAGGCCACCACCGCCGCCGGAATCGTCACTGTCACTCTCGGTGACTGCCGCCTTAGGGAAGATCTGCGTCACGTACATGAGCGGCTCGATCGGCTGTACGCGGTTGCCTTCCATCTTGACGTAGACGCCTTTCTCGGACTGCAGCACGCCAATCACATTGCGCATGGCGAGGTCTTCGCGGACGGGGACGTCTTTGAAGTCCTTCAGCGGCTTGAACTCAAAGCCATAGGCTGGGAATGGGCGGACCTTTGTGCCATTTTTCTGCGCCTGGGCGGGCACAGAGAAGAGCAGGGCAAAGGCGAACAGCGCAAATACGCGTAGAACAGTGCGAGTGGGACTCATCATGAATGCAAACGGTTGAACCGGCTCCATGATGGAGCCTTTCTTGCCGAAACCCATCATATCGTGGGTTTTTGGTGAGGTAAGAGGCGCCTCAGGCGCCACTTGGACTGATTTTAAGCCTCAGAGTCGTCCTGTGGGGTCACCAGGCGCACTTTCGCAGGGCGCAAGATGGTTTTGCCGAGGCGATAACCACGGCTCAGGAGCTCCAGCTGCGGACTATCGAGGCCTTCTTGCGTGGTCGTTTCCACGGCTTCGTGAAGCTCCGGGTCGAAGGTGGCGTCTGCCGCGGGGGAAACCAGCTGCATGCCGTGCCCGGTCATCACACCTTCTAGGGCCTGGTGGATGGCCTGAATGCCTGCGAGGAAGGCATCGGCCTGCTCGGCTTGGCGAATGCTCTCGGGAATCGAGCTGAGAGCGGCTTCCATGTAGTCGGCAACGCGGATCAAATCGAAGAGCAAGCCTTCGAGGCGACGACGCACGCGATCTTCGACATCTTGCTCGCTACGACGGCGGATGTTTTGGATGTCTGCCTGAGCACGAAGGACTTGCTCCTTCCAGTACTCCATCGATTCTTTGGGATCGTCCTGCTGGGTGGACGTTTCCTCGGTCACAGCAGAATCTTCTACGTCCGCAGAATCCTCAGTGGTGGGGACGTCTTCCTCGACCACGGGGGCATCCTGAGTTTCGGCACCGGCTTGCTTATTGCCGCGCGACTTCTTTTTGCGTTGCGATGCAGACATTGCGTGATTTACTTACGACTCGATTGTTCGAGTTCGTGCAGTTTCTTGACCAAGTTGCGTTCTTCGCGACCGAGTTTCTTTGGCACATCAATGAAGATGCGTACCAAAAGATCTCCACGTTGGCCGCCGTGAAGTTTGGGCAAGCCCTGGCCGCGGATGCGGAACAGCTTGCCGGTAGGGGTGCCAGCGGGCACGGTCATGCGAGCTTCGCCCTCGAGGGTGGCCACGGTGAGCTTGTCGCCAAGCACGGCTTGCGGCCAACTGATGGGAACCTCGATGTACAAATCGCGGCCATCGCGGTGAATGCCCTCGCGCTCTTTGATTTGGACTTCGACAAAGAGGTCACCTGGAGGCCCGCCTTGTGGGCCGGCTTCTCCTTGTTCCGCCAATCGAATCTGTGCGCCATCTTCAATGCCCGCAGGAATTTGCAGGCTGATTTCGCGCTCAGCAGCTTCGGTTCCGGTGCCGCGGCAGGTGCCGCATGGCTTGGAGACCAGAGAGCCTTCCCCTTGGCAACGTGGGCATGCCGTACGCACGGCAAAGAACCCTTGTTGTTGGTGCACGGCGCCCTGGCCGTGGCAGGTGGAGCAGGCTTCGCGGGTGCTTCCAGGTGCGCCACCGCTGCCAGAGCAGGAGTGACATTTTTCTTGCCGACGTAGTTTCAGCGTACGCTCGGCTCCGGAGAGGACATCGTCGAGCTCGATGGTGACGCGCGCACGCAGGCTGCGCCCACGGGGAGTGGCACGACCACCGCGTCCGCCGCGACCGAAGCCGCCGAACAGGTTCTCGAAGATGCTGCCACCTCCGCCACCGCCGCCGAAGATATCGCCGAACTGGGAGAAGATGTCATTGAGGTCGACTTGCACGCCGCCACCAGGGCCTTGGCCGCCGACACCGGCATGGCCAAACTGGTTGTAGCGCGAACGCTTTTCCTCATCGGAAAGGACCGCATAAGCCTCGGTCGCTTCCTTGAACTTTTCTGACGCACCCTCTTCCTTGTTGCGGTCGGGGTGGTATTTCATGGCCAGCTTGCGATAGGCCGATTTGATCTCGGCGTCGGACGCATCGCGCCCAACACCGAGAACCTCGTAAAAGTCGCGGGGACTCACGCTTGCTTCACTGGCCTGCCGTCATCAGGCGATGGCACCCGGCACGGCCGAGGACGAATCATCTTTGATGTCGGTCACAAGAGTATTGGTGGTGAGCAAGAGACCGGCAATCGAACCGGCGTTGGTCAACGCGGCCTTCACGACTTTGGCCGGATCCATGATGCCTGCCTTCGCCATGTCGACGTACTTGCCTTCGAGCGCATCGAAACCCTTCCAGCCTTTGCAGCCGAGGACTTCTTCGACAACCACGCTGCCATCGTGGCCAGCGTTATCGGCAATCATGCGGGTCGGGGCGCGCATAGCCTTGGCCACGAGCTCGACGCCGTGCCTTTCGTCGCCGCGCGCCTTGCGCATGACGCCTTCGACTGCTTCAATCGCACGCAGCAGTGCGGTACCACCGCCAGGGACGATGCCCTCTTCCTGTGCGGCACGGGTTGCGGCCAGAGCGTCTTCGGTGCGGTGCTTGCGCTCCTTGAGCTCAGCTTCCGTGGCGCCACCCACTTTGATCACGGCAACGCCGCCGGCCAACTTGGCGCGACGCTCTTGCAGTTTCTCAACGTCGTAGCTGGAAGTGCTGCGCTCGATTTGGGCTTCGATCTGACCAAGGCGCTCCTTCAGAGCTTTCTTGGTGCCGCCGCCGCCAACCAGCACGGTGCTTTCCTTGTCCACAGTGAGTTTGTCCACCGAGCCGAGGTCTTCGATAGTGACATCGGACAGCTTGCGACCGGTCTCTTCCAAGATGGCAGTCGCGCCGGTGATGACGGCAATGTCGCCGAGCATGGCCTTGCGGCGATCGCCGAAGCCAGGAGCCTTCACCGCAACCACGTTCATCACGCCGCGCAACTTATTGACGACCAAAGCGGCGAGAGCTTCGCCCTCGATGTCTTCGGCGATCACCAGTAGTGGACGACCAGTCTTCGCGGCAGCTTCCAGGACCGGCAGGAAGTCCTGCAGGTTGGAAATCTTCTTCTCGTGAACCAAGACCAGCGCCTTTTCGTAGTTGGCGGTCATCTTGGTCATGTCGCTGACGAAGTAGGGAGAGAGGAAGCCCTTGTCGAAGCTCATGCCGTCGACGTAGTTGGCCACGGTTTCGAGGCCATCGCCCTCTTCAATGGTGATGACGCCTTGCGGGCCAGCTTGCTCCATGACGTCGGCCAAGATGCGACCGATTTCGGCGTCTTGGTTGGCCGAGATGGTGCCGACGCGGGCAAGTTCTTCCGCGCCTTTGACCTTCTTCGACATGCCATCGATGGATTCGGTGGCAGCGCGAACAGCCTTGTCGATGCCTTTGCGCAGAGCTGCTGGATTCGCACCCGCAGTCATGAAGCGCAGGCCATCTTTGAGCATGGCGGTGGCCAGCACCGTTGCGGTGGTGGTGCCATCGCCAGCTTGGTCGTTGGTCTTGGAGGCGACTTCGCGCACCAACTTGGCGCCGAGGTTTTGGAATGGATCCTCGAGCTCAATATCTTTGGCGACCGAGACACCATCTTTGGTGACGACCGGAGCGCCGAAGCTCTTCTCAAGGATGACGTTGCGGCCGGAGGGGCCGAGGGTGACAGAGACCGTACGCGCGAGCGTATCGATGCCAGCGAAGAGTTCTTCGCGAGCCTTGTCATCAAACAGGATTTGTTTGGCCATGATGCTGATTCCTAAACGCTATTCAGCCCTCGATGCGGGCGAGGATTTCATCGGCGCGAAGAATCTTGTATTCCTCGCCGTCGATCTTGATGTCGCTGCCGGAGTAACGGCCGTAGACCACTTGGTCGCCTACCGAAACAGGCATTTCCAAGCGATCGGCGCTGCCCTTGGCCGGACGGCCTGGGCCGACGGCGAGAATCTCGCCGCGCAATGGCTTCTCGGTGGCGGCGTCGGGAAGGACGATGCCAGAAGCGCGCACAGTTTCCGCTTGGGCGGGGCGGAGGAGGACGCGGTCCTCAATTGGGGTGAAGTTGGTCTTCATTTTTCTACTCGTCTTCGTCGGCGTCTTGGTCAACCGGAGCCTCGACGATGAGGCAATCGGTGGTCATGAGGGTGGTGGCCACGCTGATGGCGTTTTCCAATGCGGTGCGCGTGACTTTGGTGGGGTCAACAATGCCCATTTCGAACATGTCGCCGTACTCTTCGCTGAGGGCGTTGAAGCCGTAACCGGCGGCCTTCTGCTTAAGCACTTGATTGGCCACCACGGCGCCATCGAGGCCAGCGTTACTGGCGATGGTGCGTAGAGGTTGGGCCAAGGCGCGAGCCAAGATTTCAATGCCGGTTGCGGCATCGCCATCGAGGCCGAGCTTGCTTGGGTTCAGGGCAGCGCCTGCACGTAGCAGGGCCACGCCGCCGCCAGCCAGGATGCCTTCGGACAAGGCAGCCGCGGTAGCGTGCTTGGCGTCTTCGTAGCGGTGCTTACGCTCCTTCACTTCGGCTTCGGTGGCGCCGCCAACGCTGACTTGGGCGATGCCGCCAACCAGCTTGGCCAAACGCTCTTCGAGCTTCTCGCGATCGTAATCGCTGGTGGTTTCTTCGATTTGACGGCGAATCAAGCCGGCGCGTGCTTCCACTTCGGCCTTCTTGCCAGCACCTTTGACGATGGTGGTGGAGTTGCCGTCGATGACGACGCTCTTGGCTGAACCGAGGTCGACCAGCGCGAGAGTTTCAAGCTCCACACCGCTGTCGGCCATGATGGCGTTGGCACCGGTCAGAGCCGCGATGTCACGCAGCATTTCTTTGCGGCGATCGCCATAGCCTGGGGCCTTGACAGCGACGACATCGAGGATGCCGCGCATCTTGTTCACGACCAAGGTGGCGAGAGCTTCACCCTCGATGTCCTCGGCAATGATGAACAAGGCCTTGCCAGCTTCCTTGGCCTTTTCCAAGGCAGGGAGCAGGCTCTGGATGGAGCTGATTTTCTCCTCGTGGATCAAAATCAGCGGCGACTGGTAGGTGCACTCGAGGCTTTCCAAATCGGTCGCGAAGTTCGGCGACAGGAAACCGCGATCAAACTGCATGCCGGTGACGACTTGCACTTCGGTGTCGAGACTCTTGCCTTCTTCAATGGTGATGACACCATCGTTGCCGACCTTGGCATAAGCATTGGCGAGCGTCTTGCCAATCACGTCATCGTTGTTCGAGGCGATCGTCGCCACGGCCTTGATGCCCGCGTTGTCCTTGACCTGCTTCGCTTGCTTGGCGAGGTTCTTCTTAACCTCTTCCGCGCCAGCGCGCATGCCGCGAATCAGAGCGTTGGGGTCGGTGCCGACAGCGAGGTGGCGGAGCGCTTCTTTGTAGAGGCTCCAAGCCAGCAGGGTGGCGGTGGTGGTGCCATCGCCAGCGCGGTCATTGGTTTTAGTGGCGGCTTGCTTGACGAGTTGCGCGCCGAGGTTCTCGGCTTTGTCGCTCAAGTCAATGTCGCGGGCCACAGTGACACC
>Ga0316208_1003236_pt1 | contig 12033 bp, 9 predicted proteins | sample 3monopyrite_MG_FD_204944 | JGI IMG/M metagenome (GOLD analysis project Ga0316208, IMG submission 204944) | Microbial mat bacterial communities from mineral coupon in-situ incubated in ocean water Damariscotta River, Maine, United States -... | ecosystem: Environmental > Aquatic > Marine > Coastal... | reverse complement strand
TGCTGGCGGTCTTCAGACTGCATTCGGTAAGATGCCTGACTACAAGTATCAAGAGTCTCAAGACTTTGGTATTAAGTCTGAGTCTGCTGTTGAGTTCTGGATGGAATCTCGTAAGACTAACCTCAAAGCCGAAACTGGTAAGTACAAAGCAGCTAAGATTTCTGATCTTGACTACGGCGTAATTACTGTTGACGTTAAAGTAGCATAAGGAGCTAGATCATGGCTTTTACTGATAAAACGCGCGAAGCTAACTTTGCGCAAAAGAAAGGTGTCTGCCTGGTCGCTGCTGAAGTTGTTGAAGGTACGGAGTCTTACGAGATTCCTGCCGCAACCGGCAACTTCTTGCTAGCGAACATTCCGCCAGACTCAATCATCACCAACGCTTATATCCAGGTTAAAACTGCAGCTGATGCAGCAACATCTGCGACTGCTAAGCTTGGTACAGCTGAAGGCGGTACTGAAGTACTGTCTGCGGCCAACTTGAAGACTCTTGGTAAGCAAGGCACTTTCACTGGTCACGTTGAGACTGGTACCGGCGCTGAGCTTTACTTAGGCCTGACAGTAACCGGTGCTGCTACTAACGTTGCAAACTACGTTGTTGTAGTTGAATACTTAGAGTACCGTAAGAACACTGGTGAGTACACTCGTATCTCTAACTAGTGTCATAGCCCTCTTCGGAGGGCTATACTTTCCCATTGCTAGGTGTTAACATGGCTACACGAATAGAAAATATTCTTACTCGGGCTAGAGACACGCTAGCCGATCCAAATGCAGAGCGCTGGACAGATGCGCGTCTGATTCGCTTGCTTGATGAGGCCCACAAGGACTTAGCTAAGCAAACAAAAATTCTTAAAGGTCAGCACACAATCTTAGTTGAGATTGGTGTACACACTTATACGCTCCCTGAGAACTTGTGGTTGATCACACGCGCTGCTTATGCTGATGCAGATATTAACTTAGTTTCATACGATGGTATGGACGAGCGCGTGCGTAAAGATAGACTCTCCGAACAACCTAACGATAGCCGTGAACGTGGCTATGGCTACAGCTCAGCTATTGACTACAGTGTTAAGCGAGCATGGCAGCTGGATGAAGGTCCAGAGATTACTGCCTTAGTTTACGACAACCGTAATCTTCACGACATTCGTGTATACCCCATCCCTGATGCAGGTATTGCGGACAATAACTATGAGTTCACTAACGCTGGTGACATCTCATTCGATGGCGACGAGATGCTTGGCGTTGTCACAGACATTACTGACTATACTTTCAACACGCCCTTTGGTGTCTTAGCTGAGCTTTATGAGCCTTCGATTAAGGTAGAGACTGGTGACGCTTACGGTGTTACAACAGCTATCAATGAAGCTAAGAAAGCTGTCACGATCTGGTATATCCGTATCCCTGATGAGCTAACGGCAGTTACAGACTCGTTAGAAACTCCTACGATGTTTGATGTAGCGTTAAAGCACTACATTGTAGGTCATGCATTCCGTGACGACCTAGACGTACAGTACCGTGAGATGGGCGCTGAGTCTATTCGTTTGTATAACCGAGAGCTTGAGATTGCTCTAGAAACTAATCGTACTGATGGTACTCGCAATGCGACGTCCTTCACGTCAACCTACCGAGGAGCATTTGAGTAATGCCACAGACAAGAACAGTTAAAAAGTCTAAGGGCGGCGTACAAGACCTGCTCTTAGGTAAAGGCCAGGTAAACCAGGACCGAGCAGGTGGCACATTCGCTATCGACAAGCTTGACGTACCGGTAGCCTTAGATACAATTGCAGAAATGCAAGCACTAGAAGTGACAGACTTCACACGCGCACGCGTATATGCCTCAGTAACGTCGTTTGAAGACTACATCTATGACGCAACAGATACTACTGGCATTAGCTCAGATACTGGTAACGGTACATGGCATCGCGTAGCTAACGAAGTTGCTACCATTGCCAAACTAAGAGATCTTGAGCCACTCGCTGATGGACAGCAAGTTAGCTTATTAGGCCATACGAATGCCGGTATGGGCGGTGACCCTTTTTACTACGACGCCTATGATACTACTACACCAGATGACAATGGTACGGTCATTGTTACTGTTGGTAACAAGCGCTGGAAAAGGGTTGTTAGAGACAACTCGGTTATTGTTGAATGGTTTGGTGTTGGTAACTCTGCGTTTACAAGCGCACTTTCAATCGCTAAACCTGGACAAATTGTAAAAACAACACTTGATAGCTATACTCTTCCATCGCCAATAGTGCATGAGTTCGGGAGGTCACAGGATGGCGTATTTGTTGAGTTCTTAGCAGACTTTATATTTACTTCAACTAATGGTTTTGACTTTAAAGACCTCCAACAAGGGTCTATAACAACTGGCTTTGTAGCGCACGACCAGTTAGAGATCAATGACAGCGTTGCCTCAACAGGTGTCGGTGTGACCTTGACTAGCTTGTGGTCTTGCGATGTTGATATTCGTGGTACGCATAACTTTTTAGTTGGCTCGAAACTAGTCGGCGGCGATCTTAATGCTGTGTCCGGTAATGGCATGGCTTTCAATAACATCGTAATACGAAATGCGAAGGCACCGAAAACAGCGGGAGGAACTGGTTGTCTAGTAACAACTATACCTAAAGATGGGAATGCAGGTTACTTCAATGAGAACCACTTGCACATTGGATTCATGCGCGGTGAAACGGGATTAGATATTGTAAAAGGTTCCTTACAAACAGATCCTTTTAACGGGAATAAGCTAATTTATCCTCAAGTGGAAGATGTTGGTGATGTAGGTATCCAACTCGAGTTTTGCCGACAAAACACTATCTTGTACCCAAGATTTGAGGGCGGGAATGTCCCTGCTACATGGTGGGTAAACGAGAAGTCGGATTGCTTGAGAAACGACTACTACATCACAGCTACAGCGGATAGTACGCTATATAACTTCGCAGGGATTCTACAGAATATATTTGGAAGGACCGTAAATGCAAGTGGAGGGTTGATAGCAAATCAGTTCTGGGGCGGTGATGATTCGAGCGGTGATAGTAACGATCATAGCCTTTACATGTCGTTACGTAGAAGTGCCAACACGCCAAACAATACTGTGTCTTTTGGAGGCATTCCTGGGAACACTCGTTGGCAGCGCTACGCAGGTACTGTACGTGATGGTACTGGTGTAGACAAAGTGTTTGGGCTGTTAGACCCTCACGGGCATCTGCAGATAACAGGGTCATCAGGCCTGACTATTGTACCTGCAGGTATTTCGACGATAGAAATATCCACAACTGGTGCTTCTGATGTAACTCTTCAAATGCCGCTTGACCGTGAAATCAATGGTATGACTGTGATAATGAATCTTACCTTCTACACCAATCAGATTGAAATTTCTAAATCTACAACAGGTGTAACTATACCGTTTGGCACTATCACAACTGCTGGATTATATATGCTTGTGTACCGCGGAGATTCGTGGAAAGTCTCCCAAATTGGCTCAAAATTGCTACCTTAGGTGTAACATGAAGATTCAACAGTTTGATGGAGGCTTGTCTACACGGACAGAACCTCAGTTCTTAAATACAAACCAGGGTACTGTCTATGAGAATATAGACAATGCCTCTGGTATTCTTAAGCCTCTGAAGATGCCTGCTCCTGCTGGTATCTTTGTGAAGCCCTATCATACCTTCTTCGATCATAATCAAGAGTGGGTAGACTCAGATGAGCCTCGTGACTACGTAGAGTATCAGCGTAAGCTGTACTGGACTGATCGTGCTACAGCTCCTCAGAAGTACGATGGGACTACACAAGCTAACTTAGGTATAGAACCACCACCTCAGCTAACTAACATTACTAGCGTACCTACACCTACCGTTGTCAGCGTAGATGCGGTGCAAGCTATTGTGGGTGGAGGTAGCGATATACCTTTTCATGACTTAGACTACGCTATAGTAGAGAGCATAACTGGTGGTGTGACTCAAGCCTTAGCTATGACAGTTGTTACGCTACCTACAGTAGTTGATGGCGTAGACTATGCGGTAGGCTCTTCTATTATCAAAGGTGAAGATCTAGACGTGGCTGAGCTATCCACTTTAGAGCCTAATATCACACCTTCTGCACTTAGTACGTTTCAAACTGTTACGTTTAGCTCGTATACTGTTACTGGAGCTACAAGAAGTGTATACCGGCTATTCGAAGGCGTATATCGCTTAGTCGGAACGTTTATACCTGGTTCACCTGGTACGTCACTTGTAGACACAGTCTACGATATTAGCGCTAATACTGAGTTAACCCAAGACTTAATGGCACCTTTACTTGGTACTTACCAATACCAAATGACGTACTATAACAGTAATGATGGTACAGAGTCAGGTCCAAGTCTATTCTCAGAAGAAATAGAGTTAGATAAGCGTACAAGTACTACACTTGCAGACTTACCAGTTTCTACTGACCCTCAAGTCACAGATAAACGCATATACAGAGTAGGCGGTAACGTGACTACTTCTACGCTAGTAGACGAAGTAGCTAATGCCACTACTGTTTACGTAGATAGTACGTCAGACACTGACCTTACTGGACAGTTATTAATCTCAAGTATTGCTCTTAACCCTCCAGTTGGTTTAGCTTTCTTAACTAAAGCTTATGCCATGTTATTCGGAGCTGAAGGTTCTAAGCTAAGGTTTACACCTATCGGTGAGCCTGACAGTTGGCCTGAGCTTTACTTCTTAGAATTTGACTTGGATATTACTGGTATTGCAGCAGTATCTAATGGCGTCCTAGTGTTTACGAAGTACGAGACTCACTTAGTTACGGGTACCGGACCTAACGCGCTATCTAAACAGCGTTTATCTGCTGACCAAGGTTGTTTAGCTTTCGAGTCAATCCAGGTTATGGGTGGCGCGGCTTTATGGATTTCAACGGATGGCATTTGTACCTCGGGTGGTGGGCCAGTACAGGTGGTGTCTAAACAGACCTTGGGAAAGTTCAGCGTAAACGCAACTGCTTCAGCTATCTTCGACGAATCTTACTACGTCTTAGACTCTGGTGGTACGGTTACTCAGTTCGACTTCGCATATGGTAAGGTATATAAGACTCAGACACCTGGTGTTACTTCCTTAGCTATAGCTAATGATGTATTGTATGGTGTTAAGTCTGGTGAACTCCAGGAGTTCTACGCTGGAACTGAGGCTACTATGAAGTATAAGTCTCCACGCTTTATAGAGGGATCAGTAACGGAACAAAAATGGTATAAAAAGTTCACTATTTATCATGAAGGTGATATAATTATTAAAGTTTATATTGACAATGCACTGGTAGCTACTCGTACGCTAACAGGCATTGACAGTACTGAGATACAGGTACCTTCAAAAGAGCAACGTGGACACTTTGTTCAGTTCGAACTTGAAGGTATTGGTACAGTCCATGAAATTGAATACGTTGTTGGGAGAAGCTAATGGCTGAGTCTACACTTATTGTTCCTGCTGATCTAACGGATACAGATGCTTTGCGTCTGTTCCTACAACGTCTTGTCGAAGAAGTTGACAAAGCCCGAGGTCTGAAACAAGATGACTGAGCTTGCGCGTAGAAATAACATTGATGCCCTGGAGCAAGCCATGATGGCGCTTCCAGATCAGATTGATATTGCTAGCATGGATGTTAGACATCATATCACTGATAGCGGTCTTTATGCACGCGAGATGATAATCCCTGCCGGGACAGTGATCACTGGCAAGATAAAGAAGCATGAGCATATCAGTGTTATTTCTGCGGGCTTTGTCACCGAAGTTACAGACGCGGGATTACAAAGAATTAAAGCGCCATACACTATGATCTCTAAACCAGGGACTAAACGAGTTGTATGGGCACATGAGACCACTGTATGGACTACAATCCATGCAAGTGACGAGACAGATTTAGACAAGCTTGAGCAGGACCTAATCGCTGCATCGTACGACGATATGCCAGCATTAGTTCAGCAGCTTGAATTGGAGGTTTGATATGACTTGGGGTATGGTAGCAGTTGGTGGTGCAACACTTGTTGGTGCAGGTCTGGCGTATCAATCTTCTCAAGAAGAAGGTGAGCGAGCTGAGAAGATGAACGAAAAGTCTATCGCCTTCGAGCGTGAGAAACTTGCTGAATGGCAAGAGACTTACGGTGGCTTAGAAGATAACTTAGCGGCTTACTATAATCAGCTAACTCCTGAGTTTTACGAAGCTCAAGGGCTCGAAGCTTTCCAGAAGGAACAGCAAGTTGCTCAGGAGCGTATTAAGACTTCCTTAGCTCAACGTGGTATTGAAGACAGTGGTATTGCATTAGCTCTTGAACATCAAACAGCTCAAGAAGGTGCAGAGCAACGTGCTACAATACGTGCTGAAGCCCCAATGAAGACTGCCGAAGAACAACGTAAGTTCTTGCAAGTTGGTTTAGGTCTGGCTCCTGGTGAGTCGTATAGCCAAGCGCTATCTCAGCAAGCTAGTCAAGCACAGCGACGTGCAGACGTTGCAGAGCAACAAGCCGGACAAGCAACTGGACAAGCAGTGTCTACCATAGGTAAGGCAACTGCAGATTATCTTAATCGACCTGCAGCACCAACACAGCCATCCGTTGTAGGTGCTCCAGTAACAACAACCGATTACTCAGGATACGCGTAATGGCGAAGACAAGTTTATACGCAGGTCTGACACAAGGACTCAGCAACGTAGCAGAGTATGAGCGTGATCGACCTGCTCGTGAGCTGCGAATGGCAGAAGCTCAGCAACGTCAGAAGCGTGGCCAGATGGCTATTGAGCAAGAAGAAGCATTAGCTCCTATTCGTCAGACTCAGGCTGAGCTACAGTTAGATCAGATGCAAGGTCAACTAAAGCAAGAAAAACGTGCTCGTTTAAAGAATGAGACGTATAATGCTTTCCGTCAGTACAATGCTGACGGTGACACTCGCCACTTGAATAACTTTCTTCAAAGTGCTAAGCAGATGCAAGACCCTACGTGGTCACGCTGGGCACGCTTTGACCCTATGACTCGCACGCCTCAGACCGAGGCTATGCTAGGTCAAGCTGGTGTCACAGACATTGATGAGTACTTTAATAGTCCTGACTTAGTTCAGAGTAAAGTCTTAGCTACTGATGCTAATGGTCAGCAGACTTTGCTAGACATGAATAAGCTTCAGCAAGGTACGGGTTACACGATGCAAATGACTGCTGATGAGCTTCAACAAGCTCGTGAGCGTGCTCAGATTGACCAGTTATTAATGGGTACTCAGTCAGCTGAAACTAACTTGATTCACAAGATTGCTGAAGAAGAAGGTATCAGCCTGCTAGAAGCTAACAAGCTCTTTAAAGCTTCTAAAGGCACAGGCGGTTCTACTGTTGAACGTGTGGCGCGTAAGCTTATGGGCGATGACCCTGAACTTAGCTTTAGCCAAGCATTACAGAAAGCAGCACGTCTACAAGCTTCACCGAGCGGCGCTGAAAAAGACATTGAGATAACTAAAGGCATTCGTGAACAGCTACATGGTCTTAGTGAGTCTGGTAGCTTCTATGACGCTGATCTTAATGATCCTAAGACTCGTGAGAAAGCTGGTGAGCTAATTGTAGACTTAGAAAAAGCTACAGGCCGTAAGTTAACTGGTGAGACTAAGAAGACAGCGCGTCAGATGCGCAGTTTACTACGTCTAGGTAGTGTCGCAGGTGCTGAGCTAACAGATGAAGAGACTGGCGTGATGGACAACATGTTCCATCGTGTTAAGAAGTACTTCAGCGATAACATTGAAGGCACAGCCGGTACTACTGCTTATAATGCGATGCGTAACGTACAACGTAATGCTTTAATGGGTGCTACGTTAACTAACGCTGAGCTTAAAGCTTTTGATCAGGCTGCTGGTACCTTAGGTCAACAGTTAGGTCCTGTACTTGCTGCTATGAAGACGTCTATGGAAGATGTTAAAGAGCAGTTACAGACTATTGTAGACTTCGAAGACCCTATGGCTGCTAAGTACTACTTAGGTACGTCTATGGAACAAGCTGAAGCTGCTATCGATGCTATCGATGAGCGTTTACGTCACTTCCAGACTTATCAACAACGTGCAAGCGCTGGTGACGAGCTTAAGGTGACAGACGTCACAAAACCTAAAGTACAAGTTAACGTTCCAGTGCAAGCTACTCCAGACGGTTCTAAGCCTGCAGTATCAGCGGCTGAGCGTTGGAAACAACTAAAAGGTGAAGGTTAATGAAGGCCAATTTAGAAGACCTAAGAGACAGCTTCAAGGTTGGTTATGAAGCCTATGAAGCTTCTCGTAAGGAAGCTAATGACATCTGGGACTTATACCACAATCGTCACTATACTCAAGATCAGTTAGCTGTACTTGAGCGTCGTGGTCAACCTGCTGAGACGTTTAACGTAGTTAAGCTGTTCTCTCGTATGCTTGTAGGTTATTACTCTACCATTGTTAACACAGTTATTGCTAGCCCTGTTAATCCTCGTGACATCGACAATGCTACGATGCTTAATGATGCTATTGCACACGTATTTGATGATAACCGCTTTGACATCTTGGGCGACCAGATTAAGCTTGGCGGTTTAGTTTCAGGAGTACTAGCTTGTGAAGTCACAGTTGAGGACACTGGAGCACGCGATGTGTTTGGCCGTCCTATTAATCGTGTTAACTACGATTATGTTAACGACTCTGAGCTTGTGTTTGACCCGGCGTCTACACAAGATGACTATTCAGATGCTCGTTTCTTGCACCGCTTCAAATGGCTCTCTAAAGACGCGGTTATTAAAGCGTATGGGAAAAGAGCGGTAGAGCGCTTAGATGCGTACTATAACTACCTAAACGTTGATGAAGCAGACTTTGAGTTCAACAACAACTTTGAGTACACTGGTTACTACCGTGTGTTTGACAACTTCTTAATCGTCCACTCGGTAATGGAAGATGAGAATGGTGAGCGCTGGTCATGTCACTGGTCTGAAGGCGTAATGCTTAAGAAGACCCGCATAACTAACCAAGAGACTCGCTGGCCTTATCGCATACAGTTCTTACACAGCTCTAACGTCAAAGAGTACTACGGTGTATTCCGTGAGGTAGCAGAGTCTCAGCGTGCGATTAACCAGGCGTTGATTAAGCTTCAGCTAATGGTAAACTCTGAGAAGGCATTTGTACAAGACGGCGCGGTTGACAACATTGACGACTTTACTGTTAACTTCAACCGTGTGAATGCTGTTATTCCGGTTAAAGAGTTAGCTGGTATTAAGATTGAGCAGATGTCACGTGAGATTCTTGACCAGTACACGGTTATTGATAAAGCCTTAGATCGCATCCAGCGTGTGCTAGGTGTTAACGACAGCTTCTTAGGTATGGCTTATGCCTCAGACTCAGGTCGTAAAGTTAAGTTACAGCAAAGCGCTACTATCATGTCGCTTCGCTACATCACAGCACGTATTGAGAGCTTCTACCAATCTTTAGGTGATGACACAGCTAAGCTAATTCGCCAGTACTACACTGCTAACCAGGTTATTATGGTTGTGGATGAAGTAGTTGGCAATCGCTGGATTGAGCTAAACAAGCCTATGATGGAATTCGCAGGTTCATTTGACGCTAATGGTCAGCCTCAGATGCGCCCTATCTTGCTACCTGAAGTTGATCCTGCCTCTGGTGAGATCATGGAAGATGAAGACGGTAACATCATTATGGCGCCTGTTAATGAGCTTGAGACTGAGCTACGTGATATGCACTTTACCATCCGCATCGATGCATCAGCGTATAATGATGAAGATGAGAAAGCTCAGTTAATGCTTGAGACTGTCATGAGCGGCCAGGTTGGTCAGATGATGAGTCAGGTCAATCCTGCTGGCTTCTTCCAGATGTCTGCCTTAGCTATGAAGTCTATGAAAACTAAGTACTCACCTGATATTGTTGCAGTGCTTAACCAGACTGCTGCAATGCTCGGTGGAGACCCTGAAGCACAAGCTCAGGCATCTCAGATGGCACAAGGCGGTCAACAGGGTGGACAACCTATGAGTAAAGCTCTTAAGCTTCCACAGAATACAAACGAAGGAGTCGCGTAATGTCAGCTATTAGTTCACTGTTACGTACAGGACTAAAAGAGTTACCTGAAGATACTGTTGTGCCTGCACAGTCTGTACCTAACCTTCTTAAGAAGAAAGGTATCAAGGAAGAGGAGATTAAGTTCTCTGGTGTAGAGCTTCCTAAAGAAGGCAAGGTCACCAAGGCAGATTTACTTAAGATGGAAGAAGGTCGTAAAGACATCTTCAGTACTGAGTTCGCCAACGCGTATAACTGGGTTAGTTTAAAGCCTGGTCGTAATAATCCTACGTACAAAGAGAAGGTTACTACGTACTCTGATAAAGGTGCACAACCTCCAGTGCCCTCTACTGAGTTTGTAGAAGACGTACCAGGTGAGATTGCCGCACTTGAAGGTTCACGTTACACGTCTAGCCACTTTAGCGAGGTTCCTAACTACTTAATGCACTCACGCGTGTATGACGATACCTTAGACGGTACACCTACACGTGTAGTACAAGAGATACAGTCAGACTTGCACCAAGCCGGCCGCCAGCATGGTTACGCAGGCGCGGAGTTAAGCGCAACGCAGCAAGCAGAGGTACGTAAAGACTTTGCAGAGATAGAGCGGCTTTACGACGAAGGTGACTATGACGCAGGTGAGGTGATTGTTGCTCGGGTAGAGCAGCTACTACCGCACTTAAAAGGTACTAATTGGCTAGACTCTACTGTGGATAGCGTGCTAGCTAGTGCTACGTCTACTCCCAAGTCTCCCTTTGAGAAGACTTGGCTACGCAAAGGTATGGAACGTGAAATTACCGATGCCATTGATGAAGGTCGTAGCCAAGTTGCTATTCCTATCTCAGGTGCGGTAGACGACCTTAAACGTGCTCCAGGTGTACAGAAGTGGTATGAGACTACTGTGTTATCTACAGCTAAAAAGTTAGCTAAGTCGTCAGGCATGGACTTTGAGCTGAAGACAGTAGGTCAGCCTGGACAGTTTACAGCAGAGCAACTTGAAATTTTAAAGGCGTATAAAACAGAGTACACAGACGAACTTGCTGACAAAGCATTTGATATTGTTAAGTCCGTAGAGTTCGAAGGCGCAGATGAAGTAGGTCGGTCCTTCCCTGAGACAGTAGACTTTATCCTTAGCGGCGCTAATAAAGGTGAAGGAAAAGTGGTGACTTATGCTGTGCTTAAGGCTAAAGAAGGTGCTAAGCCAAGTTTTGCTCTGTACGCCTCACCTGGTGCTACTGCTTATGTTGCGTATCAAGCGTTGTCTGAAGGTATGCCTCAAGATGATGTAGAGCGTATGCTATCTGAAGACGGGTATAACGAGCTTGAGATTCAAGACATCTTAGCTAATACTCAGACTATTGCGACTATGAAGTCCGAAGGTTACACAGATGAAGACATTAAACCTATGCTTGAGCATCAGGAAGTTGATGTTGCTAACTCTGAGTCTAAGCCTATGGGTGAACCCGACCCGCAGACTCCTGGTCGTATATCTGATGCTTACCGTGATATTGTAGGTGCTGAAGACATGACCATTAAAGAGCTTGTCTCTAAGATGGAAACAGTCTATCCTGATGACTCATTTGTGACAACTAATATTGCAGGCTTCTTTGGTGATCAAGAAGCTCAGCGCATCTCTGATGCCTCTCGTGTTGCACAACGTAATCGTATTACCACGGAAGCTAAGAATAAGTTTGGCTTAGACCTAGAGTTTGGTCCTGATGGTGAGTGGTATGCTCAGACTGAAGACGGCCCTGTTATGGTCACACCTGAATGGTGGCGTGGCTTCACTGAGAATAAGATGGAGCTTGTTGGTGGTATTGCTGGAGGTTACGCTGGTATCAAAGCTGGCTTGGTAACAGCTGCAGCTACACCAGGTGGTCCTTTAGTTAAGTTAGGTGCAGGCTTTACAGTTGCTGCGGCTATCACCTCTATGGGTTCTGTCTTAGGTACTGAGTTAGACTACATGCACTCTGCATTGACATTACAGCAGGACTTTGAAGCTCAAGCC
>Ga0316208_1003235_pt1 | contig 12037 bp, 7 predicted proteins | sample 3monopyrite_MG_FD_204944 | JGI IMG/M metagenome (GOLD analysis project Ga0316208, IMG submission 204944) | Microbial mat bacterial communities from mineral coupon in-situ incubated in ocean water Damariscotta River, Maine, United States -... | ecosystem: Environmental > Aquatic > Marine > Coastal... | reverse complement strand
CATGACAATGTAATCGCCAACCTGCACCCGCTTCTTGGCGACATCGCCGCTCAGCCCGACATCGACAAAGAACTCGGTAATCGCCGGCACCTTGCTCCGGTCCTCGGGGCTCTGCGTGTGGATCGGCTTGCCCCCCGGGTTCATCACGCCCTTGAACTCCCCGTCCTCGGTCACGACCAAAACCCGCCGGCTAAACAGATTGCGCGGATCAAACCCGCCCGCCGGGTTCAGCCACAAAAACCCCTTGTCGTCCACGTGCCGGACATAAAACCCGATCTCATCCATATGGCAAAGCTGCATCAGCCGCCGCGGCTCGCCCTTGATGCTCCGCTTCTTGCTCTGCTTGCCCTTGCCGGCCGTCCGGGGCGAACGCCTACAGATCAGCGTCCCCATCGCGTCGGTTTCCATAGAGTCAAACAGCCCCTCGGCTTCTTTGACGATCAGATCGCGGACGCGTTCTTCCCGTCCCGGGATGCCGGGCGTCTCGCAGAGTCGTTTGAGCAGGTCGGTATTCATGCGAATCTCCTGTGTGTGAATTGCGCGGATCGCGACGGGTAGAGAGTTCAAACGCGAAGCCGAGCACCCCAAGCGTACCATCCTATCAGCCAAGAATCCCATCCCCGGCCCGCACCGCCCGCGGAATCCACGGACCATAAACATGACCAACATCTCCCCCCTCCTCGAATCATTCGCATCCAGCGGGGCATCCCTGCTCCCCTACGGCCCGCCCGAGGCCGGCATCGATCTCGTCGGCTCCTTCGGCGAACTAGATTTCGAGTACGCCGCGCTCCGAAAAGCCTGCGTCATAATCGACAGGCCCGACCGAGGCACCATCGAGATCACCGGAGACGACGCCGTCACATTCCTCCAGAGCATGCTCACCCAAGACATTTCTGGCATCCCCGAACTAGGCTCCGCCGCCTCGTTCTGGCTCAATAAAAAAGGCCGGATCGTCGCCGATATCCGAATCACTAAACTCCCCGAAAAAATCATCCTCGAACTCGACGCCTTCGCCGTCGCGTCCGTCATGGAAACCCTCGGGGCCTACCTCATCATGGAAGATGCCCAACTCATAGATGCCACAGATCGCGTCCATCGCCTCAGCCTCCACGGCCCGACCGCCGCCATGCTCATCGACGCAGCGGGCACCCGCAAACTCGGCCCCGCCGCGAGCGAACTCACCGAAGGGGCAGTGAGTATCTGCGAGGTAGCGGGCGCCGATGCCCTGATCGTGCGCACAGATTCCGCGGGCGTTCCCGGCTTCGAGCTTTCGATCCCCGCCGAGGCCGCGGGCGCGGTCTATTCCAATCTGATCGAAACCGGATGCATCCAAGACGAACCCGAGCCCGGCTCGCCGGCATCCAAAATCAAACTCCGCCCCGCGGGCTGGCACGCCTACAACGCCGCCCGCATCGAGGCCGGCACGCCTCTGTTCCGCATCGATTTTTCGACCGATTCGCTCCCCGCCGAGACATCGCTGCTCGAGAGCCGAGTGAGTTTCACCAAAGGCTGTTATTTGGGTCAAGAGATCGTGGCCCGGATGCACAATCTGGGCGAGCCCAAGCAACGGCTCATCGCCTTCAAGCCCGCCGGCGAATCCCTGCGAGACGACCAAGGCCATCCCAGGCAACCCCTGGGCGGCGCAGAAATCTTCCAAGCCGTAGGCCCGGCCGGCGAACCGTTCGGCAAACCCATCGGCACAGTCACGAGTTCAACAATCAGCCCGATGCTCGGCGGCGAGCCGATCTGCCTCGCGGTCGTCAAGGGCGACTTCGCCGAACCGGGCGCAGAGTTGTTCGTCCAAGCCGAGGGCGTTGTGCTGTCGGGGACCGTCAACGAATCCCTGTCATTTCTAGGCTGATGTGCGCACGCGCCGGTACGTCAGTTCAACATCCTGACCAACCCGCTTGACCCTCTGCAACTCGAAGCGCCGCCCCTCGCTCAACCGCTCGGCGATCCGCCCCGTCGCCGCCGCCATCGCCTCGGCGTCGCCCAGCAAAAGCGGCGCAATATACACCACCGCCTCGCACACAAGATCCGATTCAAACAGCGAACCCAGCAAGCCCGGGCCGGCCTCGACCATCAGATTCGTCACGCCGTACTCGCCCGCGAGCGACTCGAGCAGCATGTCGAGCCGGAGCCGGCCCGCGCTGTCCGTATGCTCGGGCACTCCGATGAATTCGACGCCCTGTTGTTCGAGTTGTTCGCGCCTGGTTTCGATGATCCCGCTGACGAGCAGATCCTTGCTGCACACGATCGAAGTGGGGGTGTCGTTGGCCGTGCGCACGATCTGGCGGTCGTCACTGATATCCAGATCGCGGTCCAAAACGATCCGCCGGCACGCCCTCCGCAATCTGCGCACGCCGCGCGCCGTCAGCATCGGATCGTCGGTCATCACGGTTCCCAGCCCGGTCAAAATCGCGTCCATCCGCGCGCGCATCTTGTGGACCCTCCGTCTCGATTGCGCCCCACTGATCCATTGGCTCTCGCCCGTCCGCGTCGCGATCCGCCCGTCGATCGTCTGCGCCCATTTCGCGATCACCCATGGCAGCCCGGTCTGCACGCGGTATATAAAAGGATCACTCAGCCGCGTCGCCATCGGGCTCGCGCCCGACAGCCGGGCCCCGATCCCGCCGGCTTCCAAAGCCCGGACACCGCCTGCGGAAACCTCGGCAGGGTCCGAGCGCGCAAACACGACCTCGCAAACCTTCGCCTCGATCAACGCATCGCAGCAAGGCGGCTGCTTGCCGTGATGCACGCACGGCTCGAGTGTGCAATAGACAGTGGAACCGGCCGGGTCGTTGCCACGGCGCGCACAATCCGCGAGCGCTTCACGCTCGGCGTGCAGCCCGCCGAATCTCCGATGATGGCCGATCCCGATGACCTCGCCGGCTTTGACGATCACCGCGCCGACCATGGGGTTCGGTTCGACGTCCCCGGCCGCGCGCATCGCGGCGCGGGCCGCCATATCAAGGAATCTCTGATCGCGGACCGGGCTCGCGCTCATGCCAGGCGCACCAGTTTTGTGCGCTCATCTGTGTCCAGCACGGGCCCGGCGTCGGCGAGCCATCGCCGGGCATCTTGCACATACCCTGCGGTCGGTTTGAGCTCGGGCATGCGCGCAGAAAAATGCCGGTTGAGCCGGGCCATTAGCATCTCACGCACAAGTTTCGCCGCCATCGAAGCAAGAGCCGTGGGCAGGTGACGCTCCTCGGCCTGGGTCTCGAAGTTGACTGCGATCCGGCCTTCGCGCAGCAGGTAACGGCTGGCCTGATTTGTGCGCATGTCGAGCTCGGCCCCTTCGCCCGGGAAGGATTTGGCGATGATGTCTTCGTAGTCGAGCCGGCCCGATTGCCGGTCACAGATGATGCGCACGGGCCCGTCCGAGAGCGTCGCGGCGAGAGGGAGCAGATCGGCAAGGGCCGAAGCGGTTGTCTCGGCTTTGGAGCCTGTTGAGCGCACAATATCGTTGAAGCGATCTTCTTCGATAATCCGCACGCACAGATGCACAAGCCGAACCCCGGCTTCCTGCATGGATGATGCGAGTAGATTGGCGGCGATCCGTTGTTTTTCGATCGGGTCACCCTTCGGGAGCGGCACGGGCGGCCCCCCGTACCAGGGCAGGGCTGGCATGCCGCCGCAGAGCAGATCGAACAGGGCCTCGTCGTCGGCTGGGATTTGGTCACCCGAGGCCGCGAGCGAGGCGAGCACGCCCCGTTCGAGATGGATGCACGGATGGTGTTTTTTGTTCGAGTTTGCGAGTTTGATCTTCTTGGAATCTGCGATCGGGATGCGAGAGCCGGCACCTCGGATTCCCTTGCAGACTGCTCTGGAGAGGGTTTTCCAGAGATCGGGAGCGGCGTCGCCGGGTTCCCATTGGTCGATCTCAAAGACAGCCAGCCCCACGGTCAGGGGGCCCAGCATCGGGCCGTAGCCCGCTTCATCAATACCACAATAAAAGACGCTCACGGCAATGAGCGTATCCGGCTTGGGGCGGTCGCGCCGGATAACTGCGGACGCGTGCATCCGGAAGATCCGGCATAGCCGACCCGAATGACACATGCGGATCGGGCGGATTGCAAAGCGTGGTGTAGTCATGGTTTCCGGCCGTCGATATCTGACATTGAAGAGCCCCCGACGTGCGCCGGGGCACCACGAACAGCACTCTTTTCTCCCCGGAGCCTGCCCTTGAACACCATGAACACCAGCAATCGCAGCCGACAAATCTTGATTACTTCCCTCGTTGCAAGCCTCGCCGCGGGCCTTGGGGGGTGCAGCAGCACCAGCCAGAAGGCGGGGACTGGCGCGTTTGAGCGCGACGGTCTTGCGCAGCGTTCGACTCAGGAGATCTCACCCGAGGCGACGACCGGGACATGGACTGCCGAGCAGTATCAGGCCGAGGCGAGCGATATCGCGCTGCCCGATCAGTGGCTGAGCGAAGCCGAGTTCGGGACCGCATCGATCGAGGCGCGTCGCGCCGCGGCCGAGGCTTCCAAGATCAAGGCCGCCGCGGAAGCCCGCGAGCGTCAGGCCGCCGCGGAGGCTGCCTTGAGCGGTGCGTTCAGCACGATGCAGGGCGATGTCGCCAAGGCTGATCTGGCCGCGGGTGTCTTCGATGCCCGGTTGAATGAGCAGCGTTCGCAGATCAATGCACGTCAGCACACTTTCCAGGCCGAGGGCCGTCGGCGTGAGGCGTTCCTTGCGGCTTCGATTTCTGAATGGCAGGCCGAGGTCGAGCGGATGCGTTCGGGCGCGGAAGTTTCTTGGAATAATTCGATGGCGCGTCACGACCAGTTGCTCGCCGAGCGGTTCGCTGTTGAGACGCGTGGGCAGGCAACGATCGACAAGATGGTGCAGGTCGCGAGTCTGACATCGACACGCGCCGGCGAGAAGGTGGCGGCGCTGCGTACCGAAGCGCAGAGCACAACAGACGCGACGCAGGCGATGGTTTCGGAATTGAACTCGACGATCCAGTCTGTGCGTGAGCAGACCATCGCTCGGGTCGCCGAGCTGCGTCAGCAGGCCGAATCGACCCGCGAGATCACGTTCTCTATGGTTGCCGATCTGAACGCCGAGGCCGATGCGTTGGCCGAGCAGGATATCCAGGGCGAGTATTCGATGGCGCTTCAGAACGCGCAGGTTTTGTTTGAGGCAGCGCTCGCCGAGGCCGCGAATCTTCAGGGCTTGGCGATCGAGCGTCGGACGGCTTCGAGCGCAGAGATGCAGCGTCGGTTCGCCGAGCTCGAGCAGAGCGAGAACACGACGAGCAGCGCCTACGACGACGCGATCGCGAACATCGAGGCCGGGTTGAAAGAGACGCTCTCGAAGATCGACGTGAGCCGGGCGGAGGCCCAGAAGATCGAGAAGTCGGCGCGCGCGGCGTTTATCAAGGCCGAGGTGGATGCCCGTGTGGCGGCGATCATCGAGGAGAGCACGCACCAGACCGAGCTTGCCGAGGATGAATTCGAGAAGATCAGCGCCGAAGCCAAGGCCGAGGCGGCTGCGCAGCAGACCAAACTGTACCGCCAGATCGCCAAGGATCTCAAGCGGGGCAAGGTCTCGATGAACAAGAACAAGAAGGCCAAGAACATCGCTCCCAAGAACACAGAAGCGGCCCCGGAGTTTGCAGATGCTGGCGCGAAGGAGCCCGTTGTCTCGCCCGACCGGATCGCGGTGTTCAAGACCGGGCTCGCCAAGGCGAGCAAGCTGCGTGTGCAGGCCGACGCGAATGAAACAAAGGCGATCGCGGTGCGTGACGCCGAGACGGCTTCGTTCAACGCATGGCTCGAGCAGGCGGGCGCCGAGCACGAGGCGTGGCACACCCGGATCGGCGCGTTCGGTAACCAGAGCGACGCCGAGGTCTCGACGATCCTTAGTAAAGCCCAGAACGTGATCGCGGACGCCGAGGCTCACCGCGAGCGTGCGTTCGTGTTCGCCGAGAGCGATAAGATGAGCACGATGGCCCGAGTCGCTTCGCTCAACGCTAAGGCTTCGGCGCTCGAAAAGAAGAACCTGGCCCGCGTCGAGCAGTTGCTCGCGCAGTCGGCGACGACGGCCCGCAACGGGGACAGCGAGGTCCGCACTCTCGAGATCCGCCGTGATTCGACGATGCGCCGGGGCACGGCCCAGAGCCGGAGCCTGCTGGTGGAAGCCGACTCACTCGAGCAGAGCCAGCGTGCGGTTGTTGCGCAGATGAACGGAGAACTCGACGCGGCCCGGCGGATTCTTTCGAGCGAACTGGCGCGTCTGGACCAGAGCGCCGAGTCGTTTATCGCCGTTGCATCGGCGGATTATGAAGAGAGCAAGGTGCTCGCCGATACCTTCGAGCGGATCAGCATCGCCAACACGACCGAGCTCGCCTCGGCCCATGTGACAGCGAGCAAGCAGGCCGCCGCTGATGTCGAGTACCTCGGACGGATCGCGGATGCCAACGAGATCAGCGCTGGCGCCGAGATCGACCGGATGGTCGCAAGCGCGTCTGCCAAACTCTCGATCCAGGAATCGAGCGATATCGCGCAGCGCGCCGGGATCGAGGCCCGCGAGCGGATCGCCCGGGCCGCCGCGACCGAGCAGATCGCCCTGGCTAACGCCGAGGAGCAGGTTGTCCGCAGCCAATTCGATTCGCGGATCGCCGCGACGATCGCCGCCCGTGATTCGGCCTATGCCGATCAGTACCTAGAGCAGTACCGCGATCTCAGCCGCTCGCGCCAGGCGTTCGCCGACGCTGCCCGGTACGAGGAACTCGCCGGTGCGGCGTTGGATCGCTTGAACGCGGCGGCGCGTTCGTTCGGCCGGACTGCCGATGAGAATTGGGACTCGCGTCTGGCGCTGCCGACGAGTTTCGGGCAGCCGGTGAAGACCGACGAGCTGTACCGCCGGGCGAGCGAGGTGCTCAACTCGGGCATCTTTGTGAATGTCGACGTTGACTAAACCAGCCGCCCTGCTTTCATGCGGGGCGATGGAGAAGTAGCGATAAAAAAAGGCCGTCCGGTGAGAGCCGGACGGCCTTGTTTACTGGGGGGGAAACGCGGGTTGTTTACTCGACGTCCTTGCCTTCGATGACGTCGATAATCGGCGGCGCATTGTGGTGGTCATCTCCGCCGTGGGACATGCGTTTGAAGTAGTCGTGGTACGCGCTCATCGCCTTTGCACCGAAGATCAGCATGATTGGGATATTGGCAACAAGCATGACACCTAGCCCGAGGGTGGTCCATGTGTCGAGCTCGTGGGCGGTCGAGATTACCGCGAATTTTTCATCGCCCGATCCAAGGATTTTCATTGCAAGCGCGGTTGTCATGAGGATCAGCAATGAATAGATGATCTTATAAAGGAACACGATCGACTCGGTGGTTTTCTCGCTCAGCCGGCCGCAGAAGAAGTAGATCCCTTGCTCGCCGTAGTAGGACCAAGAGATCATGGTCGAGATAGCGAACAGCCACGCGGCGATGGTCACGAGCCATTTACCGAGCCCCGGTGTCACGCGGTCGAACGCGTAGGCTGTGAGCGAAGCGCCGGCGTAGTCGCCGTAGACGCCGAGGTCGGGCGTGCCCGCTTCATCCGTGCGGAAGGTCGGGACAACATCCGAGTCGAGCGTGCCCCAATCGACGCTCCACGAATCATCATCGTTGCGGACCACTTCGCCGGTGAGACGGCGGAGCGGCCGATCGGTGTCTGGATCCACGTCGCCGTTGACGATCATGAAGACAATTTCGCCCTTGCGCCAGCCAGATTGCCCCTCGTCGGGGTTACGGATCCTGCGAGCATCCGGGTCCATCGCGGGCAGCGGAGTGCTTTGAATCGTCCAGATATTTTCGAGCGGCTGGCCTTCGTCGTCGTGGTCTTGCATGATCTCGATTGCACCCGTCAGGTTTGCTTCAGGCCCACGGTTGTACGCCCCGGTGGACATGATCACCAGAGCAGTAAGCGTGCAGACCACGATGGTATCGATGAACGGTTCGAGCCCGGCGACGACACCCTCACGCACCGGCTCGTCGGTCTTGGCCGCCGCGTGCGCGATCGGGCTCGAACCTTGCCCCGCTTCCGAACTGAACAGAGCCCGCTTGACACCCCACATCGCGGCGTAGCCGAAGGTGCCACCAAGGAACGCCCCGCCGGCTTCCGGGTTTCCGCCCGGCATACCGGATTTGACGATCAGCGCCAGCATCGAGGGGATCTCGCCCGCGTTGAGAACAAGCACATACAACGCCGCGAGCACGTACGCGATGCACATGAACGGCACGATCCGCCCGGTGACCGAGCCGATCCGCTTGATGCCGCCGATGATGACCGCACCGACGAGCAGCGTAAGAATGATGCCAGTCACGATCTGGGGAACCTGGAAATATGTAAACGTGATGTCGGCCACGTTCCACGCCTGGAACATGTTGCCGCCCGTGATCGCCGAGGTAATCAGCGTGACAACAAACAGCCCGCCGATGAACATGCCGAGTTTATTACCCCCGCTGAGCCCGAGCACAACAAACAGCAGCGCCAGCAGCCCGCCCGGCACCCAAGCGATAGATGTCTCGAACACCCCGACCGCGAGATAGGTCAGCCCGAGCGTGACGAGCGCGAACAGCCCACCCGCGAATAAACGGAGACCCGGGGCATCGGCGAGCCCGCGAGCAACAACGAACATCGGCCCGCCGTGCGGGTTCTCGGGGTCGTCGGTATTTCGATAGAGCATGGACTGCGTGACTTCGGTCATCTTGATCGCCATGCCCAGGATCCCGATGATCCACATCCAGAGCACAGCCCCAGGCCCGCCCAGCGCGACCGCGATCGCGACGCCGGCGATATTGCCCAGCCCGACGGTTGCCGAGAGGGCCGTCGAGAGCGCCTGGAAGTGGTTGATCGCGCCGGGGTCATCGTGATCGTCGTACTTGCCTCGGACGACCGAGACGCCGTGGGTGAGGGCGCGGTACTGTCCAAATATTGACCAAGCGGTGAAGAGGAAGCCCACGGCGATCAGCGCGAACACCGTGTATTCGCTGAAGAGCACGCCGTTGAGATTCCCGATAAACGCGTCGAGTTGTTGCATCTGTATTGATTCCCTATGCCCAAAGCCGATCGGTCCGAGGCGGAGCCGAGCGGAGGGGTTGGACGATGATGACCGAATCGGCCCGAGATTGCAAACCGCACGGGTTAGCGCATCATCCCCGGGGCATGGGATAGCATACTGATATGCACGCCGATCATCGCGAGATCGCCCTGGCCTTCGCAAAATCGATCGCCGCCGCCGATACCGGCTTCGCCGCCGAACAAGCCATCAAAGGGGCCGACGCGCTCTCAGAAACCGCTCTGCACCCGATTCTCGCCCGCGGGCTCACCGCCTGCGGCTTCGGGGTCCATAGAGAGGTGTACTACCCGGTCTTTGCCGAGCCGGCCCAAGGCGCGGGCGATCCTGCCCGCGACCGCTGTGATCTGGTGCTCACCGAATCACCCGATGCCGAATTGCTCGACCCGATCCACTCGGGCCGTCGCGTGCGCGCAGCCCAGGGCACGCTCTTCGCCGGAGCCGCCCAGACCATGGAAGCGAACGCAACGGCCGATGCCGTCCCGCCGGCCCAGGCGTTATGGATCGAAGTCAAAGCCGTCGCTCAGTACGCCTACCGCGATGGAGTCCCCGGCCCGAACGGCGCGTACACATCAGAAATCGTCAACGGCCCCGCAAGCGATGTATGCAAACTCATGGGCGACGGGATCATCGAGCAAGCCGCCGCCGTGCTCGTGCTGTTCACAGAATCACAAGAAGTCGCGCAGCACGATATCGAACAAGTCGCCCATCGGCTGCTCGATATGGGCCTGCCGATCGGCTTGCCCGAGACGTCCTGCACCCAGATCGAAGACCGAGCCGGCAACACCCACGCGACCGTCGCGGTGTTCCCCATCCGCGGGCTCGGGCTTGCTCTGGCGGAAGTCGATACGGAAAATCAGGAATCCTGATCGAGCCAGAGCACGCGGCCGGATTCCAGATAGTGAATCGCACCAACGATCTTCAGTTCACCCTTGCTGACGAGCTCGGCCATATCGGGACTGCCCGCGAGAATGTCTTGAATGGTTTGGCGAACATTCGCCTCGGTCACCGCGGCAACCAACGCTTTTACTTTGGAACTCCGTTCACCCGGGAAGTCGGTTGTATCAACAACAATATTGGTTAGCATCGCGGTCAGGTTGCCCAGCTCGACCTGGTCGATCGCACCCTTGATGGCACCGCAGGATTCGTGCCCGAGCACAACGATGAGTTTCGCGCCGGCGAGTATCGTGCTGAACTCCATGCTGCCGAGAATATCCTGATTCTCAAAGTTACCCGCGACCCGGCTCACGAAGATGTCGCCGATCCCCTGATCAAAGACTATCTCGGGCGGCGTGCGGGAATCCACACATCCCAGCACGATCGCCTTGGGGAATTGCCCCGGCGCGGTCGCCCGGGCCTGAGCAAGCAGGTCAATATCCCGAGTTCGGCCCGAAGTAAACCGTTCGTTCCCGGCATGAAGATCGGCGAGCACCGAATCGGGAGTCATCGCTGATTGCAGATCTTTGGTGACGACATCGCCGACAGAAGACGCGGAATTGGACGCCGCGCAGCCGGTCTGAAAGGCAATAAACCCGCTGAAAACAAGTGCTATCGTGGCGGAAGTTCCGTTGGACCTGAGTCTCATTTTCAGTCTCCGAATCAATGGATGTTTTTTAAGTTCCAGGCGTCTGAGCACACAAATCAAATTCTCACAATCGTAAGCGTTACGGCGTCCGCGAACAACACGCCGTTCACAATACCGTCATTGCGTGTTCGTTTTCGAGCGGATTTCTTTGTCGCAATCGCCTCCTTAGCGAGAGAAGCCCGATCTCAGCACTGAAACGCAGTGTTCAATGCGCCAGGTCCGGGTTCTCAAGAATCAAACGCATCTGCACGATCGAGCCCCGCAACCCGGGCGATCGCGTCAGCCGTCGCCTCGGCAGCGTTGTACCCATCAAACTTCGCCGTCACCGCGCGCAGCGCCGCCCGCTGATTATTCGCAAGTTCGGGCCGTTCCATCAACGCGACCGCCTCATCGACGAGTTTCTCAGGTCCGCCAAAGTGCGGGATCAACTCGGGAACGATCCGTTCACCCGCAACCAAATTCGGCAGCGTCAGGTGCGGCGTGCTCAGCACCCACTTCGCAAACAACCACCACGCCAGCCGGCTCGATCGGTACACGATCACCATCGGCTTGGCCTGCCGCGCGACTTGCAGCGTCACCGTCCCGCTCACGACCAACGCGAGATCGCACCACCGCACCACCGCATCAGTATTCTCAGCCGTGAACCCGAGCGAATCGGGCCAGCCATCAACACACCCGCCCTCGCACCCAGCCGCGATGGGCGTCTTGGACGCGATCTCGCGCAGCGTGGGTTCCAGGTCGGCCCGGGTCGCCGCGACCATCCCCGTAAGATCGGGGTAGTCCCGCCGGAGCCGGCGGAACGCCTCGATCAGGATCGGAAAATTATTCTCGATTTCCTTGGGGCGCGAGCCGGGCAATAGCGCGATCTTCCGCCCCCAATCGGCCGAGGAATCCGGGAACCCGCCGACCTGTGCATCCAACTCGCTGGAATCGGGGATCTCATCGAACAGCGGGTGCCCGACAAACGCCGCCGGCACACGCCGTTCCTTGAAATACGTCTCTTCAAACGGCAGCAAGCAGCAGACAAAGTCCGTCAGCCGGCGGAGTTTGTTCACCCGCCACTTGCCCCACGCCCAGACCTGCGGCGCGACAAGATGGACGACCTTTGCCCCGCGTTTGCGAGAGATTTTACAGATCGGGAAATTCGCGGCCGGCGAATCCACCGGCACATGCACCGTCACCGGGTGCTCATCGAGCCACGCCGCGATCCGCTTGTTGATATCCCGGTGCTCCCGGATCTTCCCCAGCCCCGGGATCCCCATCACCGCGCTCTGGCCCGTGCGCTCAACGATCGTCGCGCCCGCGGCCTCCATCTTGGGCCCGCCCCACGCAAACATCCCAAGTTCCGGGTACCGAGAACGCAACTCGGCGATCAC
>Ga0316208_1003234_pt1 | contig 12039 bp, 6 predicted proteins | sample 3monopyrite_MG_FD_204944 | JGI IMG/M metagenome (GOLD analysis project Ga0316208, IMG submission 204944) | Microbial mat bacterial communities from mineral coupon in-situ incubated in ocean water Damariscotta River, Maine, United States -... | ecosystem: Environmental > Aquatic > Marine > Coastal... | reverse complement strand
GACGTCGCGCAGAACGGGGAACAGGTTGTCGTGCTGCAATCTCAGGAAATCTTCCCAGAGGAAATCGCTGACTCCCAGTAGCCGAGCTAAAGCCTCCAGAACTTCTCGGCGGTCGAGTGAGGCTAGTTCTTCGACCCAGTCTGGTCTCTCGAAAAGACGTTCCAGAAGTTGTCCGAAGTGAAGCAATGCGTTTTGAGGGTTTGGAGACTGAGGCAGCAGGTGCGTGAAGTGTTTGACGAGGACAACGGCCGCTCTCAGTCGAGTCTGCATTTCCGGGCGGACGATTTTTGTGCCATCCTGTCTGGCGATGAACAGGGTGTCGATCGCGCGGTTGCCGATTGAGGTCAGAGTCACTCGATGAATGTCATAACCCAGCAGCGTCAGGGAGCTGGTTAGTTCGTAGATGAAACCTCGCGTGTCTTCAGCGCTGATTCGCAGAACGGTAAAACGCTCTGATTGTTCGTTGTCGATTTCGACGTCGATCGGAAGCAACATGCCTGGAAGGGCGGCAGTTTCGTTGAACTCGCTGGCAACTTTGCTCACGAGTCTGGCCTGGGCTTTTCTCAGTTGTCCTTCGCAAGCGAGCATGACCAGCGATGTGAGGTCGGTCAGAAACTCTTTCCAAACGTCAGAGAGTATCGTGTCGGGTGGTGGACTCAGCACAAAGACGTCGACGAATTTTGCAGCGTCGGTCGATGAAAGTTGCTGGTCGGAGTCCGCGAGCGTGTCGTTCAGAATCTGGTCTGTCGTGAAGGCGTTGCCACTGATGATGTCGAATCCGCAGGCAAAAAGAAGTCCGCAGACCATCGTCAGGTCGCCGGTTTGATCGTAGCCGCAGACCGTTAGTTTTACGCGGCCACCCGGTGCTGGGGCGGTTTCAACGAGGATGGGTTGTTCATGACTGAGTGCGTCCAGAATTCGAGCGTGGTTGAGAATTTCGTCGTCTGAGAACACTTTGAAGTAGGATGGCTCCATTGCTTCGGAGTGTTTCGGACGCTTGTTTGATAGCGGTGCCTGGGGTGATGTTTCGGCAGCTAAGTCAGGTTCTGAATCCTCGATGTGCCTCAAGAAGATTGTTCGAACTTCTACGCAGTGCTGGCTGTAGCTGGCGAGGAACGCTTCAGTGTTTGGGAAATCGAGCCGGCGCGCGAGGTAAGCAAGTTCTCGCTCGTCTTTCGGCAGCGAGTGGACTTGCTTGTAGTGGAGCAGCTGAAGCGTGTGCTCGATTTTTCGGAGCAGCAGGTAAGCGGTGGTGAGCTGCCTGAATTCATCGGCCCGAAGAAAGTCCAGGTCTGCCAGACGGATCAGACCGTCAAGCGTGCCGATGCTGCGTACGTGTCGGTTCTTCCGACCGTGGCGAAGTTGCAGAAACTGGGTCACGAATTCAATGTCACGGATTGATCCCTGGCCAGATTTGACCTCTCCGAATTCTCGACCTTTTTTCTTGAGGCCAGCTTCAATTTTCATCTTCATCACGCGAACATTTTCTCGCACAGCGTCGACGGATGCTTCGAACAGTAGATGGTCGGCTCGTTCAAGAAACTCGATTCCAATCTGAAGCGTTCCCGCAATTGGGCGAGCTTTGAGCAACGCCTGCTTTTCCCACAGCTCGGCATTGCTGGCCAGATAGTCGACGTAACTTTCGAGTGTTGTGACCAGCGGGCCCGAGTTGCCCCAGGGCCGCAGTCGCATGTCGACCCGGTATAGAAAACTGCCCGAAATTGAATCGGTCAGACCACGAATCAGTTGCTGACCAACCTGCCAGTAGCGAGCAGCGTCGCCTTTTGACACGAACACCAGGTCGATGTCTGAGCTGTAGTTGAGTTCCTCGCCGCCGAGTTTTCCAAACGCCAGTACGACAAAGTCGTCCACGTCAACGCCCAATTCGCTACTGACGATTGAAAGAGCCGTTTGCACGATGGCGTCTGCGAGGAGTGAAAGTTGAACGGTGACAGACTTCAGATCGAGTAGGCCGAAATTGTCACACGCGCTGATTCGGAGCAGTTCCCAGTGCTGGTAGGTTCGCAACGCTTCGAACGGTTTCTGCGATGACGACAGCTCTTTGAGTGACTCTTCGGCCTCATGACGAAAGTCTTCGCGGCTTTTGAAATCGGCAAGGCGTTTGTGCTGTGCGAGGCGTTCGAGATACTCAGGATTCCGCAGCAGGATCTCGGTCAGGAACTGGCTGTTGACGAACAGCTTGACAAGGATCTCAATTGCTCGTGGATTGTCTGCGAGGAATCTGAGCGTTGAAACCGGATCCGCCACAGACTTGATGAAGCGTTCAAGGTTAAGGACCGAGCTATCGGGGTTGGCTGATTCTGTCAGAGCCGCCAGCAGCATTGGTAACGCGGCTGTCAGCGCCTCTTGTCGAGATGCATCGGTGCAGAGTTCGAGGAGCCGTGCGTGGGCCGTCTTCCAATTCGCAAACCCGATTGGTGCCAACAGAGCCTTGATATCCGCATCCGGGACATCTTTTTGAAGAAGTTGTTCCGTGTTTTTTCGGGACATGCGATGAAATGTTGTTTGCAGTCTGGAAGTATTCGCAGGCGAGCTGAGGACGATCTGTCGCAAGTCTAGCCACTCAGCGAGACTGCGGCAGAGTTCAACAGGACGATCGGTTTGTTTTGCTCGGGATAGTGACGCTGCATTTACGGAACACTGATCGACGCTAATCTTCACTGATGGGTGAATTATTTTTCGACGTGACATCGTTCATTGGCCCAATCTGAATTAGCGAAGATCAGGATCGTGTCCAAGATAACTTCCCGATTTTGAACAAGGCTGGAACAAGCTCCGCGCCGTTCCGGCAGCACGACAATGCTGAAATGCCGGAACGGCGCGGAGCTTGTTCCAGCCTGCGACTCACCATGAATCGACTTTCGGAGAGTTCTTTCAACCACATTCCTTTGCGTCAATTAGCGAAGATTTGTTTTCGGTTTCGTCGCTTCGCAGTCATTTGATGTCGGGCTTGAGTGGCTCGTTCCTGTCGCCGACTTTCCTCATTTGAATAGTCCATGCTCGCTACATTGCCGGTCATCTTTGCGTTCGGTTTTGCAACCCCGATGTTACTCGGTGGGTTGGCGCTGGCGGGGATCCCGATTTTGATCCATCTCCTGCACAGGCGGCGGCATGTCGTCGTCGAATTTGCGGCGATGCGGTTTCTGATCGAGGCGACTCGGAAACGGGCGAGGCGGACTCGGATTGAGCAATTGATTCTGCTGGTGCTTCGGACGCTGGTGCTGGCTCTGCTGGTGCTGGCGATGGCTCGGCCACATTTTGAGACAGCGGGCGGTCTCCTGACGGCAGATCAGCCGACGCATCGTATCGTCGTTGTCGATGCGTCTTTCAGCATGCAGCTTGCCGAGGAAATCACAGAACTGCAGCCCGGCCAGAACGCGGCGAGTGATTCCGGAACGGGCATCAACAAAGCTCGTGACGCGGTGCGGAAACTCGTCGAGAACGGACGACGCGGCGATGCATGGAATCTTGTCCGCATTTCGGGCCGCGAACCGTTTGGAATTATCAACCAACCGGCGTTCAATTCAGAGGCCGTCCTGGAAGAGGTGGCCGCGCTCTCGGCGACGGATTCTGCAGGCGATCTGGCGGGCGCGTTGGATGCCGTCCTGACGATGTTGAAGCAGGCTCCCGAGATTCCTCGCAAAGAAGTGGTCATTATCAGCGATCTCCAGGCGTCGATGTGGTCACCGGAATCGGTTTCTCAGAAACGTCGGTTGCGCGAGCTGGCTCGAAAGATCGGAGCTGCCGCGCGAATCTCTGTGGTGAATTCCTCTGGCCCGGGATTTCGGAACCTGGCGGTGACGAGTCTGGAGATGGAGTCCGGGGCGGCTGCCACTGATCAGCCCGTTGACTTTCGGTCGGCCGTTCGAAATTTTGGCGAGTCCATCCTGCGAGGTCAGGTGGTCGAACTGCTGGTTGACGGCCGGCTGGTCGATACCAAGCGAATTGATCTGCCTCCGGGTATCGATGTTCCGGTCAACTGGTCTCACACGTTTCGAGCGGCGGGCGAAGTCAGCGTCGAAGTGCATCTTCAGGACGACGCATTGCCCGTCGACAACCGTCGCTGGCTAGCCGTGCCTGTGCGTGAAGATTTGTCCGTTCTGCTGGTCGACGGAACGCCTTCGGGGCGTGATCGAGACTCCGCAACGTACTACGTCTCGCGAGCGTTGGATCCGTCAACGCTGGAGGACTCTTCCGGCACGTTCGTTCGGCCACAGATCATCGCCGAGGGTGAGCTGTCATCGGTCCCGCTGGCCGATTACGACGTCGTCGTTTTGTGCAATGTCGGACTGCTGACCGAACCGGAAGCCGGCGTGCTCGAATCGTTTGTCCGCAGCGGCGGGGGACTGGTCATTCTTCCCGGCGACCGAGTCAGCTCGGACAGTTACAACCAGAGACTCTTCCGTGATGGAAAAGGAATTCTTCCGGCCAGGATGGGGGCGTTGAAAGTCGTCGAGAATCGTGACGACGTGTTGACGTTCGATGCTCGCGGTTTCGAACATCCGCTTGTCCGAGCGTTCAGAGGCAACCCAGGAGCAGGCCTCGAGTCGACGATGACACAGAAGTATGTGTCTCTGACGCCGGCTGAATCTGCCCGCACCGGGTTGTGGTTCAGCGACGGAGCACCGGCGCTGGTCGAGTCAGCAGCGGGGGCCGGGCGAGTCATCCTGGCGGCGACCAGTGCCGATGATCGGTGGGGGACGTGGGCGATCTGGGCGCCGAGTTTCGTTCCGATCATGAACGAAATGGTGCTGCACTCGGTGTCCGGTCGCTGGAAGAATCGCCAGTTGAGCGTCGGCGATCCGATTCTGACGACCTGGCCCGCGCGCGTGTTCGATATGCCTGTCGCTGTTCGACCGCCCGTCGGCCCCGAAGTCCCACTCACGTTGAAAGATGACGGAAACGTTCTCGCCGCTGCCTTTGATCAGACAGTCAATGCCGGAGTTTACGAACTGAATCTTGGCTCGCCGCTGAATCGCACGGAGCTTTACGCGGTGAATGTCGAAGTGGGGGAATGTGATCTCGCGCCGGCTGACTGGCAGACGCTGCAGTCAGAGTTGTTTTCGGAAGTCGAGGTGCGGGTTTGGAGCTCAGAGTCGCCCGGCTTTCAATCGACCAGCCCTGAATTGAGGTCTGGACTCTCCATGCTGACGCGAAGCCTCGCCTGGACGGTGTTCGTGTTGCTGATGATCGAACCGCTTCTGGCCTGGCGATTCCTCCCCGGAGTCATCGTTCTGGGGACGGCGGCAGTGCTGGCTCTGTCCGTGCCGATGCTGGGAGCGCAGGTCGTCCTGGTTCTTGCACTGGCAGTCGCGGGAGCGTCGATTTACTGGATCCGTCGACGGTCGCCCGGCCGTTCGAATTAGGGAATACCGTCACGGATTGAGGAAGGGGCGGGCATGTTGTCAGGTGACTTCATTGATTTGCCACCGGCTTTAGCCGGTGGGTCGCACTTGATGGTTGGCTCAAAGCCGGCTTCAGCCGGACTTCTGGTCGTGTCTTCAAACCTTGTTCAGCCTGTGAAATGGTTCAAACCGTGACGGGAAGTCCGGCTGAAGCCGGCTGGGGGGTGCGGCGCCAGCCATTCACCACCGGCTAAAGCCGGTGGCAATCAAGAGTCGGCTGAAGCCGACTATTCATTCGTACCTATCATGAACCGAGACGGTCAGGAATTATGATTGGACTGATCGGCAATCCGTGAATTACGAGGATGCCTCTTGACGCCCTTCTACTTGAGTAGTAGCTTTCGCTTCTACTTGGGTAGTAGTGACGATTCGACAGCTCATGGAGGGTGATGATGTCGGGGCAGGTAAAGCTGGCTGAGCTTCAGCTGGCGATCATGAATGTTCTGTGGGACGACGGTGAAGCGACCGTGTCCAAAGTGCGTGAGGTGCTCGAAGCGGCGGAGCGGCCGCTGGCTCACACGACGGTGGCGACGATGTTGTCGCGGATGGAAACTGAAGGGCACGTCGTGCGTCGTACCGAAAATCGCGTCAACGTCTATCGGCCGTTGCTCCAGCGCAGCGACGTGAGCCGGACGATGGTTTCCGATCTGACCGCTCGGCTGTTTGGCGGTGACGTCACGCAAATGGTGGCTCAGCTGCTGGCCGGAGCCGACGTGACGCCCGAAGAAATCGTGCGGCTCAAGAAGCTGGTTCGCGACAAGGAAAAGGAGGTCCGTGATGGACAATAGCCTTTTCATTTTCGCAAGTAGCGTTGCGGCGAATGGCGGTGCTTCGTTCGGCGATGGCGGGGCTTCGATTGTCGATGGTGGCTTCGTTCGGTGCCTTGCGGCTTTCGCCGTGACCTACTGGCTGCATTCAACATTGCTGCTCGCCGCCGCCGCGTGGGGGTTGCTGCGAACGCTGAAGCCGGACAGTCATTTCATTCGTGAGCGAGTTTGGAAGATCGCCGCGATGACCGGATTTGTGACTGCTGCCGTGCAGTTGTCGACAGGGCTGGGCATTCCTGTTTTGTCAACGTCCACGTCGCCGGATCCCGCGTCAGAGCTCGGTGTAGACGACATCGCCGATTCGGGAACGAGACTTCGGACGCAGGACTCTGCCGAAGTCAGCCGGCATCTCGCGACGTCGCTGACGATGGTTCAGGAGTCGTTGAATCAGCTGGGAGAAGGGCTGCCGAAAACTTTGGCCGAGTCCAAGTCTCGGTCGTCCGAATCGATTACTTCCGACGAAAAGCCAGCTGGCAATAAAGGGCCGATTCCCTCACTGGCTCCCTCTGTCATGTTTCTCCCGATTGATGAGTCGGTGGGGCTGGCTTCTGATGCGATCGGTGTGGTTCAAAGCGTCGATCCGTCAGCCGTTGAGTCGGGAAAGTTGGTGTCAGATGTGTTTCGGCCTGGCTTCGCTTCGGAGTCGACGAGCAGTGAACTCATCATCAAAGCGATTCGCTGGTTGGTCGCCGTCTGGTTCTCGGCGAGTTTGCTGTGCTTCGTCTGGCAAACGTTGCGATTTCGTCGGCAGATGAGGCATGTTCGCGCAGCATCGCCGTCGCACAGAAAGCTGCTCGACTCTGTTTGTGAAAGTCGGGGTGTGACTCGCAGAGTTCGACTGCTCAGGTCGGATCAATTTGTTGAACCAGTTGCTTACGGCTTGCTGAGTTGGACAATTCTTCTGCCAGCTCAGATCGAGAAACGTCTCAACAGGGACGAGCTGACCGCGCTGCTTTCGCACGAGTTGGCTCATCTGAGGCGCGGCGATATTGGCTGGCTGTTGATTGGTCGCGTGCTGACGACGTGTTTCGCATTTCAGCCGATGAACTTTCTGGCGAAGCGGAGCTGGCAGGAGCACGCCGAGTTTCAATGCGACGACTGGGCGGTGGATCGAAACGTTGATCGATTGACGCTGGCTCGAAGCCTGACGCTCGTTGCTGAGTGGCGAGCCGGGCAGGTCCGTTGCGCGGGCGTCGTTTCAGCAGGCGGTTCACACTTTCACGTTTCAGATCGTGTTGAGCGGCTGGTCGCTGACGCCGTTCCTGATAACTGGCGTGGTGGGGCGAGGCGGCTCGCGATTCATCTGTTGGCGATACTGACCGCCGCGTTGCTGATCACGTTCGGCCCGCAGATCGGTGACGCCGAGCGAGCGAACGCTGAGTCGGCTCAGAAGTCTGACGGCGCAACGGGTGAAGTCGCGATGGTCGAGCCGGAAGTAACGAGTGAGGACGACATTTCCGCTGCTTCAATCAGTGAGCTTATCCGAGAAGTCGAAGGGTTGTCCGGAGACGTCTCGGTATTACTTGCGGAGTTGAGGACGTTCGAGCCGCTGCTGGCGGAGCTCGAACAACGCCCACATCTGGCGGACCAGGTATCTCAACTGCGAATCCGCATCGGTCTGCTGCGGAAGATCGCCGCCGCTAAAGCAAAGTCTGAGGCGGTCTCAACAAACGAATTTCAAAACAGTCACAGTCAACGGCAGGACGCCGGAACATCGACAGGAGAAATGGAATGAAACGGGCTTTTCAGAATTCAATGAGATCGCATTGCGGGTTCGTCCTGCAATGCATCGGGCTGTTCGCGTTTCTTGCCGGCACGGCGGTGGCTCAGCCGCCGGAAATCAAGGTGTCTCAAGAGTCCGCAATTCTGCAGATGCTGATTCTGGATGTCGATTCGAAGGTTGCGAAAAATGTGCTGTCGAAGACGAGAACCTTCGAAAGTGATCAGGCGAAGGACGATGTGCAGCCACAACAGTTGGCGGAGGAAGGATCGGCTGATGACGAGAAAGAACCATCATCGACGTCGCGGAGTTTTGCGATGGACGCGACGCTTGGAAAGTTATTCGTTGCGGATCTGAAGAAGCAGGATGAGTCGTTCAGGGTTGTTTCGCGACCACAGGTTCGGTCACTGATCGGAGTAGCCGCCGCTTTGGAAGTACGAGGTATTGACGCTCCTGGGCAGAAAGTCGCCGGAGTCGGATCGCTGAAGATTCACGTGGCCCCGAAGAAAATTGATGGCGAACTGGCAGTTCGGACATGGCTCGCCCTTTCGCAACCTGAAAAGCCATCGCCAGATTCAGGTTGCGGTGCCGGGCGGAAGTTTGAAGCGGAGTCGACCGTGAAATGTCCGCTCGGCAGTACTGCTGTGATGGTGCTTGGCAATGACGAAACTGATCGAGCGATTCTATTGCTCACCGATGTTATTTCGGTTCAGTCACTGGTCGTTGCACGGAAACCAGAAGTTGTTCCCGCCGTTTCAGAACGATCGAGAAAGAAGAAGCCGCTTCCGTATCAGATAGATCAGATGCCAGACGTCCAGGCGAAACTGGAAGTGATGCATCAACACAGTCAGTCATTGATGACGCATGCTCCCATCGCGCGGGTTGCGATTTCCCATCCGGAGATTGTCGATGTCCGGCAGGAAACACCCAACAAAATTAGTCTTCGTGGACTCAAGCCGGGGGCGAGCACGGTGACGCTGTGGGTGGATGAGAGTCGTAATCCGGTGATCTACCGCGTCGAAGTCCTGCCGAATCCGTCGGTGGTTCAAGTGAGTGGAGTGCGGAGACCTGTTCCGCAGCCAGCTCCGAGGAGCGAAGTTCAGCAGGTGCTCGACGAAGTTCGAGAAATGCGGAAGCTGATTCAGGGGCTGCGCGACGACATGAGCCTGCTGCGAGATTCCGTAAAGCAAACAGCACAGAAAACTTCACAGAACGACATCTGGATTCAACAGGGCGGCAGTGAGGTCTTCGCTCGTGGACGGAAAATTGTCCAGGTGTCCGGCCATGACCCGGCTGTCGTCGCGGTTGTCCCGTTGGCTCCAGACAGGCTGCACCTGACGGGAAAGAACCCCGGACGAACAACTTTGAAGTGCCTGTTTGTGGGAGATGCAGTGCCGACGAGCTTTACTGTTGAAGTCTTTGCTGTGGAACGTCGTTCGGCGACCCAACGGTCGGGATTTGTGCCTCGGGCCGCAGACCATCTTCCAGGTGAAAGAGCTTCTCGAACTAATCCAACGAGAGAGCCTGTCGCCGTTCAGCGCGGCCCTCAAACGGACATCCGTCTTCGACTAAACCACGTTTATCCCGTCAAACGCGATAAATCTATAGCGAGGATCGTGCTGGGGAGTTCATCGACCATCAGGGTCGTAGAGCACTCTGATAATGAGTTCGTGATCATTGGCGGCGAACCGGGATACACATCGCTGCTCGTCTGGTACGAGGGTGAAGCCGATCCCGAGCTCTTCCAGATTGGTGTGAAGCCGAATGAGCCAGAGGTCAGCGATGACAATGCATTGTCTTTGACCGATTCCATACAGGGCAATTCGGCTCGACGACTTATCGAAGAGGCGCTGAAGAAAGAAACGTCGATCGACATGGATGACGGAACGCTGCTGGACGCAATCAGGCTGCTCCACGAAACGGCGGGAGTCAACATTGCCGTCGACACGCGGGCACTCGAAGAAGAAGGCGTCTCGACGAATGCCAGAGTATCGATACACGTTGCCGGTGTCAGCTTGCGGTCGGTGTTGAAGCTGTTGTTGACCGAGCACAATCTTGCAATTCTAATCGAAGATGAAGTTTTGAAGGTGACGAGTAAGCAGCGTGCGGAAGGCCGGCAGACCGTTGTGGCGTATCGTGTTGCGGAGTTCGTTGACCAGAGTTCAGATGGTCAAGCCGGTTTCGATGATCTCATTACGTTGATCACGACGGTCGTCGAGCCGGATTCGTGGCAGGAGGCTGGCGGCAACGGCTCGGTCGCGGCGAATTTACCCACTGGGGCGCTCGTGATCAGGCAGACGCAGGACGTTCATGAGCAAATTCAGCAGCTTCTTTCAGCACTGCGGAACTGGACGAAGACGGCGAGTGGAGAATCCGTGCTGCCTGCTCCGATCGCTGTTGGAGTCGATGAATTGGACGGAGGTCGCTTTTCCGGGTTTGCTCCGATTGAGAAAGCGCAACCGTCTTTGGGTTTTCAAGCACCGTCTGTCGGGCCGATATCAACGGGCGATGATGCTCTGTCAGAACCGGCACGACCTCCTGGCAACACCGGGGCTCCGATTGCTTTGCCTCGGAAGCGGTGAGTCGGTTGGAGATCTTTGTCGCGTCAGTCGTCTGTGATTTCGTGCAAAGTCCCGTTAATCCGGCACGTCGGTGATCGTCAAAAGTCATTCGCAGCCAATCGGTTGAAGATCGTTGAGGCCGCCGGTATCTTCCCCGCTTCTCTGGTCCCATCTTTGGTCGGACTCCGATGAGAATCTCTGCGTCGAACGTGCATTGGACGCACTCGGCAAATTACATAAGTGCTTAACTGATAAGATGATCGAGCATTACAATGGCAGACGACGGTAAACTTGTCGCTGAAAAGCGGACTCAAACAGGAACGGCTCACTCACGGCGGTTGCGGTGCGATGGCAAAGTTCCAGTGAATCTGTGTGGACTTGGTCAGGAAAGTGTCAGTCTGACCATTTCTGGCGACGTCCTGAAGCCATTTATCGTCTCCGGTTCGCAGGTTTGCGACCTCGTGATCGATGGGACTGAACAAAAAGCGTTGGTTAAAGAGGTGCAGTGGGACACTTTTCTGCTGCACATTCTGCATGCTGACTTTCAGCGAGTCGATCCTCAGGCTCGGGTCGACGTGGAAATTCCAATCGCGACTCGCGGCGTCGTGAACGAGGGCGTGCTTGATCACGTGCTGCATGAGATCAGTGTCAACTGCCCTGTTTACAACATCCCTGAAAAGGTTGAGGTGCGAATCGGGTCGTTGAAGATTGGCGACGAAGTGACGATCGCTGACCTGTCCTTCGACGCAGACCTGACGAGTGTTCTGCCGAGCGAAACGGTGGTTCTGCGAGTCTCTGAAGCTCAGGATGTTGAAATTGTTCAGGAAGACGTCGGGGCCGCTGTGGAGCCGGAAGTCATCGGTCGGAGTGCAGACGACGAAGACGGCGGAGAGTAGCCTGCTGTTCTTTGCGATGGGTTAGATCATGAAGCTGATCGTAGGACTCGGAAATCCTGGTCCTCGATATAATAGAACTCGACACAATATCGGGTTCGAAATACTGAATGCTTTTGCGGATCGACACTTTTTTCCTGCGGCGAAGTCGCAGTTCGACGGTCTGGTAACGGATCATTCGATCAATGGAGAGAAGGTCGTTCTGCTTGCTCCGCAGACTTTTATGAATGCGAGCGGAAAGAGTGTTCGGCAATGCGTTGACTTTTTCAAAATCGACCGAAACGACGTGATGGTAGTGGTCGACGATATGAATCTGGATGTCGGTCGGATGCGCATTCGCGCATCGGGTTCTGCAGGCGGTCAAAAGGGGCTGGCTGACACGATTCGGCATCTAGGTACGGATAAGATTTCCCGACTGAGAGTTGGGGTAGGTCGTCCTCCGGGGCGAATGGCTGCCAGCGACTATGTCCTGCAGCGGTTTTCGGATGCTGATCGGCAGCTCGTCGATGTGTGTATTCAGGAAGCTGCCGACGGGCTGGAGCACTGGGTTAAGGATGGGATTGAGAAGGCGATGAACCTGCTCAATCCGTCGAAAGACCCGAAGCCAAAGAA
>Ga0316208_1003233_pt1 | contig 12046 bp, 7 predicted proteins | sample 3monopyrite_MG_FD_204944 | JGI IMG/M metagenome (GOLD analysis project Ga0316208, IMG submission 204944) | Microbial mat bacterial communities from mineral coupon in-situ incubated in ocean water Damariscotta River, Maine, United States -... | ecosystem: Environmental > Aquatic > Marine > Coastal... | reverse complement strand
TCGGCATTCCGCCGGAGAAGGTGCTGCACAACATCGCCAAGTACGGCAACACCAGTTCGGCTTCGGTGCCCATCCTCATGTCCGAGGGTTACCACAAGGGCTTGTTCCAGAAAGACACCTTTCTGGTGCTCGGCGCCTTTGGCGCCGGCCTGACTTGGTCCGGCGCGCGCATTCTCTGGTAAGGCCTACTTCACGCCCCAAGCTTCGACTCTTTCGAGCAAGTCGTGGGCGGTCCAGTCAACCCGTAGAGGGGCAATGCTGATGAAGTTCGCGCGGTACGCCGCAGTATCGCTGCCTTCGGGAGCCTCTTGGTTCCACTTGATCTGAGCGCGGGCATGGAAGCCGCCGTCTGCTTGGTCTTCGCGGCTGAAGCCTTCGATGCCAAGGTAAAGACCACCCATCGGCGCGACCTTGACGCCTTCTGGTTTGGCGGAAGGCACATTGATGTTGTAGATCACCCCGGGCGTGCCACCTTCTTCGAGCAGCTTCTTAGCGAAGCGGGCAGCGAACTCTGCCGATACGCTGTGGTCTTTGATGCGGCTTTCTTCACTCACCGCAATCGAAGGAATACCGCGCATGCCGCCTTCGAGGGCGGCGCCGACGGTGCCGGAGTAATGGGCGACCTCGCCAACGTTGCTGCCGCGGTTGATTCCCGAAACCACCAAGTCAAAGCCGCGTTCGCCAGAGAGAGCAACCAAGCCATAGGCAGCGCAATCACTCGGCGTACCACTCAAGGCCCAGGCTTCTTTCGCGCCGGGGATTTCCCGTGGCGTGGCGATCATGGTCTCAGAGAAAATCTTGCTCGATTGACTGGCGCCGGAGCGGTTGCCATCGGGAGCGGTGACCACGACTTCGCCCAAGTTCGACATGGCTTTGACTAAGGCAATCAAGCCGGGGGTGTCGATGCCGTCGTCGTTGGTGACCAGAATGCGATAGCTGGTGGGCTCTTGTGCGCCGGGGTAGGCCGCCAGGCTGAGAGCGGCGGCAGTGGCAACAAGAAGTAGGGGCAAAAGGCGGCGGAAAATCATGAGTTGGTGTTGGGGTCGAACAGCAGCACTTCGTCGAGCGGTTTGCGCGCTAGGGCGTGGAGCGGAACGGTGCAGTCTTCGGCAGGGTAGCCGAGCGGAATCAGCATGTAGGGGCGCTCATGCTTGGGGCGGCCGAGGAGCTCGGCGAGGAATTTCATCGGGCTGGGGGTGTGGGTGAGCGTGGCGAGGCCAGCCATTTGCGCCGCTGCCAAGAACATGCCTGTAGCCAGGCCGACCGATTCGTCGGAGTAGTAGACCTTGCCGCCGTCGTCGGTCGCCGTCATGCGAAAGACCACGATTAGCCAGGGAGCGATATCTAGGTATTCCTTGACGTCGTCCGTGCCCAAAGGGGCTAGGTCTCGCAGCCATTCCTCGCTCGCACGATGGGCGTACAACTCACGCTCTTCTTTTTCTGCCGCCGCGCGAATCGCGGATTTGGTCTGCGCATCGGACACCGCCACAAAGCGCCAGGGTTGTTTATTCGCGCCGCTCGGTGCGCTGGTGGCGCAGCGCACGATGGATTCCACGGCTTCACGTGACACCGGCCGGTCACTGAAGGCGCGGATGCTGCGCCGGAGCCGCAAGATCTCGTGAAACTGGTCTGCAGCCTGCTGTGGCGGAATGCCAGGGTCATAACGCTCTCCCAAGGGGACGAAAGTGGGCTCGGTCATGGAGGAAAATAGCACTGCGAGAAACATTTCCCGGTTGGGAAACCCTGCAGGAGGCGCCTAAGTGCCCGCGAGAATCGGGAAACCTCGGGCGGCTGTGGGATATCCTTAATCACCCTCCCCTGGCCTGAACCATCCCATCATGCCGACCATTCGCACCCTTCTCCTGCCCACCCTGTTGCTCCTTCTGTCTGGCCCGATTTTCGGCCAGCAACGCCAAACCTATCCAGAGGGGGAAGAGATTCCTCGCTCGATGACGCCACTGGAGGAAGCATGGATTGCGCAGAACCCTTTGGGTGGTCGCGCCTTCCTGGCCACGGCTCCGCCCTCGGGCGACGTCCACTGCGCCGCGGAGTATGAGCCGATGGCGGGCATCTTCATTGCCTGGGAAGGAAGCTCGTCGTGGACCACCATTCTGTCCAAGATGGCTGCCGAGATCACGACCACAGGCAACGCCAAGGTCTATTGTGCGGTCGACAACAGCAGTGAGTCGAGTTCTGCGTCGACCAAAATCGCGAGCTATGGCGCCAACATGGCCAATGTCGAGTTCTTGATTCGCGGCACCGACAGCATTTGGATGCGCGACTATGGCCCACGGTATATCTACCAGGGCGATGTCCGCGCGATTGTGGACCACACCTACAACCGCCCGCGCCCCAACGACAACACCTTTCCGAGTTACGCTTCGACCTACTTTGGGCATGCGCGTTATGAACATGCTTTGGTCCTTGGCGGCGGCTACTTCCATCTTGATGCCTTAGGTGGGGGATACCTCACCGAGCTGATCAACAACGAGAACCCGAGCTACTCCGAGGAAGACATCAAACAGGTGTTCCGTGATTACCAAAATCTGGAATCGACCCTGTTTACGCCTTTCCCGACCAGCGTCGACTCGACGCAGCACCTCGACATGTGGATGCAGGTCTACGACGACGACAAAGTCATGATCAGTGATTGGCCGGCGCAACCTGGAACCACCCAGGACAACATCTGCGATCAGGCCGCGATTGATATGGCCGCAGCTGGTTTCACCGTGACCCGCGTTCCTGCGCGCACCAACTTTTTCACGCACTACACCTACACCAACGTGGTGATGTGCAATGACTTGGTCCTGATTCCGCTCTACACCAATAGCACCATTTCGCAGTACAACTCACAGGCGTTGGCGGCCTGGCAAGCCGCGTTGCCGACGAAGACCGTGGTGCAGATTGACGCGCAAGCGATTGTGACCTCGGCCGGGGTGCTGCATTGCATCGTGATGCACCAGCCTGCGCACCGCGGCGGGGTGAACCCTACCGCCTATGTCATCAGCCCAAGTGGCGGTGAGATTTTGAATCCAGGTCAAGTGATCGACATCCAATGGATTTCCGATGACGATGTCGCCGCAACCAGCGCTGACCTCGAGCTCTCGACCGACGGCGGCGGCACCTGGTCTGCGATCGCCAGTGGCCTCAACCCTGCCGATACTTACGCTTGGACCGTGCCCAGCGCACGCACCGGCGACGCGCGCATTCGCGTGACCGTTTCCGATGCTTCTGCCAACACCGGTGCTGCAGAGGGCTCCATGCCTTTCGCCATCGCCACGGCAAGTGAAGGGGCCTCGGTGGCCTATGGGGAAGGCAAAGCGGGCACCCTTGGCGTGCCGACTTTATCCATGAGCGCCAACCCCGTGCTCGGTGCCACCATCCAACTGCAGTTGGAGAATGCGCTTCCGAACAGCACAGCACGCCTTCTTCGCGGCCCAAGTCGCGCCTCCACTCCCTTTGACGGCGCCACCGCCTTGGTGGCCTTCGACCTCATGCTGCAAGTATCGGTCGATGGCGGCGATTCGGGCTCCTTGCAGGCAACCTTGCCGAGCAACGTCAACTTGATTGGCCGTCAGTTTTTCTGGCAAGCCTGGATTCCCAATGATCCCGCGGCAAGCGGCTTGGGTTGGAGTTCCAGCAACGGCCTAGTCACGCAGCTCGGCCTGTAAAGCCAGCGGCATGGTTTCGCTCGGCGGCGTCCTTACCATGACTTGGTGACTCCGCCGAGCCTCCTCCGTTGGACCTGGGTATTCCTCGGGTTGCACCTTGCGTGGTTGCTCGTGCGTTATGCGCTGGGCTTCCCGCTTTGGGGCGACGAAGGCTTTGTGGCGGTCAACCTTCAAGTCAAGACTTTCGCCGAGCTGTATCAACCCCTGGAGTACGGCCAGGTCGCGCCCCTGTTGTGGTGGTGGCTAGAGAAGGCGGCTTATGATCTCTTCGGTGGATCAGTTTGGGCCCTGCGCCTGCCAGCCTTGGTTGCGGCCATCGTGACCACCTGGCTGATGCTGCGCCTTTTCCTGCGCGCCTTGCCACAGCCCTCGGCCTTGTTCGCCTTTGCCGTATTTGCCGTGGCGTATTACCCACTGCGGCACGGCGTCGAACTCAAACCTTATGCCTTTGATCTACTGTGGGCTGCAGCCATGCTCAACTTGGCACTGGATTTGTTCGCGCCAACGGCCGCGGCTAATCCAAGTCGTGCGCGGCGCCAACTTCTCGCGCTGATGGCGTTGAGCCTAATTGGAGTATGGGGGAGTATGCCCTCCTTGTTCCTGTCCGCGGCCTTGGGCTTGGCTTGTGTCTGGCATTGGCGGCCGAAGCGCGCCCAGGGCGCAAAGCCACCTTTGCCGTTTGCTTTGCTTTTGGCGTGGGGATTTTTGCTCATTGCCGATGCCGCCTGGATGGTAGAGGGCTTCGCCAAGCCGCACACGGAAGCCGCGCCCTGGCTCCCGGCGATGGACATGTGGACGCGTACCTTCCCGCCCTTGGAGCAGTGGTGGCGCATTCCGGATTGGTGGGTGACCATGCACACGGGATGGCTGTCGGCCTATCCCACCGGCGGGCCGCCGCCGGGGAGTGCCCTGAACTTCTTGTTGATTGTGATTGGCGTCGTCAGCTTGTGGCGAGCCAAGCAACGCTTCTTCCTTTGGGTTTTGCTTGGCCCCTTGCTGTTCAACTTCGCGGCGGCGGCGATTGGGCGTTATCCCTACGGCGGGAGTGTACGCGTGTCGATTTACCTGGCTCCTGCCATGTGCCTATTGATTGGGCATGGCTTGTCCTTGTGCCTGGATCGTTTGCGCGAGGGCCCGAGGGGAAAGGTGAGTCATGCTTTCTTGGCCATTCTCTTAGTCTTTGGCGGGGCAGGTTTGGTGCGAGATATGCAACAGCCTTACAAAGGCATCAGCGATCTGCGCAGCCAGGAATATGCCGCAGAGTTGGCGGGTCTGATGGAGCCTGGTGATCAGGTCACGGTGTGGTTGGCGCCCTCCGCCGACGGCGGCTTGTCCTTGCTCGATCACGGCGGCTCCTTTGCGCGCTTTCGCTACGCCTTGCGCGAATCCCTGCCGCAGCAAGTGCCCTTGCACTTTCGATTGGCGGGGGATTGGCCCAGTCCAGAAGCGCAGGCGGATGGCGGCCAAAGCCGGCACTGGATTGTCCTTTATGAAGACGACAACCAAACCCTGTTGCCCTTCCCGCGATTTACGCGGGATGCCGCTTGGCTCGGATTTAGAGGTGATTGGACTAGCCTCGAGTATGTGCGCCCACGCTTCGTGTTTGACAAGACCGAAGCCGTGGAGCTGTGGCGTATGACCAGCAAAAACTAGGGGGTCCGCTAGCATGAGCGCATCATGCGCTGCTTGTCCTCCCTCTTGCTGCTTTCTCTGGCTTTTGCCGCCTGCGCCAATCCCAAGCCCAATGACGGCAGAGCCTACGTCCTGATAGATGGGAAATGGGAACCACTGGTGGAGAGTGGTGAGCCAGACTTGTCTCCTCAAAACTTGCCGACTCTGCAAGATTTTGCTGCGATCTCTCGGGCCCACCAGGTTGCTCTGCAGCTACCGCGCTTAGATTATTCTGCGGCCGAAATCGGCCATGTGGTGGATGACATCTTGGACACGGCCACCACGCGTCTCGACACCATCGCCGCGCAGGATCCCGCGACCGTGACCTTTGCCGATAGCTTTGCGGCCATCGATGAAACTCTCTTCCCTGTGGTGCAAATCCTCAACCAGCTATGGCTGATGAAGGAGAGTCGTGTGGAAGATGACATCCGCCTAGCATGTAATGCGGAAGTACAAAAGATGGACAGCTGGTTCGTCGACCTTGGTTACCGCGAAGATTTGTATCGCTTGGCCGACGGCTTCCGCACTGCCTATGAAGCAGGTAAGCGCGGCGAATTGACCGGAGAAGATCTCAAGCTGTACCAAGATGCCATGCGTGATTATCGCCGCGCCGGATTTGATCTCGATGCCGCTACCCGCGCCGAAGTTGCCGACATGCAGAAGAAGCTGAGTGAGTTGGCGAACAACTTTGATACCAACATCACCAATGCCGCGGTGGCTCTGAGCTTTACCACCGATCAGCTGGAAGGAGTTCCCGAGTCTTTCTTGGAGTCTTCCCGCCAAGACGACGGCACCCACCAAGTGCGCGTGACTGTAACCCCGGATTACATGGCGGTCATGAGTAGTGCGCGGCGTGAAGAAGTGCGGCGCGAAACCAATCGTGCGCGCTATTCCGTCGCGATGGAGAGCAATGGCCCCTTGCTCAATGAAATCGTGCAACTGCGCGACCGCATCGCCAAGAAGCTTGGCTATGCCAACTGGGCGGATTACAAGATCGAACCCAAAATGGCGGGCACCGGCCAAGCGGCGATTGATTTCTGCGAAGACCTGATGAAAGGCTTGCAGCCCAAATTCGATGCTGAAGTTGCGGTGCTAACCAAACTCAAGCGCCAGGAAACTGGCAATCAAACCGCACAGATTCACTGGTGGGACTTCCGCTACTACCAGAACATGATGATGAAGCGTGATTTCGGTGTCGACACCGAAGCCATGCGCGTGTACTTCCAACTTGATCGCGTCCTTGATGGCATGTTCGAGATTTATCAGCACATCTTCGCGGTCCGCTTCACCGAAATGGAGCCTCCCTATAAATGGAATGGCGATTTGCGCTGTTTCTTGGTCTCCGATGCGGAAACCGCGGAGCCACTGGGCATTTTCTACCTCGACATGTTTCCGCGGCCGGGCAAGTACAACCACTTCGCCCAGTTCGATGTGATCTCTGGTCGCACTGAACCCGATGGTCGCCGACGCGCTCCGGTCGCAGCTTTGGTGTGTAACTTCACCCCTGGAGTCGCGGGGGAACCCGCGCTGATGAGCCATAGTGAAGTGGAAACCATCTTTCACGAGTTTGGTCACGCCATGCACGCGATTCTTTCTACCACCAAGTACAACAGCTTTGCTGGCGGAAGTGTGCCGCGCGACTTTGTCGAGGCGCCAAGCCAAATGTTCGAAGCCTGGGCCTGGGATGCGGAAGTACTTCAGCGCTTCGCGGTCGACTACCGCGACCCATCAAAGAAATTGCCTCCGGAGCTGATTAAAAAGATGGAAGCGGCGCAGAAGGCCACGATTGGCTTAGCCGAACGTCGGCAAATGGGACTCGCGCTAGCCGACTTGCGCATGCACATGGGCGATGTGTCCGACGCCGGCCAGGTTTGCAACGACGCCAACTCCGAGGCTTTGTTCGCGATTCCAGAAGGCACCAACTTTGCCGCCTACTGGGGCCACCTCACCGGCTACGACGCGGGTTACTACGGCTACGCATGGGCAGATAGCATTGCTGCTGACCTAGCCACGGTGTTTGAGAATGCCCCGGACCGCTTTCTAGATCAAGGCATCGGCCTACGCCTGCGCCGGGAAATCTATCAGCGTGGAGGTTCGCGCGACGTCCGCGAAGGGGTCCGCGCCTTCCTCGGCCGCGACCCCAGCAACGAAGCCTTCTTGCGCTTCCTCGGTATCGAGTAAGCGCTAGCGCCGGCTACCCGGGCGTCGTGCAGGGCGCTTCTTCTTGGTGTTGCGCGGCACGGGAACCGCTTCTTGCACCACGCTTGGTGCGTCGGTGGCGAGCCAACCTTCCGGCGGAGTCTTTTCCTTGAGTTCGAACAAGAAGCGCGAAGGATGGCATGGTTGGAGCTTGCCAAAGCGCGTGCGCGAACCACAAAAGGTAATGGTCAAGTCTTGTTGCGCACGGGTCACGCCGACGTACATCAAGCGCCGCTCCTCTTCGACACCGCCTTCTGCAGCGGCACGTTTGTGCGGCAGAATGCCTTCTTCCAGGCCCACTAAATATACTCGGCGAAACTCCAAGCCTTTGGCGGCGTGCAGGGTCATGAGTGTGACTTGATCGCCAGAGTCTTCCTCTTTGTCGCGCTCGTCTGTGGACAAACTCAATTCCTGAAGGAAGCTAGCGAGATCGCCCTTCTTGTTCTTGCGCTGAAAGGACGCGGCAAAATCGACGACCTCGAGCACGCCATTCCAGCGTAGCTCTTGGGTTTCGTGGTCGCCATAGATGCGCTCAATCTCGGCGCGGTAGTTGGTCAGGGCCAACACCTCTTGAATCAATCGTGGCAAGTCACCTTCTTGCAATACCACATGAGCTTGGTTCAGGAGCTCGCGCAGCGCAGTGAATCCGCGTGCCGGAGCTCCGTTAATCTCGCCGGCGTCGACCATGCTGCGGAAGGCGCGCCAAGCGGTATCGCCAAGTTCGGTGGCGCGTTCGACGACGCGGTCCAAGGAACCCTTGCCGATGCCGCGCGGCGGCGTATTGGCAATGCGCAAGAACGCGCTTTCATCTGCTGGGTTGGCAAGCAAGCGCAGGTAGGCGAGGACATCGCGCACTTCTTTGCGATCAAAGAAGGAAGTGCCGCCGACCAAACGATAGGGGATACCCGCAGAACGCAGTTCTGCTTCAAAGGCGCGTGGCTGCTGCCCGGTGCGGCAAAGAATGGCAAAGTCTCCGTAGCGCTCTTCTTGAGATTCCACTTGATAGCGGATCTCGCCGGCAACGAAGGACGCTTCATGGTCTTCGTCTTCCATGCCCATCACCGACACGGTGGAGCCGGCACCAAGGGCCGAAATCAACGCCTTGTCATGCCGCTTCGGGTTATTGCGAATGACTTTATTGGCGGCATCGAGGATTTCGGCCGTGGACCGGTAGTTGGTTTCCAAACGCACATTCTCGGCGCCAGGAAAGTCCTTTTCGAAATCCAAAATGCGGCGGACATCGGCGCCGCGCCAAGCGTAGATGGATTGGTCGTCGTCGCCGACGACACAAAGATTGCGATGGTCTTGGACCAAGGCGCGCACAATGCGGTACTGCGGGGCATTGGTGTCTTGGTACTCATCGACCATGACATAGCGGTAGCGCGCTGCGATCTGCTTGCGCAACTCTTCCTTCTCTTCCAACAACCGTAGCGCAAACAATAAGAAGTCGTCGAAGTCGAGCATGCGGTGCCGCCGCAAATGCTCTTCATACTTGGCATAACAACGGGCGACCATGATGTCCCAATCGTCTTCGGCCTGGTCCATCGCCTGCTCGGAAGAAACCAGGGCATTTTTGAAGAGCGAAATCTTCGATTGCGCTGCGCGCGGGTCGACTGCGGTTTCCGCAATGCGCAGTTCGCGCAACGCCCCTTTGACCGCCGAGAGCTGATCTGAGCTATCGCAGATACCAAAGCCCGGCGGCAAATCCAGCGCCGCGGCATGCTCGCGAATCAGGCGCATGCAAAAGCGGTGGAAAGTGCCGACGGTGGCCTGATTGGCGGCTGCCCCGGCCAAACCACACAGCCTTTCTTGCATTTCCCGCGCGGCTTTATTGGTGAAGGTCACCATCAGGATTTGCTCCGGCGCCACACCCTGCTGCATGAGGTGCGCCGCACGCACCGTAATCACCCGCGTTTTGCCAGTTCCAGCTCCGGCCAACACCAGCAACGGACCATCGGTGCAGGTGACCGCACGCCGTTGGGCGTCGTTTAGAGAGGCAAGGAGGTCAGTCATGAGGACTTCGGCGACGTATTGTGGCGATGCCCACAGCGATTTCCAGTGGAGTTCACCCAGCCTTATAGATATCCTGCGAGAAGTCCTAGGACTGTACACGACAGCACCGTGCCCCGGCATCACGATCCTCAACAAGAGCAGCCTCCCGAAGAGGAACTGCTCCAGCAAGCTCAGTCGCGCCGGCTGCGCTTTGTGCGCTTCTGCATGCTGGCCGTGGCGGGATTCGCCATGCTGCAGCAGGCCTACGACTTCCTGGCCTTCGATTTCCAGCTCAAGGTGTTTTACATCTTCGGGGTGCGCACGATTTTCGTGTTGGTCACGCTGTACCTGACCTGGCTACTCGGCACCGAGGAAAGCGAGAGCAAATGGGACCACGGAATTCTGGCCTTCTGGCTAGGGGTCTCCGCGATTGGCGCCCTCTACCCATTCCTGCACCCGGTCAACGACACCATCCATTTCTACTTCGAAATGGCGTTGGTGTTCCTGATGTACACCCTGCTGCCGGCCCATCGTTTCGCACGACGGATTCCCGCCATGGTGTTGACCGCAGGCTGCATGTTCCTGCTTTATGAGGCTTCACCCTTCTTGCCCAACTGGTATGTCATCTTCCTGGCGCTTGGCTTTTTGCTCAGCAACCTGTTGGGCCTCTGGGTGGCCAAGCGCCTACGTGGTGTCACCGAAGACTTAAAAATCCTCGAGCCGACGCAGGCCTATGACAGTGATCGCCCCGCCACTTGGGAGAGCGGGGAAGATCAAGAATGGTCGACGATTGACCAAGAGCTGGCGGCCTATCAGCTTCAGAGCAAAGGCCAGCCCGAGTAGCTTTAATCTAGGCCGAGAATCTCGCCGTCGGCATCGAGGTCCATGCCGGCAGCCCGTGGCAGGCGCGGCAGTCCAGGCATGCGCATGATGGCTCCGGTCAGCACCACGAGGAAGCCAGCACCAGCATTGACGGTGACATTACGCACAGTGACGGTGAAACCTTCCGGCCGTCCAGGAAGAGTGGGGTCATCGGACAGCGAGCCAGGAACCTTGGCGACACAGATCGGGAGGTTGTCGAAACCCAAATTGCTGATGCGCTTGAGGTCGCGTTCGGCGGCTGCGGTGAAGGCGACATCTTTTGCGCCATAGACCTTTTTTGCCAAGGTACGAATCTTGGCATGCGGGTCGTCTTCTAGGGCGTAAAGCGGAGTCCAGGCTGGGGCCGGCGTTTCCACGGCAGTCATGACCGCCTTTGCCAACTCGACGGCACCTTTGCCACCTTCGCCGAAGTGGCGCGATTCCGCGACCGACACTCCTTTGAGCTCACAATGAGCGCGGATGACGGCCAGCTCTTCGTCGGCGTCGTCGGCGAAACGGTTGATCGCGACCACCGGTGGCTTGCCGAAGCCTTGGATATTCTCAATATGCTTATCCAAGTTGGCTAAACCCAAACGCACGGCTTCGGGGTTTGGCGTGGTGAGATCGTCTTTGCTGACGCCACCGTGCATCTTCAAGGCGCGCACAGTTGCAACCAAAACCACGGCGGCTGGGTCGAGCCCAGTTTGGCGACACTTGATGTGGAAGAACTTCTCGGCGCCAAGGTCGGCACCAAAGCCAGCTTCGGTGATCGCCCAGTTAGCGTGGTGCATGGCCATTTTGGTGGCGGTCACCGAGTTGCAGCCATGAGCAATGTTGGCGAAGGGTCCGCCATGAATGAAGGCGGGGGCGCCTTCTAGGGTTTGCACCAAGTTTGGCTGCAGAGCATCGCGGAGGAGAACCAACATGGCGCCGACGGCACCCAGGTCGCCAGCCGTGACAGGCTTGTTCTCGCGGGTGAAGCCGACAATCAAGCGCTCCAGGCGCAAGCGCAGGTCTTCAAGGCCATCGGCCAGGCACAACGCGGCCATCACTTCAGAGGCGACGGTAATGTCGAAACCGTCTTCGCGCGGGATTCCATTGCCCGTGCCGCCGAGACCCACCACGATGTCGCGCAAGGTGCGGTCATTCATATCCATGACTCGGCGCCACACCACGCGACGCGGATCAATCTCGAGCTCGTTGCCAAAGTGCAGATGGTTGTCGAGCAAGGCCGCCAACACATTGTTTGCCGCAGTCACAGCGTGAAGGTCGCCGGTGAAATGCAGATTGATGCGATCCATCGGCATGACCTGACTGTGGCCGCCGCCGCAAGCACCGCCCTTAATGCCCATGCAAGGGCCGAGGGATGGCTCGCGTAGCGCCAAACAGACATTCTCGCCAAGGTGGTGCATCGCCTGCGCCAAACCAATCGAGGTGGTGGTTTTGCCTTCGCCAGCAGGGGTTGGAGTGATGGCCGAAACCAGAACTAGCTTCGGCTCAGGGTTCAAACTGGCATTTCGTGGCCGCTCAAGCGCCCGTTGATGGACCTTGGCAATTTCGCGGCCGTAGGGCAGGAGGTCTTCTTCGTGAACGCCCAAAGGCCCCGAAATATCGGTAATCGGGCGGGCTGTGTATTCACGGGCGATGTCTGC
>Ga0316208_1003231_pt1 | contig 12054 bp, 16 predicted proteins | sample 3monopyrite_MG_FD_204944 | JGI IMG/M metagenome (GOLD analysis project Ga0316208, IMG submission 204944) | Microbial mat bacterial communities from mineral coupon in-situ incubated in ocean water Damariscotta River, Maine, United States -... | ecosystem: Environmental > Aquatic > Marine >... | reverse complement strand
CCCCCCCGTCCTGCCCCCTGCCCAGCGCTGACCCAACTGTCGACCTCAAGGCAATCGTACCCAAGCGATATCTGTGAAAAACCGGGGCCGGTGTCGCCCTGCCCGCAATCCGGAAGCCCGGTGGCCTGTGCACCATCGCCACGAACCTCTGCGACCCTGCACCCGCTGACGCGGGTCATTGCCAGTGACCGGGCCATGCACAAACAGCAGGATAGACGCCGCTGTCGTTTGGCCTTTATAGTCGCGCCGATTTCAAGGGAACACCAATGCCATTTCAGAAAGTCCAACCCGAAAAGCTTTCCACATCTGTCGTCAGGCAAATCGAACAACTGATATTGCGGGGAATCCTGAGGCCCGGAGAGCGGTTGCCTGCCGAGCGTGAACTGTCCGAGCGGCTGGGCGTGTCCCGCCCCAGCCTGCGGGAAGCCGTGGCGGAACTGCAGGAAGAAGGGCTGCTGGTCACCAAGGCCGGTTCTGGCATTTACGTTGCCGAAGTTCTGGGGTCGGCTTTTTCCCCCGCCTTGCAACGGCTTTTTTCAACCCATGATGAAGCGGTTTTTGACTATGTATCCTTTCGCCGGGATGTAGAGGCGCTGGCCGCCGAACGGGCGGCGCGGCTGGCGTCGAGCTACGATCTGGAGGTGATCCAGACGATTTTCGAAAAAATGGAAGCCTGCCACAACAAGCGGAATTCCGAGGAAGAAGCGGGCCTGGACGCCCAGTTTCACAGCGCCATAATCGAAGCCAGCCACAACGTTGTCATGCTGCACATGATGCGTTCGATGTTCGACCTGTTGCGGACCGGCGTTTTTTACAATCGTCAGGTCATGTTCCGCCAGCGCACCAGCCGCGCCGCCCTGCTGGATCAGCACCGCGCCATCAACGATGCGTTGCAGGCGCGCGACCCCGCCGGTGCCGCCGCAGCCGTGCGGACACATCTGAACTATGTTGAAAAGGCACTGCGCGATCAGCAGAAATCGGTCCACAACGAAAAAATCGCGCGCCAGCGTCTGCAACATGAAAAAGGCGTTCGCTGATACGTGCAACGGCCCGCGATCGCTCTGCGCAAAACCGCGCCGTCAGAATTCAGCCGGGGCGAAGAAACGACTTCCGCGCCTGTTCGGCCTTTTTGCGCATAGCGCACCCTTCTGCATGGTCGTTGATCAACCCGGCGGCCTGCATGAATGCGAACACGGTGGTCGGCCCGACAAATTTCCACCCTCGCTTTTTCAGGTCCTTGGACAGCGCCACGGAAGCGGGCGAAACCGAAACAGATTGCGGTGCGCTCAGTTCCTCGGGCCGCGGCTCGAATGACCAGAAATAGGCCGCCAGCGCCCCTGTTTCCGCGACCAGTTCTTCAGCACGGCGCGCATTGTTGATCGTGGCGTCGATTTTGCCACGGTGGCGCACGATGCCCTGATCATTCAACAGGCGCTCGACATCTTTGTCTGAAAAACGCGCGATCTTGCGGAAATCGAATCCGGCAAACGCAGAACGGAAATTGTCGCGCTTGTTCAGAATTGTGCGCCAGCTCAGACCCGACTGAAAGCTTTCAAGGCACAGTTTTTCGAACAGGCGTATGTCGTCGCCCACCGGAAAACCCCATTCGGCATCGTGATAGGCCGGAAATTCGGGCGCGCCGCCGCTCCACCTGCAACGGGGTTGCCCGTCCTCGCCAGCAACAAGTTCGCTCATATCCGGCCCCGTCAGTTGATAAGGAAACCGAACCGTTCATCGGTTCGGTTGGGTTCAATTTCAAGAATTTCGGCGCGCACCACGTTTCCGGCAACAAACGGGTCCTGATCCACGCGGCGCCTAATTTCATCGGCGGTGCACCCATGCGCCAAGATCGCGCCACCGGCATTTGGCTTCAGGCTGCCGACGACCAGAAAAATGCCATCGGACAGGCCCCGGTCGATCCACGCCTTGTGTCCGGCCATGAATGCCGCGGCTTCTGACTTGTTGTCGGAAAATTCCAGCAAGATGACAAACATGACCGGCTATTCCTTTTCGTTTTCAGCTATGGGCGGTTGATCAGGTCCTGCCTCGGCGGCGCGCGCCGCCACCCAGCGTTGCATGTCCTTGACTTCACGCCGGACAAAATCCGCGTCCTGAAACGCTGTGGCCATTGCCGCCACTCCCTGGCTGCGCCCCAGCAGCGTCAGCGCCAGATCATCGGCATCGCCAGCGCGGCCCAAAGCCACAAACTGATCGCGCAGCCAATCGCGGAACACGGAAAATATGCGGCGGGCATCCGGCCCGGCGGCATGGTCCAGCTTGGCCAGTTCCGCACACAGCGTTCCGACGGGGCACCCATAGGCCATGATCTTGGCCTGATTTGCGATCAGAATAGAGATGAAGCATCCGATACGGTCCACCGGTGTCGCGCCATCGGCCTGCCAACGTTCCAGCATGTCGCGCGTGTTCGCCAGCCTCAGATCAATGACGGCATCCAGGATCTGATCCTTGGTTTTGAAGTGATAATAGAAATTCCCGCGCGAAATTTGCATACCTGCGGCAATGTCGGAAAACGACGTGGCATCAAACCCCTGCCGGTAAAACAGGTCGTCGGCGACCTTTACAATCTGTTCGCGGGTAGAGTCCGGCATGAAAGGTATGCAGATCTTTCCATATGATGGCCGGCATCATATTAGGACAAATGTCCTAATTCCGTCAAGGCACCCTGAAACGAAAAAACCCGGCCCATTCGGGCCGGGTTTGATCACGGCAGATCGCCGGTTTTTCAGTGTAGCTTGGTTTCCACCTGCGAAATGGCGTCGTCGATCAGCTTGTCTGTATCAGCGGCGGTCATCTGCTTGGCCATGACTTCCCGCGCTGCCGCGACAGCGATCGTAATCGCCTGATCGCGCACGTCTTTCACAGCCGCGGATTGCGCCGAAGCAATCTGATCTTCGGCCGCCGCCAGGCGGCGCGCGATAGATTTCTGCAGATCATCCTTGGCCTGTTCGGCGGAACGCGCGGCTTCTTCCTTGGCGGTAACCACGATGCGTTCAACCTGGTCCTGCGCTTCCTTCTGCTTGCGCTCGTATGATGCCAGTATGGTCTGGGCCTCTTCGCGCAGGGCGCGCGCTTCGTCCAGTTCCGATTTGATACCGTCGGCGCGCTTGTCCAGCATTCCGCCGAGCAGGGACGGAACTTTGAAGTACACAAGCACAGCAACGAACAGAAGGAACGCGATGAGCGCAACAAAGTCGGTGTTCCTCAGCGAAAAGAACGGGCCTCCGGCCGCAAGCGCCGGGCTTGCCGCGACGCTCAGACCAAAGGACAGGGCGATGAAATTACGCATGGCTCTTATCCTTTCAACCGGCTACTGACGGCAGACGCGACATCGGATGCGTCGGCTTTGCCACCCAGTGCATTGACCAGCTCGGCGGCTGTGTCCTTTGCGACCCGTTCAACCGCGTCCAATGCGCCTGCGCGGATCTCGGCAATTGCCTTTTCCGATTCGGCCGATTTCGCGGCAATCTCGGCATCCGCCCTGGCAATGGCATCATCCAGTTCAGACTGGATTTCGGCCTTGGTTGCGGCAACGATGCGCTGTGCCTCGGCACGGGCATCTGCAAGCGCCTTGTTATAGGCGTCTTCGGCTTCTACCGCCTTGGCCTTGAAATCTTCGGCTGCAGCAATGTCGTTGGTGATCGTGCCCTGACGTTCCGCCAGAATGGACGCGATCCGCGGCAGGGCCACACGCGACAGGATCAGGAAGATCACAACCAGAGTTATGACCAGCCAGAATACCTGGTTGGGCACCCATTCGACGCAAAGCTGCGGCATACCGATAGCGCTACCCTGGCTGTCAACGCATGCGCTGGCCGCTTCGGCGCCGAGATCGGCTGCAGTTGTTTCGGTTGCCATGTCGTTCTCCTTCAGGAGTTTGCCGTTACACCGGGCAGCAGCAGTCTAGCTGACCGCGCCGCCCGGCCGTAAGGAAAATGATCCGAAGGGTTTTAGACGGCAAACATCAGCAGAAGTGCAACGAGGAACGAGAAGATCCCCAGCGCTTCGGCGAACGCGATACCGATGAACATGGTGGCCGTCTGCCCGGCCGCGGCCGACGGGTTGCGTAGCGCACCTGACAGGTAGTTACCAACGACGTGGCCCACACCGATGGCGGCGCCGCCCATGCCCGTTGCCGACAGGCCGGCACCTACATAGGCGAGACCCTTGACCAAAAGTTGTGTTGCTTCGACTTCCATGATCTTTCTCCTTACGATGGAATTTGCGTGATGCGAGGCGCGCGCGATTTCGCGCACCGTATTAGTGATGCGGATGCAAAGCGTCCTTCAGATACACACATGTCAGAATTGCGAAGACATACGCCTGAATGAATGCAACCAGCGTTTCCAGCGCGAAAATCGCCGTGATCGCCAGGATCGAAAGCGGTGTCACAACGACACCGATGCCCGAGATCAGGATCAGCGGGGCGAAAGCCGCGAAAACTTTGACAACGGCGTGGCCGGCCATCATGTTGCCCATAAGACGAATAGAGTGGCTGACAGGCCGGACAAAATAGGAAATGACTTCGATCAGTGCCAGCACCGGACGCAGCGGCAGCGGTGCCGCGGAAATCCAGAACACGCTGAGAAACCCGATCCCGTGTTTGACGAACCCAATGATCGTGACCGACAGAAACACCAGCATCGCCATGATCGCGGTGACAGCCAGATGTGACGTGGTGGTAAATGACATCGGCAGCAGGCCAAGAAAGTTGGACACGACGATGAACATGAACAGTGTCATGACATAAGGGAAATACTTCACGCCGTCGCTGCCGGTTACGTCTTCCACCATTTTGTAGACAAAACCGTAGGCAAGTTCGGCAATCGACTGGCTGCGTGTCGGCACGATCGCGCGTTTGGATGCGCCCAGAACCAGCAAAGCCACAATTGCCAGGATGCTCAAAGCCATCCAAAGCGTCACGTTGGTCGGTGTGTACCATGCGACTGCGTCACCGCCAAACAGCGGCTTCACAATAAACTGGTCCATCGGATGGAAAACCAGCCCGCCTTCGCTTGCCGCGGCCTCTGCTGCACCCTGCGATTCGCTTGCCACTTGTCAGTCCCTCTTCTCTTCCCGCGTAGACTGCGTTTCAGTCCCGCCCGGTTCAGCCGAAATCTCTTGTGCGCTGCGCAGCATCGTTTTGATGCCTGCCGCGAGACCCAGCAATGTAAACAACACCAGGAAAATCGGGAGCGTCCCGAACAGGCGATCCAGCCCGAACCCGATGCCAAAGCCGATCCCAAGACCGGCAACCAGTTCGATCACCATCCGCCAGGCCAGTTGCGCCTGGGAATAATGTTCATCCGTGTGGGGCTTGGGTTCGTCGACCTTTTTCGCCGCCGCGATCTTTGCCTCCAGCCGTTCAAGACGGGCCTTTGGATCGTCATCGCTCATGGGCCATGCCCCCACTTGTCTTGCACATGGTGCTATTGCGCGCGGGGCGCAGAGTCAATCGCCCGAAACCGCATCGGAAAATCCGCCTAATAATTTGATTTTAAGTTGTTTTTAATGATTGCGATCCACCAGCGTCATTCGACCGCAGCGCCGCAACCGTGCAATTGGGTCCAAATGCGATATTCAACCAATTGGTTGACGATTTGGGGGCGCTGGGGCATGGGCAGATCATGACAGATGCGCTTGATACCGTGTTTTCCGCACTTGCCGACCCGACGCGGCGGGCAATCCTGCACATGCTGCTTGAGGACGACATGGCCGTGACCGACGTTGCCGAACCGTTCGACATGTCGCTTGCCGCAATTTCAAAACATCTGGCCATCCTGACGCGCGCGGGACTGATCAGCCAGGAAAAACGCGGGCGAGTGAAATGGTGCAAACTGGAACCCGACGCGCTGCGCGCCGCCAGCGTTTGGATGCAGGGGTTCGGTCAGTTCGAACCGGTAAACCTGGATGCGTTCGAACGGTTTCTGGAAACGGAATTCAGCTCAGAAGATCATAGCCCTCAAGAGTGATATTCAGATCGGCGCGCCGCCACGACCCGTCTGCACATAACCAGACCGGTTCGGCCAGCAATTTCATGTCACGCAGTCCGATTGCCGGGAAATTCAGCCCCATCGAATGCGCCATCGGCACCCGCACCCCCGGCTTGGGGTTCAGCCCCGGACGAATGTCGCGGCGCCCCAGTTTCAGGTGATGGGCAATGTCCCATTCCTGAACCAGATCACCGGCGCGCGTCACAACCCAGCAATGCATGTCTGAACAATGCGTGCGCTTTTCTTCCGGAACGAAATATCCGGTTACATACCCGGCTTCGTACCCGGCCGCCCGGCAACAGGCGATGAAATAGGCGTTGATGTCGACGCATGACCCTTCGGTCACGCCGCAGAGCTGGGGAATTTCGTCATGATCTTCGTAAAACCGGGTGTCGGGGTGACCATATGTAAACAATCCTGCGACATGGTTCGCTATGGTCGCGATGCCTTCGGGGCACCGATTTGGCACCAGCGCGCGCATTTCGTCGCCAAGGTTGCCGTCGAAACGTGCAAACCGGCTGTCAGCTGCGACAAACATCTGATCCGGATACAATGAACCCGCCGGCAGAAAACGCCACGTGACGCGCAATTCGCCCTGCGTCGGTGTCAGCAGCATCGCATGCTGGGCGGAAAGCGGGTCAGACACTGTACAGATCGTTCCGCCGTGCACCTCGGTTCCGATCGGCGCGGCATGGGGCGTCGAAAACCCAAGGGGCGCAATCAGCCAGTCACCGCCGCCGCCGGCGATGTCGATGTTTAAAATGACCGGTTCAGTATTCATTGATGACCCCACCTGACTTTGGCGCCGCCTTTAACCTGCTCTTCCTGTTTCAGCAACATCGCCAGCGCCACCACCGTCAGCCCGATTCCGGCCAGCACCACCGGCTGGGGGAAACCGTTGCCAAGCGACAGTTCCCAAACGATGACCCAACTGGGCGTCAGATAGGTATAGGCCATCACCTTCGCCGAAGGCAGCCTTAAAGTTGCAAACTGCAACAATACGAACGTGATCGCACTGGCAAAGATCGCGACGTAAAACAGCGTGATCCAGACGATTGCGGGCAAGTTCGCCCAGTCCGTCGCGCGAATGTCCGCCCAGCCAAAGATTGTCAGGATTATAAACCCCGCCACCAGCATGCCAAACGAAAACACGACCGCCGGTTCGCCCCGGTTCAGCTTGCGCACCATGGGCGTGTAAGCCGCGTGTGCGACGCATCCCCAGAAATAGATGATTTCGCCGCTCCCGATATTAAAGGCACGAAAAGCCTGCCAGTCGGCCCTGAATATGACCCAAAGCGCACCGGCAGCGCCCACTGTCAGCGCGACAGCCATGCGAAATGTCGTGATCTGGCGCAGCAGGACCCAGCCAAAGCCGGCGGCAAGAACCGGCGTCAGCGTAAAAACCGCCGCGGCACTTACTGGCGGGGCCGTTTTCAGACCCTCGAACATCAACACGAAATACGCGGCAAACAACCCGCCCAGAATGAAATACCGCCACGCGGACCGGAATGACCTGAGCGGCAATCCGGTTGTCATCAGCGCCATGCTTCCGACGACAATGGCGGCAATTGCAAAACGCGCCGCGTTCAGCGCCGCCGGCGGGATCTGGTCGGCAACGATGGACCCCAGCGAAAACGACCCGGCGACCAGGGCGGAAAACAGCAGCATCGCCAGATGGCCGCGCAAATAGCCGGGCATCAGGTCCAGCCCTTTGCGCGGTCTTTCAGGAATTTGAGAAAGCTTTGAACCTTGGTCGTCCGGTGAAGATCGACATGGGTGACCAGCCAGACCGGCGCGCCCCATCCTTCCCGTGCCGACAGAACCTTTACCAGATCGGGATACCGCGCCGCATCCCATTCAGAAAAAAATCCGATCCCGCCGCCGGCCAGAATGGCCTGCTGCGCCGAGAAATCGTCTTTGGTGCGAAACACGATACGCTCCGGTTCAACGATTTCGCGCAGCCATCGGGAAAAAGGCGCACGGCTTTTGGGGTCGTCGGGCCCGACAAAGCGGTGATCGCGCAGTTCAGCTTCATTCTTGGGCAGCCCGAACCGGTCGATATAGGATGTGCTGGCAAAAAGCGCGATTTTCTGATGCATAAGCCGCTGAACGACGTTGTCCGGCTGATCCGGCGCGCTGCCCGCGCGGATCGCGACGTGGGCCTCGCCATATTCCAGTCGGAACAACCGCTCACCCGTCAGAAAACGGATGACCAGGCCGGGATGCATCTGCTGGAAGTCGGCCAGAACAGGTGTCAGCAACCCTGCCAGCCCTGCCAGCGATGTCACGACCAGTTCCCCCGCCACCTCTTCGCCCTGGCCTTTCAGCCGTGCGACCAGCTGGTTGAACTGATCGTCGGTTGCCTGGCCAACGCGCAGCAGGTCCTGCCCGGCTTCGGTTGCGGTGTAACCGCGGGCATGGCGCTGGAACAGTTTTATCCCAAGCCGTGCCTCCAGCGCATCAATGTGCCGGATGACCGTGGCGTGATGCACCCCCAGCACATCGGCCGCACCGCTGACGGTTCCCAGCCGGGCCACCTGAAACGCCGTGCGCACTTCGTCCCAATTGTCCAAGTCAACCCACCTCCTCTGTGCAAATTCTCACATATACCTGTCATTTTGTGCAGTTGAGTTCATTTTTGCAATACCCACGTATTGCGCGGATGACAATCAAAAACCTCAAGGAAAACCCATGACACTCCTGCATATCGACAGCTCGGCCCGCCGCACCGGCAGCACCTCGCGCGAACTGACCAGCGAAATCGTGGCATCGCTTGGCGATGGCGATGTGATTTACCGCGACCTGAGCGCCCCGCTCCCCATCGTCACCGAAGACTGGATCGGTGCAAATTTCACCCCGGCCGATGAACGAAGCGATCAGCAAAAGAACCTGCTGGCAACTTCGGATGCGCTGATCGACGAAATCAAGCGGGCCGATACGCTGGTGATCGGCGCGCCGATGTACAATTTTTCGATCCCCGCGAACCTGAAAGCCTGGATCGATCAGATCGCCCGCGCGGGCGTTACGTTCCAATATACGGAAAACGGCCCCGAAGGCTTGCTGAAAGGCAAAAAGGTCATTGTTGCATTGTCTACCGGCGGGTCGCCCGTTGGTTCAGATATCGACTTTGAATCCGGCTATCTGCGGCACATTTTTGGATTCATCGGCATTGATGACATCGAATTTGTCGTGGCCGACAAAATGATGATCGACCCGGATGGTTCGATGAAAGCCGCACGCGATACGATTGCGCGGCTGGCCGCCTGATCGGCGAAACAGGAAACCGGGCCCGCAGGTGGCCCGGTCACGCCTCCCGCATCCCTTTTTACGGCCCGCCCGCAGCCGCCAAATCGGCCTGCCCCGCGATTGACACCTGAACAAAAGCTGCATGGGCATGTTTGATTTCACTCGCTGCGGTACTGCGAATTTTGCTATCATTCCGTCGATTTCGACGGAGGCGGTCATGAAAGTCACCCGCAACACCCCCGATCAACTGATTGTTGCCGATGTCCCGTGGGTTCTGGGTCTGGCTATGGTCATGTTCATCCTGATCTTTGTCGGCATCGGCCTGGGTCTGGTTTTCACCGGGGAATGGTTTGGGATGTTTTTTGCCGTTGTCGGCGGCGGCCTCGGGTTCGGGGCCTTCGCGGCCTTTGTTCAGCGCGTTCAGGTCATTTTCGATGTGACAAGTGACGCGATAATCATGCGCCGCAGATCGCTGTTCGGTTACAAACAGGTGCAGCACAAACTTTCGGATCTGCAGGCCGCGGAACTGGAGGAAACAACCGGGTCCAAGGGCGGGCGCATGTATCGCCCGGTGCTTGTTCTGAAATCCGGGATGAGCAAAGGCCGTCACCCGGTCATCCACAGCTATACCAACACCGGCGGCCCGCGCCGGATGGTCGAGGCCATAAACAGCTGGCTGGCCCGGACAGACCGGGTTGACTCGGCGGCCGCAAAGCCATAATTCCCGCGCAACATCCGGAAGCGTGAAACCTTCCGGTCCCGGGTCTGATCCGGGATCGCCCCCCACCAGCGTGTTACGCCCGTGGGGGCATTTGTGCATTTGGCAATCCGATGCACGCTGAAATTTGAGCCGTCCTGCCCTATCTCGGGTGGGACACTGACGAAACAACACGCAGGAGCCCGGGGGCCCATGTTTGAAAATCTGTCCGAACGCCTGTCTGGCGTCTTTGACCGGCTCACCAAGCAGGGTGCCCTGAGCGAAGACGACGTAAAAGCCGCCCTGCGCGAGGTGCGCGTTGCGCTGCTTGAGGCTGACGTATCGCTGCCGGTCGCCCGCGATTTTATCAAACGCGTGCAGGACCAGGCGACCGGCCAGGCCGTCACCAAATCGGTCACACCCGGTCAGCAGGTCGTCAAGATCGTGCATGACGCGCTGGTCGATGTGCTGCGGGGCCAAGACGACCCGGGCGCACTGAAAATCGACAACCCGCCCGCTCCGATCCTGATGGTCGGCCTGCAGGGCGGCGGCAAAACGACAACCACCGGCAAACTGGCCAAGCGCCTGAAAGAGAAAGACGGCAAAAAGGTCCTGATGGCCTCGCTCGACGTGTACCGCCCGGCGGCCATGGACCAGCTGGCGGTACTGGGCAACCAGATCGGCGTCGACACCCTGCCCATCGTTGCCGGCCAGAAGCCCGTCGATATCGCCAAGCGCGCCAAACAGCAGGCCGCACTTGGCGGCTATGACGTCTATATGCTCGACACCGCGGGCCGCCTGCATATCGACAAGGTCCTGATGGACGAGGTCGAACAGGTCCGCAATGTCGTTCAGCCGCGCGAAACCCTGCTGGTCGTTGACGGGCTGACCGGCCAGGTCGCCGTCGAGGTGGCGCAGGAATTCGACGACAAGATCGGCATTTCGGGCGTTGTCCTGACCCGGATGGATGGCGACGGGCGCGGCGGCGCGGCGCTCAGCATGCGGGCCGTCACGGGCAAACCCATCCGGTTCGTCGGGCTTGGCGAGAAGATGGACGCCATCGAAACCTTTGAACCCGACCGTATTGCCGGCCGCATCCTGGGCATGGGCGACATTGTCAGCCTTGTCGAAAAGGCACAGGAAACCATCGAGGCCGAACAGGCCGAAAAAATGATGCGCCGCATGGCCAAGGGTCAGTTCAGCATGAACGACCTCAGGATGCAGCTCGAACAGATGCTCAAGATGGGCGGCATGGAAGGCATGATGTCGATGATGCCCGGCATGGGCAAAATGGCCAAACAGATCGAAGATGCCGGGTTTGACGACAAGATCCTGCGGCAGCAGATCGCGATGATCCAGTCCATGACCAAAAAGGAACGGGCCAACCCGAAACTGTTGCAGGCAAGCCGCAAGAAACGCATCGCCGCCGGGTCCGGCATGGATGTATCCGACCTGAACAAGCTTCTGAAAATGCATCGCCAGATGGGCGACATGATGAAGAAGATGGGAAAAATGGGCAAAGGCGGCATGCTGAAACAGGCCATGAAAGGTATGTTCGGAAAGGGCGGCGTTCCCGCCGATATGGCTGCTGGAATGGACCCCAAAGCGCTGGAAGCCGCGGCCAAACAGATGGGCGGCAAACTGCCCGGCGGCCTGCCCGGGCTTGGCGGCGGCGCGGGCCTGCCTTCGGGTCTCAGCGGATTTGGGAAAAAGAAATAGCGCCATGCCGTTTTCTTCCTGTCCGAAATACGCCCTCCAACGGCCTCTGCGCCTCCCCACCTGCCCGGGCAGCAGGGCAGCGCGTCGCGCAGTCACGGGCGAAAATGGCGTCGCACGGCAGTGCGGCAATGTGATTGCGGTGCCGCGATGAATATTCCGACGCTGAACACACCGCGCCTTATCATGCGCGCGCCCCGGGCCACAGATTTTGCGCCGTTCGCGCAATTTTATGCCGGGCCCCGGTCCCATTTTGTCGGCGGTCCGCTGTCGGCGGAACTGGCATGGCGCATGCTGGCGATGGAAATCGGGCACTGGGCGCTGAAAGGCTTCGGCCGCTGGATACTGGAAGACCGTGAAACCGGCGCGGCGGTTGGCCTGGTC
>Ga0316208_1003230_pt1 | contig 12057 bp, 16 predicted proteins | sample 3monopyrite_MG_FD_204944 | JGI IMG/M metagenome (GOLD analysis project Ga0316208, IMG submission 204944) | Microbial mat bacterial communities from mineral coupon in-situ incubated in ocean water Damariscotta River, Maine, United States -... | ecosystem: Environmental > Aquatic > Marine >... | reverse complement strand
GAAATCAAACTCAAAATGTTTAAAACAACTTCGGCTTTCTCGACAGGAAAACTCTTTTTGACAACGCGACACGAAGAACCAGAACGAACGCCAACACCTGCTATAAAATTAGGGCGTGACGAGAAATACGCAAGTCTTTGTTAGTTTTACAAGGTTCTGTTTCGGGCGACAGGGCGAAGGAATTTAAGCCCTAATTTTATAGCAGCACACGTTATAAGCCATTTTAAAAAGACAGACAATGACGTTTAAACAGACAGTAACGGTAATTATTTTCAGCTTCATTGCAATTTCTGCATTTGCGACTGACTACTACACAGCGACAACCACATTAAATGTTAGAAGCGGAGCAGGAACAAGCTATTCTGTATTGTTTTCTATTAACAAAGGTGACGAAGTTGAATTAATTTCCCAAGACAACAACTGGTATGAGATAAAATACAAGGAAAAGACAGGTTATGCTTCAAGTAAATATTTGAAGTTCTCACGAACAGAATCCCCAACGGCAGCCAGGGACAATAGCCAATCTGACAACACGAACATTATTGTAATATCGGTAATTATTGGTATTGTGCTTATCATAATATTTTTTGCAAGCGGGAAAAAACAACCAGAACCACAACCTCAATCAAATATTTCCTCACCGACAAATATTCAACAACAAAGTCAGCCAAGAGTAGTCGTGACTAAATCAACTAAAAGTGTTGGACTTGCAATTTTCCTTTCAATAATATTCCCCTATTTTGGTATATTATACTCAACCGTTTCGGGTTTCTTTTGGCTCTTCTTTTCTTATTTAGGAATGTGGGGGCTTCTTTTTTATTGGGGATTTACAACTCTCAATGACGGTGTGCTATATATAGGTTTTGTCCTTTCAATGATACATTGGTTAATTTCAATAATTTGGTCAGGAATAGCAGCAAGCAACTATAATCAACGAATAATCACTCAAGCTCAAATAAATTAATTGTGCAAAATATATTCAAAAATTTGACTTTAATTGTTGCAACTGCAATGGTTTTTTCTTCTTGCCAACAGTTTAACAAAGACGAAGCTGTCCAAGACTTGATAAGTTCTACTAATATATTTGACGTAGAAAAAACCAAAGAACTATTAACAGACGATTTCACTTACATTGACAATGACAAGCAATTTAATAAAGCAGAATATTTAAATAAACTTGATTCACTCAAAAAATTAGAGTTTAAGTCAAATGTTGTTTCCATTGAAAATCTTGACAGTTTAATAAAGACCGAAGAAGAAATTACGAATATGGTAGATTCTTTATTGGACGTTTCGCCAAAATTAATTCATAAGAAAACATATCGTTTTGCTGACAATAAAATCAAGAGCATTACACTTGACACAATCCTGAATTATGATAAATATTCAGAGTCCTTAAATGACAAAATAATACCATTCTCTACCTATGTGCAATATGAACACGACATTAAGGACGAGAACGAAATATTAGAAAATATCAAAAAGTATTTAACAGAATATGCAGGTCTTTCAAAAACAGAAAAAAAGAAGTTTAGAACTATTGGATACCTTCAAGGAACATTTATCTGCAAAAAATGTATCTACGCAAAACTTGAATTTAAGGGAAAGTCAACAGTTGTTATTTATGACGGGTTTATTGGCTTTCCATTCCCTACAAGTTATGTAATTGACGAAGAATATATCCGTGTGAGAACGGATAAAAGCGACTTGCTTTTTAGAATAGAAGACAGCAACAAACTTATTGGAGAAGGTTGGGCAGAAGGAACATACAATAAAGTAAAATAATTAAACACAAAAAAGCTATGCAAACAATTGAATTCGGAGACAAAGTAAGACACATAACAAACAATGATTACAACACTCACCCAATGGACGTAATGGACACAGATGAGAACAAAATTCTTTGCAGTTACTTTGACCGTATTGAGAAAACAACGAAAGAAAAATGGTTTGAAGAAACTGAATTAGACTTGGTTTCAAAAGCAGAAGGTGGATTCCTGTAAAACCTATCATTGCCGACAAAATGAACAGCGAAAGAAGAAAAATGGCTTATAACAGCACCTATAAAAAATTGGCGGTTAAGTGGTTAAATCAAGTGCAGTTTTTCAATCAAACTTTCGTGCTGGTTGACAGTTCTGTGCTTCGAAATCGCCAACTTCTTATAGCTGCAAAACGTTGGCAACAATATAAAAAATGTACTTTCCTGAAACAAGTTTTCTGGAATTTAATCCAACATACCAACCAAATGTTTTATAGAGCCCAAATAGTTTATTCTATTTCTATTAATCTTCGATTGCTGACTCATTCCTATTAAAAAGGTTATCGTCATTGCTGAAATGGATTCGGCTTTTTTAGGGTTAATTTTCCCTCCCTTCAGATAAGCAACCAATATTTGTTCAACATTATTATAATGTTCCACTAGTTTTCCTAATAAAACTTCACTTTCTCCATAAATTTCGGAACAACTGTTGGCCATAAAACACCCCTTATACTTACTGTCACTAAGGAGATGTTCCAAATTAAATTCCAATAGTTTTTGCAATCCAATTTTCACATTTGGTTCCGAGCTTAAAAGTTGTTCTATGAGTGGCACATTCGTATTCCTGTACACATTAAGACAAGTGTCAAATAAATATCGTTTGCTATTAAATGTCGCATAAAAACTTCCCTTACCAATTCCAAGGTGTCTTGTTAAATCACTTAAGGATGTAGCAGTATAACCCTTTTCCCAAAATAGTTCCATCGCTTTTTTTAAAGCATACTGCTTGTCAAATAATTTTACTCTTGGCATCTTTATTTTTTTACAAAAATAAAAATAAAATACGATTCTGTACCATCAGGTACAATATAGTTTATATATTTGTACCGAACAGTACATATAAAATTTGATTAAATGAATAAAAGTATTCTAATTACAGGAGCAAATGGCGGACTTGGAAAAGATTCCGCTCGACAATTAGGTTTGATAAAAGAAACAGAAAAAATTTATCTGGCTTGTCGCAATGAAACTAAAGCAAAAGCAGCAAAAGCAGATTTGGAAAAATCGACAGGACGTTCCATTTTTGAGATAATTATAATGGATGTATCTAATTCCGATTCAGTAAAATTAGCTGTTGCCGAACTAAAAGAACCAATAGACGCATTAATCATGAATGCCGGAGGTATGGGTGGTAAAGCCCCCGAAAAAATAACTACCGATGGAGTTACTCAGCAATTTGCGACCAATGTACTTGGCCATGTAGTGCTGGTTGATGAGCTCTTAAAAGCTGGCAAGTTAAAAAATGTGGCACTTTACGCAAGTTCAGAAGCTGCTAGGGGAGTTAAAAAAATGGGGATGAAACAACCTGATTTAAAAACCTCTTCGATAGATGAGTTCGCCTCTGTTATTGATGGATCTTATTTTGGAGATAAATTTGACGCTATGCAAGCCTATGTATATATTAAATATGTTGCAACAATGTGGATGTCTTCAGAAGCACGAAAAAATCCAAACATCAGGTTCATTAGCATGAGTCCAGGAAGCACAAAAGGTACTGCAGTAATGGATGACCTAGGGACTGTCCAAAAAATCATGTTCAAATACATTATGATGCCTTTGATAATGCCTATGATGGGAATGGTTCATAGTCTCGAAACAGGCGCGAAACGATACGTACTTGGGATAACAGATAACTCTTTAAAAAGCGGTAATTTTTATGGTAGCAAAGCAAAAGTGCTTACTGGTCCAATCGTTGATCAGAGTATCTTCTTTACTGATTTGAATAACACCACTTATCAGGACAACGCAAATGCGGCAATTCATAGATTCATCAAATAGAATAAACTGTTGCCAACAATGTATAAAAGCAATTGCGGTTCTTGTGCAAACTTGAACCGTTTTTTGCATTTAATTAAGTATTTTACATTTCGAAAGGTAAGAGCGTTTTTATCCGCTACTGCTTTTATACTAACCATTGGCGTTCATTCTGGGCCTCCGTTTGACAGTTCGTCTCTGGACAACAAAAATTTGCGGTTTCTAAGCTGAAACTGACGGACAACAAACCGACCGACAGAACGACAACGACAAGTCGCTGACGACATGAAAACGAAAACGACTTATGACATTTTGCCCTGCAACAAAACGTTCAGAATTTTTGGAAACTCAAGTGGCGAAACCGTTGACAGAAATAACGCGGACGAAGTTTTAAAAGCATTATCAAATCGACAATCAACCGTGACATTCCGACCCGAAACGGATGAAATCAAACTCAAAACGTTTAAAACAAATTCGGCTTTCTCGACAGGAAAACTCTTTTTGACAACGCAACACGAAGAACCAGAACGAACGCCAACACCTGCTATAAAATTAGGGCGTGACGTGCAATACGCAAGTCTTTGTTAGTTTTACTAAGGTTCTGTTTCGGGCGACAGGGCGAAGGAATTTAAAGCCCTAATTTTATAGCAGCACACGTTGGCGTTCATTCTGGGCCTCCGTTTGACAGTACGTCTCTGGACAAAGAACTTAGCGGTTTCTACGCTGAAACTGACGGACGACAAACCGACCGACAGAACGACAACGACAAGTCGAAAGCGACAGAAAACAAAACTGAAATGTGACATTTTGCGCTGCGACAAAGCGTTTACAATTTTTGGTAATTCAAGTGGCGAAACCGTTGACAGAAATAACGCGGACGAAGTTTTAAAAGCATTATCAAATCGACAATCAACCGTGACATTCCGACCCGAAACTGACGAAATCAAACTCAAAATGTTTAAAACAACTTCGGCTTTCTCGACAGGAAATCACTTTTTGACAGTGCGACACGAAGAACCAGAACGAACGCCAACACCTGCTATAAAATCAGGGCGTGACGAGAAATACGCAAGTCTTTGTTAGTTTTACAAGGTTCTGTTTCGGGCGAAATGACGAAGGAATTTAAAGCCCTAATTTTATAGCAGCACACGTTGTGCGGCAGCTAAAAAAGACCCACTATGAATAAGACAGATTACGCCTTAGAGTCATTCAAGAACATTCAGGACTTGATAAAATTTGCTGACCAAAAAGCAGGAGCTGTTTTAGTTATCGTAGGACTTGTTTTTAGTGCATTTGCGCAGTATTTAGAAAAACTGACATTTTCTATTGACTCGATTACATTAGTCGGTGCTCTGACTTTCTTCACAGGTGGAGCAACTGTTGTTTGCATTATCACCGTTCTTTATTTGTCTATTTTCAAAATACTTAAGCCTCGATTTGCCAAAAATTATAATGAAGGAGAAATCTCTACTTTCTACTTTGAACATATTAGCAAAGTCGGCAAAGACCTTAATAAAAGGTATGAAAACATAAATGACGCAGAAATGCTAAAAGACATAATTGACCAACAAGTTGAAGTATCGAATATCTTATATGAAAAGAACAAAAACCTCGCAAAATCTTTCGTGTGGCTGTTTTACTCAGTTCTTATTTTAATCGTTTTTATAAGTCTTACAACTCAGTTATAAATGGCTCTAAAAGAAGACATAAAATCTAAAGTAAAAGCAATTCTTGACGAAAGGCTTGTTGTAACTGACGTTACGTACGTACCAAAACTTGACGACCCAAAATTAACCTTTGGAAATACAGGATTGAAATTCACAGGCTCGTCACTGTTTATTGATATTCGCGGTTCAACAGAAATCTTAAATACGCATAACAAGCCAGTAGTAGCAAAACTGCATATGGCTTTCTTTCATACAATTGTGAAAATCGCAAATAACCTAGACGGAAATGTAAGAAGTTTCAACGGTGATAGTTCTTTGATTTTTTTTCAAGGAAACCTAAAAGCTACCCTCTCGACAGCTGTAAAATGTGCGATGCAAATAAAATATATGATTGATGATTCAGATGAAGGCATAAATGAGCAACTGAAGAAGTATTCAAAGTTGAATTTTGGAATAGGAATAGACCATGGAAATATACTTTGCACTAAAGTTGGTGTAGGCGGTGAACACAATAGAGATATTTTTTGGATTGGAAACCCAGTTAATAAATCAACAGTTCTCGGAGATAATAGTAAAAGCCCTTATCACATTGCAATCTCAAAATATGTCTACGACAATCTATTAGATTGGGCTAAGTATGTGAAGAAGAAAAATATCTACGGACAAGAAGAAGACGTAGATATGTGGACACGTGGGATATTCACCTATAATGGCGCTAGCGAATATTACTATTACACGAGTTGGCATTGGAAAATATAAAAAGCTGACTGTAACCAGAGAAAAAGACTAAGAATGGCTGTACTAAATCAGTTTCAACAATATTCACAAGGAGAAAACACCGTAACTAACAACGTCCTATTGATGTTGTCAAACCTTTACGAAATAAATCCCAAGTATTACGAAGAATTTATAAAAGGACTTACTGAAGATTCTGACCAATACGAAGTAATACCGACTTTCAGACAGCAAGTTGGAAATCGTGGAAACGGAATTATTGACGGACACATTCAAATAAAAGCTTCAAAGATTATTATCGAAACCAAACTTCATAGCTTGGAATGGATTAACAAACTAGTGAAGTATTCAAAAAGCTTTGACCAGAATGAATACAAATTGCTAGTCCATCTAAGCTCAACAAGGTATTCTGAGCCGGAGATTGAAAAAATAGAGAATAGATTGAGTGAGCTAAAAGAACTTGGAAAAGTTAACTTTCAAACCGTCACATATCAAGACTTGGTTGATCAATTGAAAGAACTTGCAAATAATTATCAGTTTGAACATTATCTACAAAGACTCAATGAACATTTTGAAAGTTACTGTTTAGGGATGGGGTTAATGCCAAAAAGTAACAATGTTTTAAGAGCTATGGCTTGCGGACAATCTTACGACCTAAATGTAAAACATCAGTTTTATTTCGACTTGGCATCAAGGGGTTACAGTGATTTCAAATTTCTAGGTGTCTATAAATGGAAATCGGTAAGACACATTGGTCTTGTTGAAAATATGATTCAAGCTGATTGGGACGAAAACAATGGACTTGCAGTAAGAAACTCAAAGTTTCCAGTAACTAAAGAACAAGAACAAAGACTAGTTGAAGCAATAAAGGAATCAATTGCCGAAGGTTGGGGAGTAGCAAAAGACCATCGCTTTTTTCTGTTGACTGACTTTAAAAAGACAGACTTTAAAAAGACAAGTCCAGGCGGAATTTTCAGAGTTAGATTTTTTAATCTAGAAGACGTATTGGACAAAGTTCTTGACGATATTGCACTGATTGCAGAACAACTAAAAACAAAAACGTGGAAATAAAAGCCGACCGCACAACATTGGCTATACGTAATGCGGGCGTAAGTGCTGTTATGAAAGTAATTACATTAAATAATCTTTTCGGTAAACGGACAGTGAAGCGCCTTGAAACCCCGCACTACGCATAGCCGAGCCCGTTGCCAAACATATTTAACGGATGCTCCTGCTTGAAGATACCTGTATAGAAACAATCCCGAAAGGATTGTCTTGAACAGATGTTGTAAGGACGAAATGAGATAAAATGGAATTGAATGAGCGATAAAAACAAAGAGAGACTTGTTGCCACCCATGCATCTGAAAAAACGCCACTAATGTTAGGGGACGTTAAAGTCCCATGTTACGTGTTAAGCAATGGACAGCGCGTTTTATCTGGAAACGGAGTACAGAAAGCACTTGGGTATTCAGGCTCTAGTGGAGATTGGCTGGTAAGGTTTGTAAAGAACAAAAATATATCACCCCATATTATGGCTGGGGTTTTGGCCGCTTTAGATAGTCGTGTTGAGTTCGATAGGCCTGACGCTGGCGGCTCAGTACCAGTTACTTACGGCTATGACGCTACAATTTTAATTGACATATGCGACTCTATACTTACCGCAAAAAATGCTGGCGATTTAACGGAGAAGCAATTGCCATATGCAGAACATGCTGAAAATATTATTAGGGCAGTAGCGAAGGTTGGAATTATCGCTTTGGTTGATGAGGCAACTGGCTATCAGTACGACAGGGAGCGAAATGCACTTCAAAGCATTTTAAAAGCATACATAAGCGAAGAACTTCTTCCTTGGCAAAAGAAATTCCCTGATTTGTTCTATAAGGAGATTTTCAGATTGAAAAAATGGGATTTTACAGTAAACGGAATACAAAATAGACCAAGCGTAATTGGTACTTGGACAAATAATCTAATCTATAAGAGATTACCGAAAGGCGTTCTTAAAGAACTAAAAAAGAACACCCCAATTAATGAAAAAGGGAAAAGAAAACATCGGTATCATCAGTTGTTAACGGATGATATTGGAAACCCACACCTTCAACAGCAATTGACTTCGGTTATTACTATTATGAGATTATCTAAAGATTGGCCTGACTTTGAACAAAAATTCGGACAGCTTTACGGGCAGACAAGTATAGACTTTAACGCAGAATAGACAAACACGCATAATCACATGGTTAAAATGAACAAGGGAATATGAAACGACTATATGCAGTTTTTGCACTCTTCGCTACTATTACGGCCAGCGCACAGGACATTCTTTACAAGACAAGTGGAGAACAGATTCAGGTAAAGGTGTTAGAAGTGTCTAAAACAGATGTCAAGTATAAGCTAACGAGCAATATTGAAGGCCCTGATTATGTGCTTCCGAAAAAGGATGTTTTCATGGTGGAGTATGCTAACGGAAGCAAGGATGTGTTTGCTAACGATAACAAGGAGAAAAACACACCTATTACAGATGCAAGTAAGGCTGAAATAACTAAACTCGAAGAGCTTGAAACACTATACCGAAGAAAAAAAGGAGGCGGTATTGCCGCTACGGTAATTGGCGGTATGGGGGCAGCCATAACAACAATAACCTTTGCCGATGGAATGATAAAACTTGGCAACGCAAAAACTGATGAAGATAAAGATAAGGCAACACTTCAGCCGAGTGCGTCAGGTGCAATTTTTGCGCTTTCTGCAATTGCTATTGCTGCTGGTGTGTCTAGTCTTGTTAAAGCAAGAAAAATTAAGACGAAACTGAACAACGGAGAGTTCTCTTTTGAACCGAAAATTCTTAATGGCTACTCATTACAAGGAAACGAAATTCGTCAGAACAACGGTTTCGGGGTTGGGATAGTATATAGGTTCTAATTGAATAAAGACGAAACGAGATAAATTGAAAAACTAAACCAAACTAAACAATAGAAACAATGGCAAAATTAAATGCTTCAATGAGCTACAAGGACGAACAAGACAACAAATATGAATTTCAATTATACTCCCTCGACCATGATTTTTCTGAGTCTTGGGGAGGTGTTTACGTGTTTACAAAAAGAGATAAAACTACATCGCCAGCAACTCATGCATTGAAATATATTGGAAAAACAAATTCGTTTGACACGCGATTCGATACTCACGATAAAATTGGAACAAGCGGAATTAATTGCGTTGGTGTTTACCAAGAGGATAGCGAAACTAAAAGAACCTCTATCGAGAAGTCTTTAATAAAGAAAAACAAACCACCGCTAAATACACAACACACCTAAATAGCCACCTCTTGGGTTGTTCCCTTTTTCTTGTAATAAGAATCTACTTGTTTTTTCGTCAGTAAATGACCGTCCAAGTAGTGCTTTGGATTGCTGAATAGACCGATTTTCAACTTTAACTTGTTTATGGTACTTGATAACACCAAAAAGCAGTATGGAAATTGAGACATTTTCTTCAAGCATTAGAACGGCTCGAAGACAAGTCCGTAATTTCAAATGCCCAAAGACAAATGAAAAATACGTTTGGCAACAATTGCTATAAAAAATAGGGGTTCAATTAAACCCGATAGACCAACCCTATTTAACAGATGTTCCTCTTTCTGAAACACCCGTAGGACTAATCCCTATTTTGTCATAGCAATAACCGTTGGCGTTCATTCTGGGCCTCCGTTTGACAGTACGTCTCTGGACAAAGAACTTAGCGGTTTCTACGCTGAAACTGACGGACAACAAACCGACCGACAGAACGACAACGACAAGTCGCTGACGACATGAAAACGAAAACGTCTTTTGACATTTTGCGCTGCGACAAAGCGTTTACAATTTTTGGTAATTCAAGTGGCGAAACCGTTGACAGAAATAACGCAGACGAAGTTTTTAAAAGTATTATCAAATCGACAATCAACCGTGACATTCCGACCCGAAACTGACGAAATCAAACTCAAAGCGTTTAAAACAAATTCGGCTTTCTCGACAGGAAAACTCTTTTTGCCAACGCGACACGAAGAACCAGAACGAACGCCAACACCTGCTATAAAATTAGGGCGTGACGAGAAATGCGCAGGTCTTTGTTAGTTTTACAAGGTTCTGTTTCGGGCGAAATGACGCAGGAATTTAAGCCCTAATTTTATAGCAGCACACGTTGGCAAACATATTTAAAAGAACCCCTTGAAAGGTATATACCTTGTAGAAGATTAAGGTAGAAGGGGTTCTTGGAAATGTAACTTAGAGATAGAATTAGGACATGACAAACCAAGAGAAAATTGACAGTATCATTCATTTTAAAGGAGCAAGACATAAATCATATGGTAGCATTTGGAAAATAATAGAGGCTCCTGAAGACAAAAGCGTATTCGCTAAATACATGGAAACGAGACATAAGCAAGGAGAAAAATTCGCGAAACTTTCCTACTCTAATTACCCAATGGCGGTATATGTTGTATTCATGTATCAGCAAATAATGTCCCCGTTTAAATTTGAAGACTTCAACGAAAAAATAGCGGTTGACGTAATCGTAAACAATCAACAATGAAGCAATCCTTAGTATTTGTTCTTGGGTCTATCCTGTTCCTTTCCTGTCGAACAGCTGTTCAGGTTGTGGATATGCAACCCACAAGTCCCGCCATCAAAGACAATCAAACACATTATGTTTTTGACAATGATACGGTACGTATTGCCTATCACTTTTGGGGAGACAAAGGGCAATTCTGGTTTGAGATACAGAACAAGCTTAATGTTCCCATTTACATAGATTGGAAGAAATCAAACCTTGTGAACAACAATATCCCATATCCATATTGGGACGATAACAAGCAAGTAAACACCGTTTCCGTGGGGAAAGGTTACGGAGCCTCAGCGTTAAGGTCAGACGGTGTGACTGTATCAGCCAATGTTGGAGGTTCATTAAGTACATCGGTTATCACAGCCAAGGAAAGGATAACCTTCTTATCTCCTAATGCCATCATCTTTTCAAGACAGCAACGTATAGCACAAGAGTATTTTATTTTAGCCAAGGACGCCAAGCGAACAGAAGTGCCAAATGATGCCAAACCGAAAAAAAATACGGTTGTCTATTCACAAACATTTGAAGACAATACGCCTATTCACCTAACCAACTTTATTACACTTTCATTCAGTGAGGATTTTAAAGATGAAATATTTGTTTCAAACTCATTCGTTGCTTCCATGATAAGAGAAATGGATACTAAACATTTTATGGGAAAGCCAATTTCGTATGACGATAACTTCAATCCTTCCTACGAACCGAAAACTCAAAGTGAAAAACGATTTTACATCATTGTTCCCAAAGACTATGACCATAAGTCTTATTGGAAGCTGAAAAACAAGTAATCACCAAATGAAAACACTACTGCTGACCGTCCTTTCTTTCATGCTTTCTGTGCCAGTTCTTCATTCAGATACGACTGTTTACATCTGTGACAGTAAATCAAGTAAAGCCTATCATCTTGACAAGAACTGCTTTGCTCTGAAAAACTGCACTCATGAAATCAAGGTTGTTTCTAAATATGACGCTGTAAATTCATACAGCAGAAAGCTATGTGGACACGAAGATTGAAAAATACGTTTGCCAACACCAACTATGCAAATAGGGCATGAAGTTTTTGCCGCAAGTTCATCACAGTTTACAGGTTTCAGTTTCGGGCGAAAGGACGCAGGTATTAAAGCCCTATTTTCATAGTTGAGAAACGTTGTGTTTCATACTACCAGCCGCATATTTTAGCACTTTCGGTTTTTGCCAACACTCAATTCCAACGCTCAAAAAACCAAAAGAGCTAAAATTTCCCAACGCGCGAATTGAATTTCAAATAATAT
>Ga0316208_1003229_pt1 | contig 12058 bp, 9 predicted proteins | sample 3monopyrite_MG_FD_204944 | JGI IMG/M metagenome (GOLD analysis project Ga0316208, IMG submission 204944) | Microbial mat bacterial communities from mineral coupon in-situ incubated in ocean water Damariscotta River, Maine, United States -... | ecosystem: Environmental > Aquatic > Marine > Coastal... | reverse complement strand
TGTCTGGACGGAAACACAGCAAAATTAAATTTGTTTCTTTTTGCGCCCTATCAGTTTATTTTTAATCGCTTGATACTAAGGTATCAACTCATAAAAACTAAACAAAAATGACATCAAAAATAATTCGAATTATAAAAATCGTCTGTTTCCGTCCAGACACTAAATAACAAGAACCATATCATTATCATTTTCTAAGTTTTTCAATTTTATATTGAATTATGACAAATATCATCATACTCAAACCTATAAGACATTAATTTTGCATTGTTAAAAAGTAAATAAGCATAGTAAACTTGTAATAAAAATGAGCAATAGCTATCTTTGTAACTCTACAAAAACACTAAAATGAGTAAAGGAATTTATGTAGCGACAATAGAACCTAATAGTGGTAAATCTGTTGTTGTACTTGGGCTAATGCGCATGCTATTAGGTAAAACTGCCAAAGTAGGATACTTTAGACCTATTATTGAAGACATCAAAGTTGGTGAAATGGATAACCATATTAACACCGTGGTATCTTATTTTGAAATTGACATTAATTATAAAAAAACCTATGCTTTTACAAGAAGCCAGGTTCTAGATTTATATAACAAAGGAAAATCTGGTGATGTTATAGACCATATCATCAAGAAATATAAAAAATTAGAAGAAAAATTTGATTTTATTTTAGTAGAAGGAACCGATTTTTCACATGAAAATTCCAGCTTAGAATTGGATATTAATCTGTTAATTTCTAAAAATTTAGGGTTGCCATCCATAATTGTTTCTCAAGGTGATGGAAAATCACTATCTGAAGTAGTTGATAATGTTCAGTTGGCGCACGATACTTTTAAAGAAGAAGTAGATGTGCTGTCTATAATGACCAACAAAATCAATCCTGCTGAAGTATCAACTTTAAAATCGCTATTAACAGCACGTATAAATAGTGGTACAGATATTACTGTAATTCCGAAAATTAATAGTTTAGCAAGCCCTACCGTTAAGGAAATTTTAAAAAAATTGAAGGGAAATATTCTTTTTGGCCATGACATGCTAAATAACCAAGTTGATAATTTTAATGTGGCTACCATGCAACTCCGTAATTATCTTAACCAATTAAAAGACGATTGTTTGGTAATATCAGCAGGAGACAGGGCCGACATTATTTTAGGCTCACTTCAAGCCAATATATCCAAAAACTATCCAAAAATTTCTGGAATAGTTTTAACTGGAGGATTAATGCCTGAGGAATCCATTTTAAAGCTTATAGAAGGACTATCAAGTATAGTTCCAATTATTAGCGTTAAAGGAGGAACCTTCTCAGTCGCCAATGAAATAGGTAAAATTAAGTCTAGAATCTATGCTGAAAATATCGAAAAAATCGAGACCTCAATTGCAACCTTTGAAAAGCATGTTGATACAGATAAACTAGCCAACGATTTAATCACGTTTAAGTCAGATATATTTACTCCAAGAATGTTTCAATACAATTTGTTACAACGTGCCTTAAAGGATAAAAAACATATTGTACTGCCTGAAGGTGATGATGAAAGAGTTTTAAAAGCTGCCGCAAGATTAATTGATGCACATGTAGTTGATTTAACTTTAATTGGTGAAAAAGAAAAAATTAAAGAACGCATAGAACGCTATGACATTTCTTTAGATATTAATGACGTTAATATCGTTAACCCAATTGAATCGCCTCACTTTGAGGATTACGTAAATACATTTTATGAATTAAGAAAGCATAAAGGTGTAAACTTAGATATGGCTAAAGACACGATGACAGACGTATCGTATTTTGGCACCATGATGATTCACAAAGGGCATGCAGATGGTATGGTTTCTGGTGCTGTACATACTACAGCGCACACTTTGCGTCCTGCTCTACAATTTATAAAGACCAAACCTGGCGTTAACATTGTATCGTCAGTATTCTTTATGTGTTTAGAAGATCGCGTTTCCATTTTTGGAGATTGCGCTATTAATCCAAACCCTAATGCAGAACAATTAGCTGAAATTGCTATTTCATCAGCAAAAACTGCCCAAGATTTTGGTGTTGAACCTAAAGTAGCTATGTTATCTTATTCTTCCGGAGCCTCTGGTAAAGGTGAAGATGTTGAGCGTGTTAGAAAAGCAACTGAAATTGCAAAAGCAATAAACCCCGATTTAAAAATTGAAGGGCCAATTCAATATGATGCTGCGGTTGATATGCGCATTGGCAAAAGTAAATTACCAGATTCTGAAGTTGCAGGACAAGCGAGTGTATTAATTTTTCCTGATTTAAACACAGGAAATAATACCTATAAAGCAGTACAGCGTGAAACTGGAGCTTTAGCTATTGGCCCAATGCTTCAAGGTTTAAACAAACCAGTAAACGATTTAAGTAGAGGTTGTACTGCTGATGATATTTATAGCACTGTAATTATAACGGCAATTCAAGCTCAAGACCTCTAATATATGCAAGTACTTGTTTTAAATTCAGGAAGTTCTTCCTTAAAATTTCAATTGTTTTCAATGCCAGAAAAAAAGATTCTTTGTTCTGGTTTAATTGAGCGTATCGGGTTCGATGACGCCAAATTTATATTCAAAACTGATAAAGATACTATTGAAGTTGTTGAAGCTATTCCTAACCATAAAGTTGGTTTAGAATTATTATCTAAACAATTATTGGATAAAGATACAGGTATTATTAAATCCGCAGACGCGATTGATATTGTGGGACATCGTGTGGTTCATGGTGGAAAGCATTTTAGTAATACCACTGAAATAACCGAGGCTGTTAAAGAAAAAATTAAAGCACTGTCTTCGTTAGCACCTTTACATAATCCTGCTAATTTAGAAGGGATTGAAGTTGCTGAAACCATATTTCCAAAAGCTAAGCAAGTAGCCGTTTTTGATACAGCTTTTCATCAATCTATCCCTGAGCATGCTTATAAGTATGCCATTCCAAATGAATTTTTAGAAAAACACAATATTCGTTTGTATGGTTTTCATGGAACCAGTCATAAATATGTTTCAGAAAAAGCTATTGACTATTTAGGTATAAAAAATTCAAAAATCATCACCATTCACTTAGGCAACGGTTGTAGTATGACTGCTATTAAAAATGGAAAAAGCATTGACCATACGCTAGGTTTTTCTCCAGTAAACGGACTCATCATGGGTACACGTTCTGGAGATATTGACCAATCAATTATATTTTATTTAGCTAAAAAGTTTAATTATAGTTTAAATGAAATCAACAATATTCTTCAAAAGAAAAGTGGTATGTTGGGCTTAACTGGGTTTAGTGATTTAAGAGATATTCAAGCTGAAGCCGAAAAAGGAAATAAAGATTGTCAGCTTGCTTTACAAATGAATGCATATCGCATAAAAAAGTACATTGGCAGTTATGCTGCAATAATGAACGGATTAGATGCTATTGTTTTTACTGCTGGTATAGGTGAGAATTCGCCCGAAATAAGACAACGTGTGTGTGAAGACATGAACTACTTAGGCATTACTCTTGATATCAACAAAAATCAAGTAAGACCAGATAAATTAACCGTTGTTAGCACTGATACATCAAAAGTAAAAGTAATAGTAATCCCAACAAATGAGGAGTTAGAAATTGCAAAACAGTCGGTAGATTTATTCGAAAATTAATCGCCCTCTATAAACTTCTTCAACATCAATAATTGGTGGTACATTTACTGAAATAACATTTCCTATTCCAGAAATTATACCCTTAATTTCTTGTTGCGGATTTACAATCATGTCGTTTGAGCCTCTGTTGGATACAGTTACCCTTTGAGCAACTAAATTTCGTCCTTCAAATCGGGAGGTGCCTGCTGCAAATACTATATTCAAATTGTCTGTTTGCCCAGAAATGTAACAGACAGATAGATTATTAAATACCAATCTAAAACTAGCATTGTCAATTTGCAATTTAAAATCACCCACGTTAAAAGCTCCAGGAATACCAAAATCTTCAGATAAAACTGTTAAACTAGGATAGCTTAAAACACCATCAGAACTTATGTCATATTGTGTTGAACTTCTTATTTCAGTAATATTAGGCGATGTTATATATATTTTAGTAATACCATAATCTCTAACATAATTACAAGTATTATTATCAGTTAAAGTCAATCTGCCATCAACAACATCAGCAATAACATCATTAATCAAATTCTTGCCTGTTTTAATAATCACACTTTGAGTACCTCCTTCTTTAATAATTAACTCAATATCTCGATTCACTAAAATTTTATCAAAACTAGAAAGGGTTACCTCCTGTTGCATAATAGGTCCAGCCTTTTGAAAACAATCACCAGCATCTTCACTATCGCAAGCGATAATTAAAAAAAGAACTATAATGTATTTTACTATTCTCATTTAATTTACTTATTTCCTATTGTATTTCCATTTTCATCTAAAGGCAGGTATGGGTTGAATGCTATTTCCCATAAATTTTCGTCAGGATCTGCTACATAACTACTATATCCACCCCAAGAAACATCTTCAGGTCGTTTAACAATCTTAACACCTTTAGCTTCTAACTTTTCAATCAACTCGTCAACTTCTTCTTTAGTTCTTGTGTTAAATGCTATTGTGAATGCTTTAAAACCATTTCCTTCGCAACTAACCCCTGCATCTTTAGCTAATTTCTCCTTTGGATAAAGCGACAACAATATTCCGTTTAATTGAAAAAAGGTAATATACTCATTACTTGACTTAAGCTTTTTCCAACCAAATTTATCTTCATAAAACTCAGAAGACATTTTTAAATTTTTAACTCCTAGAGTTACTAATGTTAATCTTTGTTCCATAATTATATCAAATTATAATCTTACACCCACTCCAAATTCAACACCTTCTGCTTTAGCACCGTGCGCTTTGAGCGTTATAGCTCCAAACCATTTTTTGAAAAAATAGCGTTTCAAACCTATCCTAACGTAAGTTCTGCCTTCAAAATCAAAAGGGTAATATACATAATACCCAAGTTGTGTTAATAACGACGTTTTATTAACAAATAATTCATGACCAGCAAAAACACCAATACGTTTATAATCTTCATTTCCAGAAACACCTTGGTTTGGAAACGCAACACTTCTGTAATAAATAAGCTCTTTTAAGAAGTTTGAGAAGAAGACATCTGCTCCTAATTGAAACGCACTTTTTTTATTAATTCGTTTATCCGCATAAGCAGAAACCACATACATCGCAAACTGCCCACTGCCAACAATATCACTTTCATTTATACCTGTTCTAAAAGCAAAATTGTACTTAATGGGTTCAGAAAAAGCTTGGTCTTGTTTTTTATCAATAGTGTGTTGATATTCTAAACCTTCATCATCTAAACTGTATGTTACGCCTACATTAAACGTGATAGAATTAGTTCCATTATTTGGTGATTTCACATTTGCATTAGAATAATGAATCAACGAAAATCCACTTTGCAAACCAAACCTATCAAAAATACATTCCTTTTTATAATTCAACATCACATAAGTACTACTCCCAAATTTAGACCCAAATGCTACGTTTTTAAAGTTGGTTTCTCTATCGTACGGATTGGTATTATAAGCCAAACCTTGACCAATTCGAAACATTATGTTTCGCTTTAAAAAGTAAAAATTGTAGTGTGCATAAAGTGAAATAGTATTTCCTAAAACATCATTCTTAAGGTTTTGATATGCCAAAGAAAATCCATAATCTGGGTAGTTAAAACGCTGTTCCCAGTCTTCAAAACCATAGGTTTTTTTACTCCAACCTAAAATAACACCTTCTGGATGACCTTTGATCAAATGAAGAATTTCGTTATTGTGAAGCGCAATATTTCCTCGAAAGTAGTTAACATCAACATACGATGTATGCGTCTTGTCTTGAGAAAAAGAAAAGCTAAAAGCTAAACAAAAAACACATAAAAATATTTGACGCATAAATAGGTACTATGCCGTAAAAATAACGTAATTATAATGAGTTCGACTTAAGAAGGTTTACATTTTACAAATAAAGCTAATAATTTTCCATTTGTCACCTTGAGCGCAGTCGAAAGGTCATATTAACTAATGAATTTCAAAGGTTTCGACTGCGCTCAACCTGACATTGAAACTTAAATTTAAACCTAACTTAATAATTAAAACAATGCTGATGCAATAGCTTTTATATTGTCACTTTTGCCCATTGAGTAATAGTGTAATACGGGAACACCTGCTGCTCTAAGTTCTTCAGATTGTTTTATAGCCCATTCAACACCAACTTGCCTTACCGTCTTATTATCTTTGCATTTTTCAACTTCAACAATTAATTCTTCTGGTAAATCAATTTTAAAAACCTGAGGTAATAATTGTAAATGACGCTTTACAGCTATGGGTTTAATTCCAGGAATAATAGGCACATTAATGCCCACAGCTTTAGCAGCCTCAACAAACTTAAAATATTTCTGATTATCAAAAAACATTTGTGTTACTACATAATCCGCACCAGCATTAACCTTCTCTTTAAGTCGTCTCAAATCGGTTTGTAAAGAAGGTGCTTCCATGTGTTTTTCAGGATAACCAGCAACACCAATACAGAAATCAGATTTATGTTCCGTTTCAATAACCTCATGCAAATATTTACCAGCATTTAAATTCTGAATTTGCGAAACCAAGTCTGTAGCAAATTTATGTCCGCCTTTTGATGCTTCAAAGTATTTCTCATGGCTCATAGCATCACCACGCAACGCCATAACATTCTCAATACCAAGGTAATGACAATCAACCAACAAGTATTCTGTTTCTTCTCTTGTAAACCCACCACATAACACATGTGGCACAGTATCCACATTATATTTATGCTTAATTGCAGCACAAATACCAACCGTTCCTGGGCGCATCCGCGTCACTTTTCTATCCAAAAGCCCTTCGCCTTTATCAATATAAATATATTCTTCACGAGAGGTAGTTACATCAATAAATGGTGGTTTAAACTCCATCAAAGGGTCAATATTATTATACAATTCCTGAATATTTCTACCCTTTTGTGGCGGTATAATTTCAAAGGAAAACAAGGTGTTTCCGTTTGCCTGTTTTATATGGTCTGTTACTTTCATTCCCCTAAATCCCACAAGGGGACTTTAATTAGTTAATATTTTAGTTTTCTTAGCAACGAATTCACGAATGATTTCTTTAAGCTATTTTTTCTTTTTTGGGCGTTACCCCTCGCTTAATACCTACAAGGTTTTCAAAACCTTGCAGGAGCACTCACGGTCGCGCTTTACGTTACAAGTCCTCGCTCGTGCCTCGCTGTGGGCTTTCCACTGCAATCGCTAACGCGGAAAACCCACCCCTAAATTCCTCCCCTAGCCCCTCCGAAGGAGGGGAACTCTTACTCAAATCTTTTTTCTAGACCTTGCAGGTTTTTATATCCGCAATCCATTCCTCCCCTTCGGGGAGGCTAGGAGGGGATTACTCTTCTGCTAAAGTTTGATGCAACCACTTTCTAGCCTTCTCTTTCGTAATTCCTTTTCTAGTAGCATAATCCGTTACTTGGTCATCTGTAATTTTACCTAAACCAAAATATTTAGCTTCTGGGTTTCCAAAATAATAACCCGATACTGCCGCTGCCGGCCACATCGCTAAACTTTCGGTTAATTTTACGCCTATTAATTTTTCAACCTCTAACAAGTCCCAAATCGTTTCCTTTTCTAAATGGTCTGGACAAGCAGGATAACCTGGCGCTGGCCTAATGCCTTTATAACTTTCTTTAATTAAATCATTGTTAGATAAATCTTCATTTGCAGCATAACCCCAATGTTTAGTTCTCACTTGTTTGTGTAAATATTCAGCGAAAGCTTCTGCAAAACGATCCGCAATAGCTTGCGCCATTATAGCATTATAATCATCCTCTTTATCTCTATAATTATCAGCTAATTCTTGCGCTCCAAAAATACCAACACAAAACGCTCCCATATAATCTGTTTTACCAGATTCTTTTGGTGCAATAAAATCTGCTAAAGCATGATTAGGAATACCTTCGCGCTTTTTTAATTGTTGACGCAACGTTCTAAAAACAGCAATTTCCTTACCCTTTTTCCGAACAGAAATATCATCTTCATGAATTGAGTTCGCTTCAAACAAACCAAAAACCGCTTTAGGTTTTAAGAGTTGTTTTGCTATAATCTCATTAATCATTTCTTGAGCTTCTTCATACATAGTTGTCGCTTGTTCTCCAACAACCTTATCAGTCAAAATATCTGGAAATTTACCATGTAAATCCCAGCTTCTAAAAAACGGACTCCAATCTATAAATGGCACTAATTCTTTTAAACTTAATTGTTTTAAAATCTGAACTCCTAATGCTGCAGGTTTTACAATTTCTGAAGTTTCCCAATCAATTTTATACTTTCTGTTTCTGGCTTCACTAATAGAAATATATGATTTCTCTTTGCCTCGTTTTAAAAACTTGATTCGGAATTCATCATAATCAGCTTTCATTTTAGCAACGTAATCATGTGATGTTTTCTTATTCAATAAATCACCCACAACCGTTACCGCTCTTGAGGCATCATTTACATGAACCACCGCATTTTTATACTGTGTATCAATCTTAACAGCAGTGTGCGCTTTTGATGTTGTTGCACCTCCAATAAGCAATGGTAATTCAAAATTCTGACGTTGCATTTCTTTAGCTAAATACACCATTTCATCAAGTGATGGTGTAATTAATCCAGATAATCCAATAGCATCAACACGTTCTTTAATGGCGGTTTCAATAATTTTTTCAGGTGGTACCATAACCCCTAAATCAACTATTTCATAATTGTTACATGCCAAAACTACACTCACAATATTTTTACCAATATCATGCACATCACCCTTTACCGTCGCCATTAATATTTTACCAACAGGCTCTTGTTTATCTCCTTTCTCAGCTTCAATAAACGGATTTAGATAGCCTACTGCTTTTTTCATGACACGAGCAGATTTTACTACTTGCGGCAAAAACATTTTTCCAGCGCCAAATAAATCACCAACCACATTCATTCCAATCATCAAATGACCTTCAATCACTTCAATGGGCTTATCTGCTTCTTGTCTTGCTTGTTCAATATCTTCAATAATAAAGGCATCAATACCTTTTACTAAAGCATGTGTAATACGTTCTTGAACGGGATTTTCTCTCCATGATAAATCCAATCCTTTTTCGACTTTCGAGCCCTTTACAGTTTCTGCAAAATCTAATAGACGCTCCGTTGCATCCTCTCTTCTATCTAAAATAACATCTTCAACATGTTCTAATAAATCCTTAGGAATATCATCATAAATCTCTAACAATGCTGGGTTTACAATGCCCATATTCATACCAGCTTGAATAGCATGATATAAAAATACAGAATGCATCGCCTCACGAACGCCGTCATTTCCTCTAAAAGAAAACGACACATTACTCACACCACCACTTACACTAACATTTTCTAGATTTTGGCGAACCCAACGCGTCGCTTCAATAAAATCAATCGCATTTTTTCGATGCTCTTCCATTCCTGTTGCCACGGGAAAGATGTTTAAATCGAAAATAATATCTTCAGAGGGAAAACCAACTTTATTTAGCAAAACATCATAGGAGCGTTTAGCAATTTCAATACGTCTTTTATAATTATCGGCTTGTCCATCTTCATCAAAAGCCATTACAATTACTGCAGCGCCGTATCTTTTTATTTGTTTTGCCTCCCAAATAAATTTTTCTTCGCCTTCTTTTAGTGAAATAGAATTTACGACACACTTTCCTTGCACCACTTGAAGTCCAGCCTCAATAATTTCCCATTTTGAACTGTCAATCATTATTGGCACGCGACAAATATCTGGTTCAGCAGCTATTAAATTTAAAAAACGAATCATCGCTTCTTTACCATCAATCAAACCATCATCAAAGTTAATATCAATAATTTGAGCACCACCATCTACTTGATGACGCGCAATATCTAAAGCTTCATCGAACTTCTCTTCTTTTATTAACCGAAGAAATTTACGAGAACCTGCAACATTAGTACGTTCTCCTACATTTATAAAATTGCTGTTTTCGTTTAAAACCAAAGGTTCTAAACCAGACAATTTCATGTATTTTCTCCCCACTCCAACCTCTCCCCAAAGGGTAGAGGCTTTTTTATTCGGAATGTCTTCTTTATTATTTTTCATTACTTATAATGTTCTACTATTGGAAATGGTTAGCATCCTAGGGCCCCGAAGGGGGAATATGCTCTCTAAAATCCTATTCTTGTTATTTACATAGACCTGTCAGGTTTTTAAAACCTGTCAGGTCTATTTTATTTGTAATGTTCTACTTCTGGAAACGGTTTATAAAAATGATGCAATAATGCTTTCCATTCTTGATATTCTTCAGATTTACGAAATCCAATTTCATGATCTTCAATCGTTTCCCATTTCACTAATAAAATATATTTATCGTTTTGCTCGATACACTTTTTTAATTGATGTGAGATGTAACCTTTCATTGATGAAATAATCTTTTCTGCTTTTTTGAAATTGGTTTCAAATTCAGCAGAAAGCCCTTTCTTTATATTTAATGTTGCTACTTCTAGTATCATACTTGTTTTTATCAGACCTGTCAGGTTTTAAAAACCTGACAGGTCTATTTTATATCCTAGTGTGATGCTGAAACAAGTTCAGCATGACGACGTGGCTTGTATTTAGCTGCAATATCAGCGATTACACGAATATGCTCTGGCGATGTACCACAACAACCACCAATAATATTTATTAAATCCTTTTTTAAATATTCTTCAATTTGCTCACCCATTTCCTCTGGAGTTTCATCATACTCACCAAAAGCATTGGGTAAGCCTGCATTTGGATGCGCTGAAATAGCAAAATCGGTTTTATTAGCAATAGCCTCTAAATGTGGCTGTAACAAATTGGCTCCTAAAGCACAATTAAATCCAACCGACAATAACGGAATATGAGATACTGATATTAAAAACGCCTCAGCTGTTTGACCTGATAAAGTTCTTCCAGAAGCATCTGTAATCGTTCCGCTTAACATAATTGGGATATCGATGTTTCGTTCATCTTTTACTTCTTCAATCGCAAATAATGCAGCCTTAGCATTCAACGTATCAAAAACCGTTTCAACTAATAATAAATCTACACCGCCATCAACTAAAGCTTCTACTTGTTGTTTGTATGCTATTCTTAATTCATCAAAAGTTACCGCTCTAAAACCAGGATCATTTACGTCTGGCGACATACTCGCTGTTCTATTTGTAGGACCAATCGACCCTGCTACAAAACGTGGTTTATGAGGTTCTTTCGCTGTATATGCATCTGCAACTTCTTTTGCTATTTTAGCCGACTGATAATTCAGTTCATACACCAAGTCTTCCATTTGGTAATCTGCCATAGCGATAGTAGTTCCAGAAAATGTGTTGGTTTCAACAATATCTGCACCTACTTCAAAATATTTTCCGTGAATGGTTTTAATGGCTTCTGGCTGAGTAATAGACAACAAATCGTTATTACCCTGAAGTGGTGTTGGGTAATCTTTAAATCGCTCGCCTCTAAAATGGTCTTCTGTAAATTTGTAAGCTTGCAACATGGTGCCCATGGCACCATCTAGGACTAAAATTCGCTCCTTTAAAGCTTTATGTATGTTTGACATTTTTTTTTATATTTCCAGACCTATCAGGTTTTAAAAACCTGATAGGTCTATTAATTTAAATGTCATCAAGAAAAGTAAAAAACACTTTTCGTTATCTTTCCAATAATCATTAAAATTATTAGTAGAATTTAGCACCTTCTTTAAAAGCTAAAGGGTTGCCAAGGCTTCAACGGGTCTAATCCCTCTACCTTTCTTGATAACACTAGTACGTTAATGAACTCGCGAACAAAAGTACTAACTATATTTTTGTTTTCCTTATCCTTCAAGGTCTTTTTTGCCTTGTAGGTATAATTCATTTTTTATTAAATAGTGTCTGGACGGAAACAGACGATTTTTATAATTTGAATTATTTTTGATGTCATTTTTGTTTAGTTTTTATGAGTTGATGCCTTAGTATCAAGCGATTAAAAATAAACTGAAAGGGCGCAAAAAG
>Ga0316208_1003228_pt1 | contig 12058 bp, 9 predicted proteins | sample 3monopyrite_MG_FD_204944 | JGI IMG/M metagenome (GOLD analysis project Ga0316208, IMG submission 204944) | Microbial mat bacterial communities from mineral coupon in-situ incubated in ocean water Damariscotta River, Maine, United States -... | ecosystem: Environmental > Aquatic > Marine > Coastal... | reverse complement strand
CGTCCGATAAAAAAATTGACGAGAAGATTGCTCAGCTCATTGGCCATCCCCGGAAATTGCTCGCTACGATTTTGATCCTCAATAATCTGGTGAATATATTCATTGTGACGATATCTACCTACGCCACCTGGCAAGTGGTCGGTGGAGCAGCTACCGGTTCTGCGATTGCTATTTTGACCGTTTCGATAACTATTCTAATCCTCTTCTTTGGAGAAATTCTCCCGAAAGTCTTTGCTACGCAGAACAATCTGGCCTTTGCAAGAAGGACGGCCGTATTCATTCATTTTTTCAATAAACTACTTACTCCTCTTTCTTGGCTTCTCCTGCATACTGGTCGTGGATTGGAAAGCAAAATTCAAAAACGAGGGTATAGCCTTTCTGTGAACGAAGTAAATCAAGCCCTAGATATCGCCTCAGATGATCAGGTGACTGAGGATCAAAAAGACATCCTAAAGGGGGTGGTCAATTTCGGTACGCTTACGGTGAAACAGGTGATGAAAGCTCGGATGGACATTACGGCCATCGATATCGAAACCGATTTTCATAAACTGATGGACCAAATCAATAAAACCGGCTATTCTCGGATTCCCGTCTTCATTGAAACTTTGGACAAAATCGAAGGGGTCCTTTATACCAAAGATTTACTTCCCCATATTGAGCAAGAAGATGATTTCGATTGGCGAGGACTTCTGCGTCCCCCTTTCTTTGTTCCTGAAAGCAAAAAAATCGATGACCTCTTAAAAGATTTTCAAGAAAAACGTGTGCACATGGCGTTGATCGTGGATGAGTATGGTGGAACGGAGGGGCTCATTACGATGGAGGATATAATTGAAGAAATTGTGGGTGAAATAAATGACGAGTTTGATGACGAGGATGATGATCAGCACACTAAAATTGATCATCAAACGTACATATTTGAAGGACGTACATCACTGACCGATTTTTGCAAAATCACGGGAATGGATGCACAAGAGTTTGAAACGATCAAAGGAGAGAGTGAGTCGCTCGGCGGACTGATTCTTGAAATCAATGAAAAGCTGCCGCATGCAGGAGAGAAGATTGGTTTCGAACGATATGAGTTTACTATTGTCGCTGTGGATCAAAAGCGGATTAAACGAGTGAGGGTTTTTATTTCATAAAATTATGTTGCGAGATGCGAGTTACGAGTTGCGAGTTAGATCTTGGGTGCTGGGTCTTGGGTCTTGGGGTTTGACAGTTCCTAGTTGTCAGTTGCCAGTTGTCAGTTGTGGGTTGGTGTTCCTCCGTGATCTCTGGTTCTCTGTTGTTAATAAAAGTTGCCTGTTGGCAATTGCCCGTTATCGGTTGGGTTTTGGGTTTTGGATTTTGGGTTTTGGATTGCTGTTATCAAGCTGCGGCGGATCATCGGACTACCTACCTAAACCGAAGGGCTACAACCGCATCGAATTGCCAGACCATTCGTATCAAATTCTTCCTGATTCTTTTCCCTATTCATTTGAATATTCTGACCAAGTGAAGCTGCTCCGAGATAGCTCGTGGATAGCCGAGCGATACTGGGTGCATTTGTATTATCCGGCGATGGATGCGGACATTCAGATCACGTACAAGCCTATTCGGAATCTCGACTCGCTGCTGCAGGGCTATTATCATGATGCGTACAAACTCACTTCGCAGCACAATGTGAAGGCCTACTCCATAGAAGAAGTGATCAAAGAATTGCCCAATGGAAATTTCGCTTCCCTTTCGATTTTACAAGGCGAAGTGCCTTCGCAGATTCAGTTTCATGTATCGGACAGTACCACTCATTTTTTGCGCGGGGCACTTTATTTCAAAACTTCCACAAAAAACGACTCGCTCCGTCCTGTGATCGGGTATTTGCAGGAGGACATTTTGCATTTGCTGGAGACCTTGGAGTGGGGAAAATAAGGTTCTTGGCTGCTCCCTGAACATTGGGGCTGCTTCCTAGGCTGGAACCAAAACGTGTCAGCGTAGATTTTCATGTTTGGATGGTCGAAGGATTGGATGGTAATGCCCGAGAACTAGGTGTCACCCGACAAAGCGTGATCAACGTTTATATCTCAGAAAAACTGAAAGAGAAGAATCCTTAGCCATTTAGTCATCCCATGACTCAAGTCATCGGATGACTTCTATTATTCTTGAGTTGGGTTGGGCGGGGGTCGCTATCCGACCGAATTCAAATATAGGACGAAATCAGCCCTCCTCCACAATCGCAATCTCTTCCTCACTTAGATTGTAAAGCGCATAGACCAGCGTATCTATTTTCTTCTCCGTTTGCTCAATCTGTGCTTGAAGATTCCTTGCCTTGTCCCGCTGTTCAAAAAACAGATCCAACCACTCCTTTTGCTTTCTGGCTGGGATCGTGATTTCGGATTTCTTCAGCTCGGCCAGCACATCCACAAACTCCAAATCCCACAATTGATTCTTGAGCTTATTGCTCAGGGGCTTCTTCGGTGGGAAGTTGGAGGTGAGCAGCGTGAGGTAGGAGGTGCGGGAGTAGGTTGCACCCTTAACAAAAGAGATAGCATCCTCAACTAACTTGTTAAGTTCCTTTTTTCGCTTGTTCTCAACATTAGGAATCGGTATTTGCTCAAAATACTGAGGCTTGACTTCTATGTATCCACCACTACGAACAACGCAAATACTTTTCAAGAAAAACCAGCATACATTCGAGTTCAACACAGCCAATAGCCACAATTCTGCACACGGAAGAAAAACTGCCGGTGCATTCAAAAAAGCCTTGCTATCATCATAAGCAAACTTATTAGCCACCTGCAAATTGGGAAATACGATTTTGGGTTTCAAAAATTCGGTATAGTAGGCACAATTTCTTAGCTCCCACCAAAACTTCCCTTTGTCATACCTATTGCTGGCTTGCTTCTGATGCTTTTTTAGATGCTTGAAAAGTTCTGGAGATTCCTCCTTGAAGATTTGAGTGGCTTCCTCGTCACTTAAAACATCCTCCTCGTCTGTTGGTGTCCATTGAGAGTGTGTCCATCCTGATTTGAACATAACCATGTCCGATTCTGTCTCACCGCAGTACCATCGGGACATATCTTTTCCTTCGTAGACCGATACCAAATGCTTACCCGAGCTATCGCTTACAGACCCTTTACCCACAATGAAGCCTTCATTGTATCCGGTTTTAATTCCATAAAAACATTTACCGAAAATCTCCTTAACAGACTCAAGCTTTTCCATCTTGGCTAGTATCCTAGATTTATTCGAATCAAAGAACCGCCAATTGTTCGAGTCAAGTGACTCTCTTTTGAAAGTAGTGGTTTGAATTTCCAGTGGAGTAGCCGGGTTGAAATTTTTGGGTGTCACCTTGGCATATTCCACGTCCGGGTTTTCTGCCTTGGTCAGCTTTACGATCACGGGATAAGTGGTAGTCCCTGGAAATACATCAAGCTCACTTATGTCAACGAACAACGAAATATTGCTTTCTTGCAAAAACCCACGAAGTTTAGTACCAGAAGAGGTTTTGGAAAACTCATTGCTGATAAAGGACAAGTAGCCTGCATTGTTCAACATCTTAAATCCAAGTTCATAGAAATACGAAAAAAGATCAACCCCTTCCTTATGTACATCATATCTCAAACTGAAATATTCCTTTTGCCTCATAAGTAATTCCTGCCTCACATACGGCGGATTACCCACCACCACATCGAACCCGCCTACTCGCATGATGTCAGCAAATTCTATGTCCCATTGAAAAGCATCCTCACCTGCTACTTTGGGGTCATCGATCAGGCTGTTTCCCTGCTTGATATTGTCCGTGAGCACGGCCAGACTCTCGGTGCGGTTGGCGGTTTTCAGCCACAGGCTCAGTTTGGTGATCTCGATAGATTCGGGATTCAGATCCACACCGAAGAGATTGTGCAGGATGATGTTTTTCTTAATGATCCATTCGTCTCGAACTCCGTTACCGAAAGGATCCAACTCATCTTTGAGCAGCTGGCCAAATGGTGTGTTTAGTTTTCTGAGTTCTTCGGCCACCAACTTCTGCTCATCGTATAGAAAGTCAAATACTTCCGTAAGAAATGCCCCCGAACCACACGCTGGGTCGAGCACCTTTATGGACGATAATTTTGTCTGGTACTTTTGGTAATACTCTTTTAATAGCGTGATGGTGGAGTTGTCCGTTGTGCCCACATCCATAAAATCTTCTTTGGAGGCTTCTGGGAGTTCTGTTACCTCCAGCTCATTCAAAACCTCCTCTTTCCTGTCTTCGAGCCATCCACCGACCGCCTCTTTCACAATGTATTTAGTGATATAATCAGGGGTGTAGTAGATGCCATCCCGCTTTCGCTTAGACGTTTTTAATTCAGGAAGCTCCTCCAGCACCTGAGCATCCAATGGGCTCTGCTCCTGAATGCTGGCCTTCATTTCCTCCAGATCAGAAATGGACTGCTCAAAAATGTGTCCGAGGATGTTCACATTCAATTGGCTGTGAAAATCATATTTCATGGCAAATTCCACGAAAGGTAGAATCTCCTCGTCTCGTATTTTTAGCTCGTGAATAAAGTCATCCTTGCGAAACAGCCCCCCGTTGAATGGGGGTATTCGCTTGCGCTCATAGCCTTTGTCCAGTGCCGAAAACAAGTGAAGTAGCTGTGTCCAAAAATTATTGGTGGCTTGATCAAATGATTCCTCTGAAGATTTTCTGGCATTAGTGAGTACGTCTCCCACCAACTGCAGGTCTTTTACGAAACAGATGAAAATGATCCGGTCGATAATCTTCTGAGAGGCGGCAAACAACTTGCGCCAATCGAGTTGCTTATTGTTTCTATGAAGATTGAAAAACAGCAACTCTCTCAATGCATGATATTCGGCATAGAAGGTGCCTGAAATTGTTTTTTGTTCGGCTTGTCTGTTCAGATAGAGTCGCTCAATCTGGGAGTCCTCTTTTTCATGGAAAAGTTGACCTTCATAAAGGAAGAACAAAAACTCCTGAAACTTATCCGCCTGAGAAAGCTCGCTGAGTGTGAAGGACTGATATTTATTAATATCCGAAGCTCGATAAAGTCGCAGCTCCAGAAAATTGGTGACGATTACCCACTTGCACTTTTCTCCAATCCGGTAGGCATAACTAAACCCCTGCTCCACGGGTGAACCTGCAAAGTTTTTTCTGTTTTGTTTTTTGTCAAGGTTCACCTGAGGCCCCTTGATCTCCACAACCGCCCGAACATCCTCGGTCACCTTATCGCGGCTGTCATGCGAAAAGTATCCCAGAGAAGCGTCGGGTGTCTTTCCATCGAATTGGGTTTTTAGTTCTTTCTCCAGATGCCATGATCCAGTCAGACTAAAAGAATACCCGAGTACTTTGTTGAAAATATCCTGGATGTAATCGGACTTGATGCTTTCCTCTTTTCTTTTCAGGATTTTGCCGCTCTCAAAAGCTCTTCGCCATTTATCAATAGCGGCTCTCTTTTCTTCTATTCCTTTGACGTGGGACAGGAATGTTTTTATGCGAGTATCTAGAGTCTGAACTGACGGAAAAAGCATATGCGAAAATACCTCTTTGAATTAGAAACTTCCTTGTCATTTTCAAACATTCAAAATGAAAATGAGAATCAGCTTGTCGTTGGATATAATTTCCTCTTAAACATCTCAAATCAAACCCTCGCTGTGGGTAAATTAGCCACATGACTGGCTACTTCGCACAAAGCTTAGAGTTTATCAAGGGCATTGGGACTCAGAAAGCCGAATTGCTCAAAAAGGAGTTGGGCATTTTCACTATTGCCGACCTGATCCAGCACTACCCCTTCCGCTACGAAGATCGTACACGCTTTTACAAAATATCAGAAATCCCGGAAGCAGAATCTCACGTCCAGATCAAAGGGCAGATCACTTCCATGTCAATGGTCGGAGGACTAAGAAAACAGCGTCTGGTCGCCAACTTCACTGATGGACAATCTTCGATCGAGCTGGTTTGGTTCAAGGGGGCTTCATGGCTAAGGAAAAGTTTGAAGCCCGGGATTCCGTACCTACTCTATGGAAGACCTTCTCGCTACGGTAGGAAATGGAACATTGCCCACCCTGAGCTAGAGCCGATAACACCGGCCAACGAAAAAGCCGGGCAACTTCATCCAGTATATCACTCCAGTGAATTGCTAAAGAAGAGATTTGTGGATAGCAAATTTTTCAGTCGAATACTTCAAATCGTGCTCCCCACGGCTGTTCGTCATATCCAAGAGACGCTTCCTGTCACCTTGATTTCTCAGTACAAACTGATGGACAAAGTTTCGGCAATCGCTCGAATCCATTTTCCAGAGACAACTGCTCAATTACAAGAAGCACAACGGAGGTTAAAGTTTGAAGAGCTTTTTTATATCCAGCTTCAAATCCTGCAACTAAAAGGAGAACGAGATGAAAAACATGAGGGATTTGTATTGGACAACAGTCACCTGCTCAATGACTATTATGAAAAACACCTACCCTTCGAACTGACCGGAGCACAAAAACGAGTGATCAAAGAAATCTATGCCGATCTGCGGGCCGGTCAACAAATGAATCGGCTGGTACAGGGTGATGTTGGAAGCGGGAAAACGATGGTGGCTTTTCTGTGCATGCTTATCACCATTGGGTCAGATGCCCAATGTGCTTTCATGGCGCCAACAGAAATCCTTGCGGAGCAGCATTACAAAAATCTAAAATTGTATGGTGACTTGATGGGTCTTCGGGTGGCTATTCTTACTGGTTCAACCAAAACAGCCGAACGAAAAATCATTTTGAACTATCTCAAGGCTGGTGACCTCCATCTCATCGTGGGAACTCACGCTCTTCTTGAAGACCGGGTGGCTTTCAGGAAACTGGGCCTGGCGGTGATCGACGAACAACATCGATTTGGCGTAGCTCAGCGAGCCAGACTTTGGCAAAAGAACGAAGACGTGTATCCGCACATATTGGTGATGACCGCTACACCGATTCCTCGGACACTGGCCATGACTGTCTATGGCGATTTGGACATTTCAATAATCGATGAGCTTCCCGCAGGACGAAAACCCATTCAAACCAAGCATTATCGCGAATCAGGGAGGTTGAAAATGTTTGGATTGATTGAGCGGGAAATAAAAAAGGGGCGTCAGGTCTATACCGTCTATCCGCTTATCGAAGAGTCGGAAAAGTTGGATTATAATCACCTAATGGATGGGTACGAATCTATCAGTCGGCGGTATCCAAAAATGCCAATTTCGGTGGTTCATGGACGTATGAAGTCTGAAGACAAGGAATGGGAAATGCAACGATTCGTCAAGGGCGAAACCAAAATTATGGTGGCCACCACCGTGATCGAGGTGGGGGTGGATGTGCCCAATGCGTCGGTAATGATCATTGAAAGTGCTGAGCGATTTGGTCTGAGCCAGTTGCACCAGCTCCGTGGACGAGTGGGGCGGGGAGCTGACCAATCGTATTGTTTGCTTATGAGTGGCGACAAGCTCAGCGCGGAAGGCAAGACTCGTCTAAAAACCATGGTGGACACTTCCGATGGATTCAAAATTTCTGAGGTGGATCTGAAACTTCGAGGGCCTGGTGACCTGCTGGGAACTCAGCAAAGCGGGGTACTGGATTTGTTGGTCTCAGATTTAATGCGGGATGGCGAGATTCTCAAACACGCACGCATGGCTGCTCTGGAGATTCTGAACAAAGACCTGAATCTTCAACTTCCTGAACATGCACCTATCCGGACTCACATCAGCTCGTTAAGTAAAAATGTCGTTAATTGGGGTAGGATTAGTTAGTTTCCACTCGCTTTTTCCAAAGCAAATAACCAACAGAAAACGTAAGGCTTTTGTTCTTAACATATCCGGGTTGATCATCTCCATTAAGTACCTCCTCTGCAATTTTTGGTGTGATATCACTAAGACCCAATTGATAGGTCGTGCTTACAAGAAAATTTGCTTTTCTAAATCCAATTCCAAAATTCAAACCAAAGTCAATTGGTCTCAATACTGTCTCATTTGCATTGTCCTGATCAATAATATTGGCAAATACAATCTCATTGGTTTCTCTTTCGGTCTCACCATCAAAAGTAGCCACATACTCTGCTGTGCCTCCAACTCCAAAACCTACATATGTACCCGCTTCTACAAAAAATGAAGTTATGGGTGAATAAGTTACGGTTAAGGGAACAGCCAAGTAGCCAATAGAAACAGTTGCCTTATATTCCTCCTCTCCGAAAAAGTCGTCAAATCTCTGGTTATATTTAAATCCTTTTTGAATGTATAGAAGTCCTGATTTCAAGGATACTTTTTCTGTCAATGGAGAAAGAGCGGTAAACCCAAAAAACAATCCATTTTCTACTTTCATTTCGAAATCGCCAAATGGCTCATCTTCAACCTCAACCTTGGAACCAGCAAGGCCAGCGATAGCAAATATTTCCTGACCAATGGAAAATTGACAAGCAAGAACCGACACAAGTGCAAATAAAATTTTCATAAATTAAGTTCTTGCGAAATTATATTGATTCTTATCATTCACAACCCTTTTAGACGATTCTTCTCAAATGGTAAATCGACGATTCATTCTCAACTCGTTAAGTAAAAATGTCGTTAATTGGGGAAGGATTAGTTAGATACGAAACCAACATGGTAATAGTGGTAGCAGAAAGGTGATCTGAATAAGTTGATTCCTTCTGACCATAAAAAAATAATTACAACCAGATGAAAAATCAACACATAGCCCTACTCAAAAAACAAATCAAAAAGCTTGACTCTCCCGACTTTGATCTAGAAGCCTGGAAGGTGTCTACTCAGCTATTGCTCAACAATATTTACGGGGCATTCGATCTAAAGACCATCACGATTCGGGATCTCAAGATTGACTACTCTAGCACCATGTTGCGTGACTCCAATGCAGATTACAAGCCCATGGAAACGTGCAAAAAGAAAGGACGTGAGGTGCTGGAATTGGTCATTGATGAATTAGAAATGGTGATTGTCCCAGATTCGGAACTCAAGCAATTGATCCACTCAGGTGACAAAGAGGCCCTTCTGGCCTATCTGAAAAAACAAAAAAAAGAACACCTCATCGAGTTGATGATGGAGATGCTCACAAAATGACTTGCTACTTCAGTACTGAAAAATCCATTGCCCGATATACGTTTTTAACCTTCTCAAGATCGACAGCATTCGTTAGTGTACCCACGATCAAGTAGTTGTTTTGAAAGATCACATATATTCTCCCCGTATTTTCCTGTTTGTCGAAATAGAAAACGCCGGACTTGTTGTCGTTTTGAATCACCTTCTTTTCTACTATTGCTTCAATAGAGTTGATTTTTTTCTTGACCTTGTCCCTCGCTTTCTGGCTTTCATCTGAGGTACCCAGAGCGGTGATCTTGAGTTTGAAAATCTTATTTCCAGATTCGTAATTTCGAGACACCTGCTTCACGCCTTTTTCATTCGTTCCTGTTTTTGCTGAGCCCGCCGCTTTGAAAGCCACAAATGAATCGGGCAGCATTCTAATCATTTTGGATTCAGCCTCAGATGGTTTTTTTGTTGTCTCCTGAGGTGTCTTCGCTTGTAAAGGTGCAGGTTCTGATCCATCAATCGGAAAGCCGAGTGTGTGAAGTAACTCTCTGCTAATCCCTAACCCTTCTGTATTTGTAATCTCTGCCCGAATCAGGTGTGCTTCTATTCTCATAAAAACACCACCCAATTTTGATTCCGATTTTGAATTATGAGTGAGTATCCCGAATTGATTTTCTCCCTCCACGACTTGCATTTCCAAACCAAATCTTTCTCCCATGTCTATCACATCCTGCACATACCCGTTCATCATTTCGATTTTTGCTTCGGTATCCACAATTGCAATGACCAGCTCAAGAACTTTGTCTCCAGACTTATACTCTCTTTTTCCTGCCAAAATACCTTCACTATCGGTTTCTAAGCTTGCTGAGCCTGTGGCCATAAATGGGCCGAGGTTATCTGCCAACATTTTTTTCACTTCAGCTTCCCTGTCTTGAGAAAGACACGAAATCACAGACAGAAGAAATAGGGCGGAAATTGCTACTACCTTTTTCATTTTTTATATTTCCTGCAATCTACTCAAGCAAAAGATATCTCTTATATGCCTCTGATGAATAAAATTAGTTAACACAGAGCAACAAAAACGGCGGAATGAGCGAACGAAAAATGGCTGGTTGGATGAAAATGTGAGGGCTATTGGATTTTGATGTTACGAGAATCCTCATCGTCCCATTCTTCAAATGGCAGCACGATGTTCAAGTTTTTCCCGTGGTAATTCGCCCGGATTTCTCTCTTATTTACTTTCGGTGACACCTCAATAGAGGCGACCATGAACGGAATATTAATTCCTTCCTCAAGATGCATCTGTAGGAAAATGAACAACTGTCCATCATGCATTTCCACTTTTAGGGATTTCCGATCCACTCCGGGTACTTTCACAGTGACCATGTAATGATCCTCAAGCGTGTACTTATGAATATGAGCCAAACTCATACCTCCATTGATGGTGTTGACCAAATCAGCTGATTCCGCCAAGGTCTTTATACTATCTAACTCCACTTTCATAGCTTCTTTATTCTTACTTCTACACAACCATAAATTCAACGCAAAAATTCAGTTTTAATATCTAACAATCCGTAATAAATTTGATCTCTCGTTTGAACCCGCGAAATTATGAAAAAACCTGCCGTCGGAATACTTCTTGTCCTTCTCGGATGTGTCTTTCTTGTAGACAACCTTGGTCTGGTAGACGGATTGTCCCGTTACGTTTTCGCTTTTCCAAATATCCTGATCGTTATTAGCGTTGCGCTTCTTTTATCTGGAAAATCTAAAGCCGCTTTGGTTCTATTCCTTGTAGGTGGTTTTTTCTTGGTCAACAAATACTTTCACTACGATATGAGCACCTATTGGCCTGTTATTCTAATAGTTATCGGTGTGTTTTTCATCCTGCGTCATATGTCCTCCGGGGATTCCAATGACGATGAAATTGATGAGGTGAGTGTGTTTTCCGGTACGGAGAAAAAATACAGTAGTCAGGCATTCAAAGGGGGGAAAGTGACCACTCTATTTGGTGGCACAGACTTAGACCTAAGAGAAACAACCCTGACAGAAGGTGCGAGCATTGATGTCTTCACGATGTTTGGGGGGACAGAATTGACAGTTCCAGAAGATTGGAATGTACAACTAGATGCCACCGCACTGCTAGGAGGAATAGGTGATGAGAGAAAGGTTATCTCTTCTGATGGCCCAAAAATCCGAATAAAGGGATTTGTGATGTTCGGTGGGGTGGAGATTAAAAGTTAGTTAACCTACCCTTCCACTTTCACACCCTTCCAAAAAGCCACATACCCTCTGATGTTTTTGGCCAGCTCACTGGTTTCTGGATAATACCAAGCGGCATCTGTGTTTTCCTCGCCCTTCACGGTGAGTGAATAATAACTCGCAAGCCCTTTCCATGGACAAGTCGTGTGCGTCTCGCTTTCTGAGAAATACTCTTTGTTGATAGAATCAGCAGGGAAATAATGGTTGCCTTCTACGATCACCGTGCGGTCGCTTTCGGCTAGGATTTGATTATTCCAAATTGCTTTCATAATTGTTGATTGGTTTGAATAAAGATAAACCTAAACGGCTCTCTCTGGGTTCGTCCCAAACATAAATAATATCCTTTCAGATGGATTCTGTCCGAGACATGACAACTACAAAACTACCTCCTCAAACTCACTAAACGCTCCCTTTGGTACATCCATCAAAACCCTAACGTCCGTCAAGTCTCGCTCTCCTCGATCATCAGACAATAAAATCCCTCCCATCTGCTGATAATTTCCCCATGGTCTTGTGAATGCTGCCACCGAATCTTCGTATGATCCATAGTAGGCCCATTGGGTAACCAACTTTGATTCTTGGTCAATCCAAACCTCATATTTATTGTCGGGGGTATCGCCCACGTCTTGGAATGTCATGGTCAGCACATCGGACGATTGTCCGCTCAATGTTGTGTCCGCTCTGGAATATTTCAGCGTAACGCCTGAGTCTTTCAATTTGAAGGGCATCACCAGCCAATACGAATCGTTGATCCAGACACTCTTGCCTCTCTT
>Ga0316208_1003227_pt1 | contig 12060 bp, 10 predicted proteins | sample 3monopyrite_MG_FD_204944 | JGI IMG/M metagenome (GOLD analysis project Ga0316208, IMG submission 204944) | Microbial mat bacterial communities from mineral coupon in-situ incubated in ocean water Damariscotta River, Maine, United States -... | ecosystem: Environmental > Aquatic > Marine >... | reverse complement strand
ATGGATTTAAATTCTAAAAGCAATACATTAACAATTAAAATTAAGAAAGTAAAAAAAGCACCAGAAGAACAAAAAGAAGAATAATTAAAAACCGAGCAAAACGCTCGGTTTTTTTATGAAAAAAATAACGTTTCCCTCTTGAAAAGAGTCACAGGCATTTACTTATCTTTGCATTAAATTTAAATTATTACCATGAAAAAAATTATTTTAGTTTTCGTCTTATTTGTAACATTTATTTCTTGTAAAAATGAAACACCTGGCTTTGTTTCTTTTTCTGGAAAATTTAGCAATATGAGTGAAAATGATACTGTTTTTACCATTAAAGGCAAAACATACACAAAAGATATTAAAATAAATATTGATGGTACATTTAAAGACACACTTTATATTAAAAAAGCGGATTATTACACCTTGGTTTTTAACAATAAAAATTATGGGTTTGTCTTTTTAAGAAACGGGTTTGACTTACAATTAACTGCAGATAATAATTCTTTTTTTGAATCGACAAAATACACTGGCATAGGTGCAAATACAACTAATTATTTAATTGATCAGTATAAATATAATTTAGCTTTAGGTGATTCTAGAAAAATATTTATGTTAAAAAAAGATGCTTTTAAGAAAAAGTTAAATAGCATAAAATTTGGTTATGATAGTTTAAAAAAACTATATGGAGAAATAGATACCATGGTTGTTAGAATTAACAACAGTCAAAATACAGATTTACTAAATTTACTCGAAAAAAATTATGACACTCAACACACAAATATTTTAGCACAACTAAAAAAACAAGAATTATTAGGTAAAGGAAAACCATCTCCAAAATTTAATAATTATATAAATTATAAAGGAGGTAAAACTTCATTAGATTCTTTTAAAGGAAAATATGTGTATATTGATATTTGGGCTACTTGGTGTAAACCTTGCCTTGAACAAATTCCTTTTTTAAAAAAATTAGAAAAAAAATATGCTCGTAAAAAAATTGAATTTATTAGTATTTCTATCGATAATGAAACTACTGCTGGTTCTTGGGATAAAGCTAAAGATAAATGGAAAAAAATGATAAAAAGTAAAAATTTATCAGGAGTACAGCTATTTGCAGGTAAAGACACCAAATTTATGGAAGAGTATCAAGTCAATGGAATACCAAGATTTATTCTAATAGATCCAAATGGAAATATTGTAAATTCAAATGCTCCAAGACCTTCAGATTCTGGTTTAGAAATTCTTTTTAAAGAATTAGGAATTTAATTTTTAAAAATAAAGCATAAAAAAAGCAGGAATTATCTTCCTGCTTTTTTTATATGACAAAACTTTACCCTTTAAAAACGCCCATTTTAGAATATTTATCCATTCGTTGCATTACCAAATCTTTATCACTGAGGTCTTTTAAATCAGCATACGATGCTAAGATTATTTTTTCTACTTCTTTAAATGTAGCTTCTCTATCTGAATGAGCACCGCCTAAAGGTTCTTTAATTATACCATCTACTATTTTTAATTTAATTCCGTCTTCAGCAGTTAATTTTAAAGCTTCAGCAGCTTTTTCTTTATGCTCCCAGCTTCGCCATAAAATAGAAGAACAATTTTCTGGGGAAATAACAGAATACCATGAATTTTCTAGCATCAATACTTTATCTCCTACACCTATTCCTAATGCTCCTCCAGAAGCACCTTCACCAATAATAACGGCAATAATTGGTGTTTTTAATCGAGTCATTTCTAATATATTTCTCGCAATTGCTTCACCTTGTCCACGTTCTTCTGCTTCCAATCCAGGATATGCTCCTGGAGTATCAATTAATGTAACCACAGGAATATTAAACTTCTCTGCCATTTTCATCAACCGTAATGCTTTTCTATAACCTTCTGGATTTGCCATTCCAAAGTTTCTATATTGACGCGTTTTTGTATTGAATCCTTTTTGTTGTCCAATAAACATAAAAGATTGATCTCCTATTTTTCCCAAACCACCAATCATCGCTTTATCATCTTTTACACTTCTATCTCCGTGCAATTCCATAAAAGTATTACCGGCAAGTGCTTTAATATAGTCTAACGTATAAGGTCTGTTTGGGTGACGAGATAATTGTACTCTTTGCCAAGCAGTAAGATTTTTATAAATTTCTTTTTTTGTTTTTTCTAATTTTTTTTCAATTTTTTTACAAGTAGCTGTAACATCTACATCACTTTCTTCTCCAATAACTTGACATTTTGTTAATTGGTCTTCTAACTCTTTAATTGGCTGTTCAAAATCTAAATATTCCATATTCTAGTTGATTAATTTTAACTGAATCAATTTTAAATTGATTGAAATTGCAACATTACAAACTTACTATAAAATTTGTTTTTGTTGTATTGTTTTTACTTTTTATTCTTTTTGATTTTTTGATGAATTGCACTTCTATTTTTTATGATTCCGTTTAACAACACAACAAATAAGACAATAAAAGCGCCAAAATAAAATTCTGTTTTCATTTTTTCTTTATCACCAAAAATAAGTAGTGCTAATATAATGGCGTAAATAGGTTCTAGATTCGTTGTTAAAACGACTGTGTACGGCGTCAAATACTTCATCACTTTAACAGAAACGATAAATGCATAAGCTGTACAAACGCTACTTAAAATTATTAAATAAAACCAATCTAAATTTGACAAACTAAAAAAATCGGTTGAAAATCCATCAGTAAAAAATAAAAATATGGTTACAAATACACCTCCAAAAAGTAATTGGTAAAAAGAGATTACTTCGGCGTCATTTTTTTTGACAAATAACCCATTTAATACTGAAAAAATAGCAGATAATAATGACGCTGCTAAGGCATATAAAATTCCTAAAGAATATTGAGTTTCGAAATTAAAAATAATATATAATCCTCCAACCACCAATAAACCAAGAAAAATCTCTATTGTTTTAATCCTTCTTTTAAAAAACAATGGCTCAATTAAAGAAGTAAAAAAAGCTCCTGTACTCATGGTTACCAAAGCAATAGAAATGGTTGATACTTTTATCGCTTCAAAAAAAGCGATCCAATGCAAAGCGATAATTATTCCTGTTAAAATAAACTTTACAAGAGATTTACCATCAACAGAAAAACGTTTTTTCTTTATCAAAAAATATAGTAGTACAAAAAAAACTGCCAAGAACATTCTATACCAAACCAACGGAATAGAATTTATACTTATCAATTTCCCTAGAATAGCTGTAAATCCCCAAATAAAAACAATCAAGTGAAGTTGCAAAAAGTGTTTTAAATTACTTTCTGGCATTGTAATAGAGATATAGAGCTAAAGAACCAAAGACTAAATTTGGCACCCAAACAGTTACTAACGAATTTGTTCCAGCAACAGCTCCTAAAACTTCAGAAACTTTTAAGAAAAAAATATAAACAAACATTAAACCAAAACCTACAGCTAAATTTACTCCTGTTCCTCCTCTGCGTTTTTTAAATGCTAAAGCAACCGCAATAATAGTTAGTATATAAGATGCTATTGGCAAACTAGTTCTTTTATGAAATTCTACTAAGTAGGCATTTAGGTTTTTTACACCTCTCTTTTTAGAAATATTTATAAACTTTCTCAATTCATTTGAAGGCATTTCTTGAGCTAATGCAGCTTTATACACTAAATCTTTTGGAGAAAATGCAAAAACAGTATCTATTGCACTTCCTGAGAAAATACTATCTCTTTTCTTGTAGATTTTTCTAAGTTTATAATTAGATAGCTTAAACGTACTGTCTTTTTCATTCCAACTAAAAAAATTAGCTGTTAATTTTGATTTTAATTTAATACCATGATAAACTTCGGTAGAAAAATTATAACCTGTATTTCTTTTTAAATCAAAACTTTGGATGAATATATAGGTACTATCTGTTAATTGAAGGCTAAAATCTTTCACTATATTATCGCCGTATTTTGGAATTGATAAATAAGTGCTTTCAAATTTTTTACGAACTTTACTACTACTTGGCACTACAAAATGATTCATTACCAAAGCCAAAATAGTAACTAATGTAGCCCCTAAAAAATATGGATATAAAAAACGCGTAAACGAAACTCTTGCATTGCTAATAGCAACAATTTCTGTATTATTTGATAATTTAGATGTAAAAATAATTACAGCCACAAACAATGCCAGGGGCATAAAAGTATTGGCATAATAAATGATAAAATTTTTATAATAATCATTTACTATTTCAAATAAAGTGATTGTATCTGAAGCCAAAAACTTATCAACTTTCTCAGCAATATCAATTGCAATGGCAATCGGTATTAAGATTAATAACGTAAAAAAAAAGGTTATTAAATATTTTTTTAATATGTAAGAATCAATAATTTTCAAATTATAATCTTTTGTCCATTTGTTTTACCATTTTATCTTTCCATTCGGTAAAATCTCCTGCTAAGATATGCTTTCTTGCTTCTCTAGTCAACCACAAATAAAACCCTAAGTTATGAATGGTAGCAATTTGCTTACCTAACAATTCTTTAGCGGCAAATAAATGACGCAAATAGGCTTTAGAATATAACGTATCTACAAACGTAATATCCATTTCATCAATGGCAGAAAAATCATTTTCCCATTTTTTATTTTTAATATTTATGGTTCCGTGAGCCGTAAATAACATTCCGTTTCTAGCGTTTCTTGTTGGCATTACACAATCAAACATATCAATACCCAACGCAATATTTTCTAAAATATTAATCGGTGTTCCAACGCCCATTAAATATCGAGGTTTATCTTCTGGTAAAATGGCTGTAACAACTTCTGTCATTGCATACATTTCTTCTGCTGGTTCTCCAACAGATAATCCTCCAATTGCATTTCCTTCTGCTTCTACAGAAGCAATAAATTCTGCCGATTGTTTTCGTAAATCTTTATAAGTACTTCCTTGTACAATCGGAAAAAAAGATTGATTATAATCGTATTTTAAAGGTATTTTTTCTAAATGATTGATACATCTTTTTAACCAACGATGTGTCATGTGCATAGATCTTCTTGCGTAATTAAAATCGCAAGGATATGGCGTACATTCATCAAAAGCCATAATAATATCTGCCCCAATTGAACGTTGAATTTCCATAACGTTTTCTGGAGAAAAGAAATGATAAGAACCATCAATATGACTTTTAAACTTAACGCCTTCTTCTTTAATTTTTCTTCTTCCAGATAAAGAATATACTTGATAACCACCAGAATCTGTTAAAATGTTACGATCCCAATTCATAAATTTATGCAAACCGCCAGCCCGTTCTATAATGTCGGTTTTTGGACGTAAATATAAATGATAGGTATTTCCTAAAATTATATCAGGATTGATGTCGTTTTTTAATTCGGATTGATGCACTCCTTTTACTGTACCAACTGTACCAACTGGCATAAAAATTGGAGTTTCAATTTCGCCATGATCCGTAGTCATTACTCCAGCTCTGGCTTTACTTTTTGGGTCGGTTATTTTTAAGTCAAATTTCATTGCTGGCAAAGATACAGTTATTTAAGAGTTGAATTGTTAAAGAAATTATAGGATTTTACCTCTTTTTTCTTTTGAATGATGTATTAGAATTTCGTTTAGATTTTGGTGAGTTTTTTCTAAATGCAGCGCTCTTTTTTGTAAACTCATTTGGTTTTATTGCTGGCTTTTTTGATACTTTCTTTTTAGGTTTAGTTTTATCTACAGATGCTTCTTCTGTTTTAGAAGAACTAGCCACCATTGCATTAATTTCTAACAATTCTTTTTCTGTGATTTCTCGCCAATCGCCAATTTTTAAAGCATCGAGTTGTACATTCATAATACGAGTTCGTTGTAATTTTAAAACTTCGTACCCTAAATATTCGCACATTCTTCTAATTTGGCGATTTAAACCTTGTGTTAATACAATTTGAAAGGTGTTTGTGCTAATCTTTGTGACGCTACATTTTTTAGTTACAGTTCCTAAAATCGGAATTCCATTACTCATTTTTTTGATAAAATCGTCTGTAATTGATTTATCAACTTTTACAACATAATCTTTTTCATGATTGTTTCCGGCTCTCAAAATTTTATTTACAATATCGCCATCATTTGTTAAAAAAATCAATCCTTCAGAAGGTTTGTCTAAACGACCAATTGGAAATAACCGTTCAGGATGATTTATATAACTGATGATATTGTTTCTTTCCCTTGAATCGGTTGTACACACAATTCCAATAGGTTTATTAAAAGCAATATAAAGTGTTTTTGGTTTTGGTTCTAATGCTCTTCCATCAATTTTTACAACATCGCCATCAAAAACTCTGTTTCCCAACTCTGTTGGTTTTCCGTTTATGGTAACTCTACCAGCAACAATTAGTTTTTCTGCTTCTCTACGAGAGCAAATACCGGTGCTGCTAATAAATTTATTAAGGTTTGTAGATTGTTGATTTTTCTGCTCCAAAAGTGCTAAACTATTTTTACAAAGAAACGGATTCTTTAAAGAATTATAGTTCTAAAAGTTAAATTTATTCTTGGCGTTTTAATCAGTTTTGTTGGTGGTAATCGATGTAACCAATTGGTCTGTGTAGTACCTTTCATTACCAATAAACTTCCTCTTTCTAAAACAATATCTATTTTATGTTTTGTTGCTTTGTGTTTAAATGAAAATTTACGCTCAGCTCCTAAAGTTAAGGAAGCGATATCTCCTTCTTTTTGTAACATTTTTTCTCCGTCAGAATGCCATGCCATTCCTTCTTCTCCAGAATGATATAAATTTAACAAACATGAATTATAGGTTGCATTGCTTTCTTTTTCTACAATTTCTTTTAATGCTAACAACTCTTTTGTCCAAACTAAAGCCTGTTTAGTAACATTTGAATAATGATAGTAATAATTGGTATCTCCGTACCATGCAACTTTTCGTTTTGTAATCATTTTTTTACCAAAAATAATCGCCTCATCATTTTTCCATGCTATGTCAGAGAATAGTTTTTGATAATAAAATTTGCTTTGTTCTTCTGATAAAATTTTACCATGATAATTGGTAATTCCATCAAAAGGCAAAATGTTTTGTATTGTTTCTTGGTTGAATAAATCCATCTTTTAAAAGTACAAAAAAACCTTACAACAAAAGTTGTAAGGTTTAAACAAAAAATTGGTTAGATGTTTTTCAGTTGGTTACTAGATAATAAATAACTTCACTTGATATTCTTTCTTTTTCATCCAATTTTTTTTAATAATCTATTATTTGTTGTACAAATTTAGACCAAAACATTAGATTGCAAAATAAGTATTAAACGTTAATTATACGTAAGACTACGTATGTGAGTTCTAAAATTCTACTCAATGTTAAATAGTTTCGATTACGACCGAAAGGTTAAAGTTTAAATTAATTCTATTAAATCTTTGTTTTTATTTACCCATTTTAAAAGTGCTTCTGTGCCAGAAGGTAAATCTAATTTAGAAATAATATTAGATCTATGTTTTTCTACAGTTCTTGTAGAGATTGATAAAATTTCTGCGATCTTTTTTGATGAATTTTCATTAGCAATTAACCGAACAATAGTTCTTTCTGACGGTGATAGAAATTTCATTTTTTCTAACTCTGGAGAAACTTGATTATTAAAAATTTTATCAAATAGTTTACTTGCATAAAATTCTCCTTTTAATACAGATTGAATACATTTTTTTATTTCTTCAATAGGTTCGTCTTTTAACAAATATCCATCAATATTCATTTTTTTTGCTTTCAACACAAATCCTTTTTCTTTGTAAGAAGTTAGTATTATAAATTTTGTTTCTAAAGCTTCTTCTTTGCATTTTTTTATCACTTCAAAACCTGTTAATAATGGCATGCTAATATCTAAAATAGCAATAGTAGGTTTTTTAGAAACAATTAATTCTAAAGCTTGTGCACCATTTGTTGCGCCTTGTAGAACATTAAATCCTAGTTCTAACAATTCGTTTCTTAACCCTTTTAATAATATTGGGTGGTCGTCTGCAACAAGAATACTTATTTTATTATTCATTTTTTATTGGTATAGAAAATATAAAACTGGTTCCGTTATTTGGTTGGCTATCAATAGAAATATTACCATTCATTATACGAATTCTTTCAAATATTGTTTTTAAGCCTAAACTATTTTTCTTTTTGCTATCATTTACATTAAAGCCTTTTCCGTTATCAGAAATTAATGTAATTATTGCATTGCTTTGTTTTTTTATACTTAGTGTAACAGATTTTGCTTTTGCGTGTTTAATAATATTTGTTAAACATTCTTGAATTAATCTATAAAAATTTAAGCTAGTACTTTCTGTAAAATATTCATTTACATTGTCTATATCTACAGAAAAAAACAATTTGGTTTGTTCATCATAATCATTAATTAATTGCTCAATACTTTCTGTTAAGCCTAATTGCTTTAATAATGCAGGATATAATCCTTTAGAAATACTTCTAACTTCTTCTAGTGCATTATTGGTTAAAATAGTAATTTCTTTTTGATTTTCGTTTTGCGATTTCCTTTTTATTAAAGTTAATTGCTGACCAACACTATCGTGCAATTCTCTAGCAATTCTTGTTCGTTCTTCTTCTTGCGATACTAATAAGTTTTCAGAGAATTGTTGTTGTAATTTTTTCTCTTTTTTAACAGCATTTCTAGATTTATACAACGTAATAAATAAAAAAACAACCAATAAACCAGTTCCTCCAAATAACAACCACTGGTTTTTAACTCGGTTTTCTGTATCCAACAATGCAATATTACTTTGTTGAGTTTCAATTTTTAAATTCTTTTTTTCTGTCTCATACTTTATTTGCATTTCGTTAATGCTGGCAATTTTTTCGATAGAAAATAAACTGTCTTGTAAAATATGGTATTGCTTTAAATTTTTTATTGCGCTTTTATAATTGCCCAAACTATACTCTATATTTGATAAAACATAGTACGCATATCTTTCTTGATGTAAGCTACGTTTCTTTGCATACTCTATTGCTTTTAAAGCATATTCTTTGGCTTTAACAAGGTTTCCTATTTCTATATACGTTTCAGAAATATCGTTGCACGTGTGTGCTGCGCTGGCATATCTCTTTAGTTTTAATTTAAGAGATAATGCTTTAAAAAGATATTCTAAAGAAGTATCATATTTTTTAATTCTTCTAGATGATGAGCCAATATTTCCTAACAGAATTGATTCGCTTATTTTAAGATTTGCATTTATAGCTTTTACTAAACCTCTCTTAAATATTTCAATAGCTTTGGTAATATTTCCTTGTTTCTGATAACTTGCTCCTAAGTTTATTAAATTACCAATAATTTCTTTTTCTTTATTAATTTTAGTATAAATTTCTATAGCTTTATTAAAATTTATTTGTGCTTTTTTTAAATCTGGAGTTAATAAATAAACCTCACCTATTTTTGTTAAATTATCAGCTATTTGCTTTTCATCATTTCTTTTTTCTGCAATTTTTAATGATTTGAAAAAATTAAATAATGCTTTTTCAAACTCAAATGTATATTGATACATTTTTCCAATATTAAAAAAAGAATTTGCTATTTCAACTTCGTTATTTAATTGAGTAAATACGTTTAAGGAATTGTTATAATAAATAACAGCCCTTGAATAACTTTTTTGCTTTGCAAAATAATTACCCAAATAAAAATTACCAAAACCAATTAAATCTTTATCATTTTCTTTTTCAGCAATATCTAAACCTTTAGAAATAACAGCAAAAGCATCTTTAAAATTTTCTTCTGATAAAAATTCTAACCCTTTTGTGTAATATTTTTGTGTTTGAGCTACAGAAATTGTTGCAACAACAGTATCTTTTAAAGTAGTGTTTTGAGAAATTGTTAGTGTTGCAAACAACAAAAACAAGGTAGTTAATAGGTGTTTCAAATCATTCTTTTTAAAAACATAAATATATAGAATTTAATTTTTTTTGAAGATAAAATATTTTTTTTAAATAAAAACTATTGTAAAAAGAAACCCTTACAATCAAACGATTATAAGGGTTTTGCGGAGAATGAGGCTCTACAAAATATATTTTTAGTGCTTTTTAAACACCTCATAAAACCTTCATTTCTTCAACGAATTAGCATAAATCCTTTATTTATAGTTAATTTAAGACATACAATAAAATACAATGAATATCAATTAAAAATAAAAATAGCTGACTAAAAGCTGACTAAATAATATTTTATTTGTAATATTGTAGTATTAATTCATTACTACTATGGCTACAATCAAATATTTACTTCAAAGTAAAAGTTCTACTGCACCAGTATATGCAAGGCTATCATTAGGCAAAAGCAAAAGCATCAAAAGAAAAACAGGTTTTGTATTTGATTTTAGAAAATGGAGTACAACGACAGGCTACCCAAAAACAAATGATGCGAATAGCAAACAATTAAAAAACAAGCTGAAAGAATTGGATGTGTTTATTATTCACAGATATAATATTGACTATACTAAAGGAATAGTAATAAATAGCAATTGGCTTGTTGAGGTCATAGATGAATTTCACGGTAGAACCAAACCAAATAAAACAGAATATCTTATTGAATATGGTAATGAATTTTTAGAAAAATTACCTCATAAAATAACTAAAAACGGAACACCAACAAGTAAAGATACAATTACAAAATACACTACTATTGTAAAAAAACTGACCGAATTTGAAGTTTTTAGTAAATGTAAATTTTTACTAAAAGATGTTAATTTGCAATTTAAAGATGAATTTGTAAAGTACTTGACGGAAGAAGATAATATAGGGCTTAATACAGCAGGAAGGTATTTAAACTTCGTTAAAACTATTCTATTAGATGCAAGAAAAAACGGTAGGGCTTTAAGTTATCAAATAGATGATTTTAAAGGTTTTACTGTACCTCCTCCTATCGTAACTTTAAATTTTGATGAAATAGAACAAATTAAAAATACTGAATACGAAAATGAGAATTTAGATATAGCGAGAGACTGGCTAATTATAGGATGTTTTATAGGTCAAAGAGTTAGTGATTTATTAAGACTTACAAAAGACTTTATAATTATTGAAAAGGGCATCCCTTATATTAAAGTTACTCAAAAAAAGACTAAAAAAACTGTTCAAATACCAATACACGATGAAACTAAAGAGATATTAAATAAACGAAAAGGTAATTTTCCTCCAGTATTTTCTAATAATGAAGACAGTAATAGTGCGTTATTCAATCGTTACCTAAAAGAAGTTTGCGAAATAGCAGGAATTAACAAGCCTACAAAAGGGAATTTAAACAATCCTAAAACAAATAGATATGAAACAGGAACTTATCCAAAATGGATGCTCGTCTCGTCTCATATTTGCAGAAGAAGTTTCGCAACTAATTTTTACGGAATAGAGAAGAACACCACGCCTTTATTAAAAGCCATTACTGGTCATTCAACTGAAAAAATGTTCTTAACATATATAGGTAAAGAAGCTAATGATTTTGCTTTTCAATTAGCAAAGGCTTGGGAAGAAACAAGTAGTAAAAATAAAAGTAATACAGTAAAACTTAAAGTAATTAAAAACGCTTCAAACCAATAGATAATGATACCGATAGAATTTAAAAAAACTACCAAACATAAAAAGGAATTTGATAATTATATGGCTCAATTTGAATATGAGGAAATACCAGTTGAATTAGAGCATCTACCACCAGTTGAATTACAGCGTGAGGAATATGAAGCATCGCCAGAATACAAACTAAAAGAAAAAACTAAACAAAGTTTTTCTAATGAATACAAACAGCTTACAGAGGCTAACAGTTACTTTTTAGGATGCACCTATAATACTTATAATTCAACTTACGAAACACGCTTACAGGCTTTCAAAGAACAGTATATTGATGCAGAAGAGCATAATTTTATTATTGAAGAATTGGATTTAATTAGGGGCTATAAATTTTCATATTTAATCCAAGATAATTTAAAAAAGAACATCAAATATTCTTTAGAAAAAACAAATAATTACCTAAAAGAAAAATTAAAATCTTTAGGGTATGAAATTGAAAAAATTAAAACCAAAGAGGGGAAAATAAATATTATAGCTACCAAAGGAGCTTCTATAATCAATTTAGATAATGAACCA
>Ga0316208_1003226_pt1 | contig 12067 bp, 6 predicted proteins | sample 3monopyrite_MG_FD_204944 | JGI IMG/M metagenome (GOLD analysis project Ga0316208, IMG submission 204944) | Microbial mat bacterial communities from mineral coupon in-situ incubated in ocean water Damariscotta River, Maine, United States -... | ecosystem: Environmental > Aquatic > Marine > Coastal... | reverse complement strand
ATTGCGCCGAATCACCTGACCAACATTCCGGGGCTCGAAGCGCTGGAGACTGCCGACCTAATGGTGCAGTTCACACGCTTCCGCGCCTTGCCCGAGGATCAGTTCCAGATGATCTTGAACTATGCGCAGTCGGGGCGCCCGATGGTCGGCTTCCGCACTTCCACCCATGCCTTCCTCTATCCCAAGGGCCATCCCTTGGCGAAGTGGAATGATCGCTTTAGCGTGGAGTTCTTTGGGCAGCGTTGGATTACGCACCATGGGCACCGGTCCACGACGCGCGCATTCCTAAGCATGAAGCCGACGGAGCACCCAGTTTTGCGCGGCGTCGAAGAGTTTGCAGCGCCGTCGTGGCTGTATCACGTCAGTGGTGGCGGCGACAAACTTCCTGACGACGCCGAGGTCCTCCTCGATGGCTTGACCGTCAATAGCTCGCATGTAGGCAAAGAAGATCGCTTTCCTGTATCGCAGCCCTTGGCTTGGGTTCGCGAGCGTGAGAATGGGCAGCGCGTGTTCTTCACCACCTTGGGTCACCCTGGCGACTTTGAGCAGGAGTCTATGCGTACCCTTTCTTTGAACGGCATCATGTGGGCGCTTGGTCGCGAGGAGGAAATTCCGATTTACGGATGTGCGCCCATCTTGTTCCACCCCTTCCGCCCCACTGCCGACGCCTACGGTGGTGCGGTACCCGGCCGTCGGCCGGAAGGATTGCCAGAGAAATGGGAACCTCGTCAAGGAGCGCAAATTGCCTTCGTCGGCAACACGCTGGCCGAACGCATGTCCTTCTTTGGCGGCTTCGAATCCGCTCTGCACCGCGCCTTCCCCACCCATCAGCTTCATGTGCGTAACTTGGGCTGGTCTGCAGACACTCTAACTTTCCAGCCACGGCCAGCGTCCTTTGGCTCGATGGAAGAGCATTTGGAGGCACTGCAAAGCGACACCATATTTGCCTTCTTTGGCTTCAATGAAAGTTTTGCTGGCGAAGAGGGCTTGCCTGAGTTCCGCAAAGACCTGGAAGACTTCGTGCGACGCATCCGCAGCCGTCGCCTAGCCGATGGAACTTATCCCGAGTTGATTCTGGTGTCACCGATTGCCCCGGAGAATGTCGGCGGGCGTTATCCCAGCAATCTTCCTTTGCTGCAGCAACTAGAGCCCTATGTCGACGCCATGGAAGACGTGGCCAAACGCTGCCAAGTGCGATTCTTAAATGCCTTCGGCATGGCTGCCTATGCGCCGGACGAAACCGTATATCCCGAGGACGAACGTAAGACCATCAACGGCATCCACCTCAATGAAATGGGGCATATGGAGTTGGGGATGAATCTCTTGTTTTACCTCACCCAAGACATTCCTTTCCCCGACGACAACTTTATGGCGGTCTTGCAAGAGGTGCGCAAGAAATCTCAGTATTGGTGGTACCGCCATCGCGCGATCAACGGCTTTTATATCTATGGCGGACGCAAGGATCCCTTCGGCAGCGTCAGCTTCCCAGGCGAAATGCATAACCTCGACCTGCTCGTTGCCGCGCATGATTTGCGCATTCATGCCCTAGCTCAGGCCGAAGATCTCGACGCAGTGCCCGAGGTCGACTTGTCCGGCCTTCCGCCACTGCCGACGATTCCGTCTAACTTCACTAAGGACATCACTGTGTTGTCCCCTGAAGAGGCCGAAGCCAGCATGACCTTGGCCGATGGCTACCGCGCCACGGTCTTTGCCAGTGAAGTGGACTTCCCGCAGTTAGAGAACCCTGTTGCCATGACCTTCGATGGCCAAGGCCGGCTTTGGGTCTCGGTCATGCCCACCTATCCGCAGGTGGTGCCGGGCGAAGTCCCCAATGGCAAGTTGTTGATCTTCGAAGACACCACCGGCGATCACCGCGCTGACAAAGTGATTGTCTTTGCTGACCAGCTGTATCTCCCCGCCGGCTTTGAGCTCGGCGATGGCGGTGCCTATGTGGCGCAACAACCCAACCTGCTGTTCCTCAAAGACCTCGACGGCGACGATAGAGCCGACACTCGCGAAGTCGTGTTGCAGGGTTTCGGCACCGAAGATTCTCACCATGCCATTTCTGCATTCACATGGGGCCCAGGCGGCGGACTGTACATGCAAGAGGGCACCTTCCACCACAGCCAGGTCGAAACACCTTATGGTCCGGTTCGCGTCAAGGACGGCGCGGTGTTCCGCTGGGAACCACATACGGGCCGCTTGCGTGTTCACACCCCATTTGGCTTTTGGAACCCTTGGGGCCATGTGTTTGACGCCTATGGCCAGGACTACATCGGTGATGCCTCTGATGGTAATAACTACATTGCTGCCCCCATCACCACGGACAAGGAGTATCACCGCTACCGCCGCGGCCTAGAGCCCTTCACCACCGCGCGCGTGCGCCCCACTGGTGGCGCTGAAATTGTCACTGGTCATATGTTCCCGCAATCCGTGCAAGGCGATTTCCTGGTCACCAACACCATTGGTTTTCAGGGCATTCGTGGACATCACTTGGCGCCGGACGGTTCAGGCGTGATGGCAGATGGTCATTGGGATTTACTTTCGAGTCCCGACCCCAACTTCCGCCCCATCGATTTGCAGTTTGGCCCCGATGGCGCCCTGTACTTCGTCGATTGGTTTAATCCTTTGATTGGCCACATGCAACACAGCATCCGTGATCCCAAGCGTGACCATAGCCACGGCCGGGTGTGGCGCGTGAGCTATGTCGGCGAGGAGGCTACCCCGCCGCGTCGCCCCGAGGCCACGGCACAAGCGATGGGAGATCTCAGCAAGCTGTCTGCCGCAGAGCTTCTTCCTTTCCTCGCCGACAGCGATACACGCTTGCGTTATCGCGTACGTCGGGAATTCCGTACTCGCCCTGCCGAGCAGATTGAAGCGGCCATGACAGCGCAACCTCCGGTTCATGAGCTGCATGCTCTGGAGCACTTTTGGGTGCGTCAGCAGGCTGGCTTACTCAAGCTCGAACACGCGCAGCAGATGTATCGCTCACAAGATGCCCGCGTCCGCGCTGCGGTCGTGCGTGCCATCAGCATGGAAAAGGACAATCCTGCCTTCACGCCGATCATGGATGAGTTCCTCGGCCTTGCCGCGCGAGATGAAGCACCACAGGTTCGCTTGGAAGCCGCCAGCCTGGCCACGCGAGTGCCGGGAGAAGCCGCGGTGGAAGCGGTATTGCAAATTGCAGAAGGTCCGCGTGACCGCTGGCTCGACTACGCCATCGATCAGGCTCTGCTGTTCTTAAAGCCACAGTGGCTCGAGCTGATGCAAGCGCCGTGGTTATTCCTTTACTCCCATCCCGAGGCCAACCGAACCCTTGCGGATCGACTCAGCACCGAAGAGTTGGTGTCGGTTTGGCCCACGGAAGTGACGGCAGGCACCTTACTGATGCGCCCAGATGCATCGGCCGAACAACGCCGCGCAGCCTTAGAGGTTTTGGGGCGAAACAAAGAAGGCGCCGCGCCGGCAGCAACCGCTTGGCTCGAAGCCTTACGCGCTGCAGATCAATTACCGACCCATCAACCCTCTGGATTGCATGAACTGCTGGTGTTGTTTGAACCCCAAGAGTTGGCCACCTTGGTGCCAGACTTAGAGCCGCTGGCCTTTGCCGAAAAGCGCGCCGAAGTTCGGGTGAGCGCCTTGGCCGCAATCATGAAGGCGCAAGCTCCGCAAGCGAAAACGCCCTTAGATCCAAGTGCCCCTCCGGGAGATTTGTGGAAGCGTTGCATTGAGCAACCGCAAGCCATGGTCGACGCCTTGCAGGCCTCGCGCCTCATTGGCCCTATCGGAGCTGCCTCTCGCGCCAACTACTTGGCTTTCCTGGTTCAGGCGCCCCATGCTTGGCCAGGTTGCCCTGATCAGGGAGACGTCGTGCGTGGCAGCGTGGTGCGCATTACTCTTCCAGCCAAACGGCCGCTGACGCTCGCAGAAGTGGAAGTTTGGAGTGGTGGTGAAAACATCGGCCCGCGTGGTACCGCTACGCAGTCCAGTGAAGCTTGGGGCGGGGTTGCGCAAAGAGCACTCGACGGCAACCGCAGCGGTTTGTTTGGCGATGGTGGCCAAACCCATACCGCGGAAGGTGTCGCTGGGTCGTGGTGGCAAGTTGATCTTGGCGCGGACATTCCACTCGAAGAAATTGTTCTTTGGAACCGCACGGAAGGCCAGCATGGCGAACGCCTCGAGGGTTACCAAATACAAATCTTCGACCAAGCCGGGCGTGAAGTCTGGGCGGATCAAGATTGCGCGGCACCAAATCCTGTCACGCACCACACGCTGCAAGTGGATTGGCCTGGTTTGATTCGCCGCGAAGCCATTCGTGCGATGGCGGCCGGCAAAGCAAACCCCGTAGACTTCACCTTCCGCAACACGCTGTTCGGCATTCTCGATCAGGTCCCGGTGCGGGAACGTGGATTGCCTTGGTTCCAAGCCGGCCTGACGACGCTGCGCAACATCAACCAAGAGGGCAAGAACCAGGCGCAAAGCCTAGAAGTGCAGCTGGTGGAGTTCACTGCTCCAGCCGAAGCTGCAACGAGCCCTTCTACCCTTTGGACCTTGCGCGCCGGTGGCATGGTCGAACTCCGCCTGACCAATCACACCAATCGCTACCAAGCCTATGCACTGCTTTCCGCCTCCGCGGAACGGAGCTTGACTAAAGAGGAAAGCGACCGATTCCAGCCCACTGAAGAGCAACAGAATCTGTTTCGCATGCATTGCCTCAGTTGCCATGCTGCCGACGGCGGTGGTTTAGTCGGGCCTAACATGACCGATGACTATTACCTACACCTGCGCAGTCGCGAGGACATGATTCCGCTGGTACGCGATGGTCTGATCGAACGCGGCATGCTGCCTTTCCAGGACACGCTGACCGAACGGGAAATCGAATTGGTTTCGGCTTATATGGCGGATCTTCGCGGCACCACACCCGCATCTCCGAAGGAGGCGCAAGGTGAGCTGGTCCAACCATGGGAAGGCCCCGCGCAACGACTCGCGCGCCTCCAACTCGACGCCATCTTCACCAGCCCGGCCATCGCCCCTGGGGAAAGCGTGGTGCTTCAATTCCGCGCACCAGAAGAAGCCGGCACCTGGTTGCTGACCGACCTATTGCCTGGTCGCAGCATGCGTGGTCAACGCGTGGTCGTAGAGAAGTAGCCCTTACTCGGCGAGGAACCGAACCTGCACCGGATCACCCGGCACCAAGTGCAAACTCGGTGTTGGGCTGAGTCGGGTAGCGCGGCCATATTCCGCCACAGCGGGGTCGCGCCACAGCGAAGGCGGAATCGTTTCGACCTGGGGGGCGACATCGGTCACGATTGCTTCGACCACTTGCGAGCTGCCCATTCGCGTAACTTCGACTTTGGCGCCGGCTTGGATGGAAGCGGCGGCCAGGTGGGGTTGAAAAAACACCACGTCTGACTGATGGGGAAGGATGCGCAGAATCTCTTGCCCTAATACCAAGCTGCGGCCTTTGGAAGCAGCCAACGAGGCAATCACCCCACGCGTGGGTGCACGCATGACCATATGCTCTCGTTGGATTTCTTCTAGCGAACGCAAGCGCAACTCTTGCACCACAATCGCTTGGCGCAATGCCTCTAGTTGCGGCGCGAAAGAAGTGGTGTCCGGTTCTGTCGTAGAGAAACCACTCGTGCGCTCAAGTGCAGAGGCAAACTGGGTTTCGAGTTCGCTGAGGAGGTCACGGTTGGTGGCCACTCGTGCCAATACAACTTCGCGGGCCAGGGCCAAGTCTTCGGCGTCGGCCTCGGAACCAGCATTGGCTTCCAACAAGGATGCTGCGCGCTCTGCTGCGATGCGCAGACGCTCGGCCTCGACCATGTCGGTTTCTACCTCGACTCGGGCCTGCAGGATGTCGACTTGTAGGCCCACGCCATCCATGACAAAGCGCCGGTAATCCTTTTCCCAGTCGCGCGCGAGTTCGCGCGATTCGGATTCCAGCTCCGCACGCAAAGACTGTTGCTCGGCATCAAGGCGAGCGACCTCGGCGTTGGCGACATCTAGATCAGCGGCCAAGATGCGGGAGTCCATGGCGGCAAGCAGCTCTCCCTCTTCGACCTCTTGGTACAGCTCGACAAAGAGTTCCTGCAGCATGCCGTCTTGCGGGGAAGCCACGACGAATTCTTGAGACTCGGCTAAACCCACAAAGTGGTAGCGCCCCTCTTCTTGCTCGAGCAAGTACACCACGCCAGCGATGGCAAGCAGCCACACCAATAGCGGCAACACTTGACGCTGAAAGGTTTCGACGCGCCGCGCAAAAGGAATGGGAATGCGTTTGAGCTTTGCCATTAGATTTCCGCGTATTCGTCACGCAAGACGAGGCCGACCTCTTCGACTCCCTGAAGTGCCTCCAAGGCGGTCATGAATTCCGGACTGCGGTTGGGGTCGCGCAGACTCACTTGATACACGTGCTCTGCGCCGCCACCAAACTCTCGGACGGAAACGCGCGAAGAGCTGCGGCAATGTGCGCGCAAGACTTGGGCCAGTTGCCCGTCCTTATCTTGACGACGCTCCCCCACCAAGCGGCAGTTGAGGTGGCCATCGTAAGCAGCGAGGGAACCAAACCGGGTGTAGTGCAGGTAGAAGGCGGCCAAGGACAGAGCCAAGGCCCCACCGATGCCGGCGATGTGTCGCTGCGAACCCACAGCCATGCCTAACACCAAGGCGAAGAAGATGAAGGTGGTGTCGCGTGTGTCTTTCAACACATTGCGGAAGCGGATGATCGCCAGGGCACCAATCAAGCCGAAGGCGGTCACGATGCTATTGCCAATGACGAACATCACCAAAGCCACCACCATGGTCAAGAGCACCAAGGATTGAGTGAAGGTGCGTGAATAGGACAGGCCGCTGTGCACCCGCACATAGACCCACGCCAGATACTGCCCAATCACAAAGGCCAGAAGCATGGCCAAAGCCATGGCTTGCACCGAATATTCCGGGCCGCCGCTGCCTGCATTGGAGAGTTCACTAAAGAACCACTCCACTAGGCAAATCTCCGTTGCATGTGCGCTTCGCGAGCCATGTAGTTATCCAAGCACAAAATGTACTTGGCCACTGAACAGCGGTCGAGGCTAAAACGCTGAATCAATTGCTCTACCCAATGCGGACAGCTGTCGGTGAACTTGAGCTCCAGAATCGTTTGCTCGCAGGGGGTTATCTTCCATTCCTGATTGGCAAAGTCGAAGGGGTCGGAAAGGCTGGGTGCCGCGTTGCGCAAATCGCGGTCCAGCGTCAGGCGCACCGGCTCAGGACCGACCGCTTCATATGCCTCCCGCATGTAAGACACATAGACGGCAGGGCGCGCGGCGAGACGCGCGGCCAACGAGCGGAACTCTGCAAACTCGGCGCCCTGGGCATGACTGTCTTCCGGCAAAGGGGAGCCCTTCAACAATGCACGGGCGTCGTCGCGGGAGATGAGTGCGCGACGCTTCAGAATCACGCGGTCGGCACGGCGCTTGACCTCGGCAAACAAAGGCGACTCAGGATCACTGTCATATCCGCGAATGCGCAGCTTGAAGCGATTCTTCATGCCTTGGTTGGTGGTTTCGTACAGCTCATAACCGGGGCCATCGAGGTACAGGCTGTGCACTGGATAGCGATGCCGCTCGCTGCGCGCGGAAAAGTGATCTAGCTCCAAGTAAGGGCTGGCATGGCGCACAATCTCTTGCGCCAAGTCTTCACTGACCAAATACTTGCACTCAAAGCGTGAGCGCAAGGTGCGGTCGAGTCCCCAGGGCTGGTCGCTCATGAAGTTCTAGATCGAGACGCGAGGAGAGATGGCACAGGCAGAGGAATCAAGGGCCTGCACGGAGATTTGCTGACAGGCGCCAGCAGGCAAAGTGATGTTCAAGTTCGCCGCACCGTTGACGTCGGCGTTGACCGTGGCCAGCAAGCGCAAAGTGCCACCGGCAAGATCCAACACCGAACCCGCGCAGGGGTAACCGCCAGGAATGGTGAAGCTTCCGCTGCCCCAAGAGGCCAGCAAGAACACCGCGCCACCCGGAGTGGCACCGGAAACATGAAGGCTTTGCGGGCCGGGGCAGTTCCCGGCAGCAAGCAGCTCTAGGCTCGCGCCGTTGTTGCTTGCCATGGGCGTGGCGACAGGAAGAATGGCTTCTTCAGAGGAGCCATCAGGAATGCGACCGTAGCTTTCATCGTTGGCAAGGCCGGGGAACACCACCGCGTCGATCATGACGTGACGTGTTGCCGCCGCACTCCAAAGGTGCACCGTCTCGCCGTTATCGCTGAGCTTGAAGCTGGCGTGGAGCGGGCCCTGTAGGCCGTCATCATCGCACCAAACTAGGAGATAACTCTTGGCCGGAAGCATGGTACCGGCAGGGAACTCCCAGGCCCCCACTTCGCCAGGGTTATCGCTGAGCGACCAACCACTCAGATCGACGTCGAAGTCTTCGTCGTTATAGAGCTCGAGCCAGTCGTCAAACTCTCCGGCTTCATCGGCCAAAGTGGTTTCGTTATCCGCCACCAACTCATTGATGTAGACACGCGGCAGCGGGATGGCCGACGGAAAATCTTCCAGGACATAGCGTTGGCGGCGCTCAATGAAAGGCTTTAAGCCCCAAGTTGCGGGGTTGGAAAAGGCCGAATAGTTCCCAGGGCTATCAAAGGCGGCTTGGAAATCACCGTTGTCATAACCGTTGTCCATGCTCGAACCAGAGAACGCACCGGTAAAGGCAATCGGGCCTAATAAGGCCTTGCCGGCATCAATATGCGGGAAGGTCTGCGAGGAGTGAAACGGACCTTGGGAAACGACATGGCTGTAATGCACCATGGCGTTGTCTTGCTCTGGAATGTCGAGCAAGCGTTCGATCAACGGAGGCGGTGCATTGCCGGGAACGCCAAAGCCGCCGTTACCCCAACCTTGGTATGCCTTGGTCGCAAAGTTAGTGCCAAAGGCGCCGAAAATCGGAAACCAGAAGTAGTCCATGCCAAAGCTATGGTCAAGGTCCCATGGAATGTACTCCATGCGCCCGGTATCGGTGTTTTCATAGAGGTAATAGTTGTTGCCTCCAATCCACATGCCATCCCATTGGCCCGTGACCATATCGGTGGCTTGGGCGCGAAGGAAACCATCGACGTTGATCCAATTCGAAACATCGGCGGCGAAGGTGGCGTCGTTGGTGGTGTTGATGAAGTCAATGAACTCGGCCAAAAGAATGAAATCACCACCGGCGTTCTGCTCCTCATAATCTTCCAGGGCAGCGTAGTCACTAGGTGCGCCAGCTCCCTGGATGGTCAGGTTGGCGCCTTCATCTTTGAAACGGCACTTATAGAGGCGGCCATCGTCGTTGCCGAACCAAGCATTGAGGAAGATTTCATCCACCTGCTCATGATGCACATAAACCCCACTCACCGTGGAGCCATCGTTGATTTGCAACCAAACATAATGCACACGGGAAGCGGGCACGCCCATTTCGCGCAACATCCGGAACTGCGTGGTCGAGCGCGAAAGCGAAGGGTCGGTCGAATCGCGTTGTAGGTTGATCTTCTTTAGTCCGTGGAAACGGCGGCCTGGCATGAACTCATTGAAGCTGAGCTTCCACGGATTCTTCTTGGCATCGCGTTGTGAGTTTCCGCGCGGGCGAATGCCGACGTTGTCATGAGTCTCGTTGATTTGCGAGTTGCTAATCGTGACCGAACAGTTGAGATAAGTATCGGTATCTGGGTTGTTCAGGAGCCACTGCAAATCAGCTGGCAGCATGGTCACCGTGACATAGGTGATCTCGCCTTCCAGGAAGACGTTTTCCTGGGCATCGAGGTAATCCGAGTCGCCCAGAGGCAACTGATATTGCGCGGCAAGCGGTGTGGCGAGGGCCAAACCGGCAGCGAGCAGGAGGAAGCGGAAGGAAATGGCCATGGGATGAGGGGCGAAATAGGCCCTTAAACGGGGTTAAAGAGCCGTTTTTCTATTCACAAGAATACCATGTAATTCACGCTAGAACGCCATGATTTGGCTGTGGGTAGGATGTCGGCATGCCCTGGAGCGCCCTCTTGATTGGCCTGGTGGCCGCCCTCCATCTGTTTTTCCTAGTGTTGGAGATGTTCCTTTGGGACACCCCCTTCGGCCGCCGCGTATTTGGATTGACCCGCGAACAAGCCGCCCAGACCAAGGTGCTCGCCATGAATCAGGGTCTTTACAACGGATTCTTGGCTGCCGGATTGATTTGGAGTCTGACTTTGGGGCCTTCCGGAAAGAGCATCAGCGTGTTCTTCCTGGCCTGCGTGTTTGCCGCCGGCGTGTTTGGCGCCCTAACCGTGAATCGCCGAATTCTGCTGGTTCAGGCCCTTCCCGCGCTGCTCGGCCTGCTCACCTTGTTGCCCTGAGGGAATCGGTTTTTCGGTTAGGCTGGAGAGGTGCTATTCCTTTGCTCCTTCCTGCTTCTGCAGACCGCGGCAACTCCTCCGCCCGCCGACCGCATCTTGCAGCATGGCAAGATTTACACCCTCGATCCGGCCCAACCTTGGGTCGAGGCCATGGCCATTCGCGACGGCAAGATTGTTTTCGTCGGTGATCACGCCGGTGCACTCCCCTATCGAGGACCAGCCACAGAAACCGTAGCGCTCGGCGGCAAGATGGTCATGCCAGGCATTGGCGACAGCCATATGCATTTACTCGAAGCGCATCACCCCGCCACCGGCACGGTGATTTTGGAGTCGGGCCAGAGCTTGGTGAATTACATTCCAACCATCCAGGCACAGGCCCAAAACCAAATCGGTACGCACTGGGTCATGGGTTGGGGCTTTTCGATGTTCGATGTCCTGCTCGATGAAATGTTCTTCGCGCGTACTCCGGTTTCGGTGCTGGACTCTGCGGTACCGAATGGTCCCGCCGCCATCATGGAGGAAACCTCGCATGCGATTTGGGTCAATAGCGCTGCGCTGGCCGCGGCTGGCATTGACCGCCACACGCCTGATCCGCCAGGTGGTGTGATCATGAAAAACTTTTGGACTGGCCGCCCCAATGGCATCTTGATCGATGCCGCCGGCGAGCTGGTGATGGATTTGGCGATGGCTCCAAATCCTGCCCTAGATACCCTGAATCAGCGTGCATTGAAGATTGGCTATCGCCACGCTGCGCGCAACGGCATCACCATGATTGGCGAAGCACGTGCTTTTTGGCAGCGCAACTACCTCAGCGCCTATCAGCAAGCCCAGGCCGACGGCACCATGACCGCGCACACGGTGCTGAGTCTGTGGGCCGCGCCCGGTGCCAACGACACCGCACAGATTGCCACGCTCACCAGCATGTATGGCCGCAACCCGCAGGAGTTGTTGCACACGAGTCAAATCAAGATTTACTCCGACGGCATCACCACCATGTCCACCGCTGCCATGCTCGAGCCCTACCAACGCTTGCAGTTGGCCGCGCCCGATGGCTTGAACTACTTCGATGATTCCAGACTCGCTCGCTATGTGCGCGAGTTGGAGCAGATTGGTTTCGACATGCATATCCATGCCATCGGCGATCGTGGTGTGCGCGAATCTCTCGATGCGATTGAAGCTGCGCAAATCGCCAATCCAGGATTACCCCCGCGACGTCACCGCATCACCCATGTCGAGATGGTCGAGCCGACCGATGTCCCTCGTTTTGCGCAACTCGGCGTGATTGCCGATTTTCAGACCTCTTCGCAGTGGGTGTTGGAAGAGCATCAGTTCGATCTGGAGCCCCTGCTTGGCCATCAGCGCCTGCTTGAACGCTGGCTTCCGCTGCGCGACATCTGGGATAGCGGCGCCCATGTAGTCCTGAGCAGTGATTACGACGTCGGCTCGCTATCGCCCTTCGTCGGCATGCAAAACGCGCTGAACCGCGGCCCGCAATCTCTGCCCACGGTCGATGCCGCCATCCGCGCCTACACCATCGAGCCGGCCTACCTTCTGCGCTTGGAGCAGCAGACCGGCTCGCTCGAGGTCGGCAAAGACGCCGACTACTTAGTTCTGGACCGCAATCTATTCACCATCCCCAGCCAAAGCCTCGGCCAAACCAAGGTGCTGCAGACCGTGCTCCAGGGCAATGTGGTGTGGCAGTCTCCGGGCTTTTAAA
>Ga0316208_1003221_pt1 | contig 12073 bp, 7 predicted proteins | sample 3monopyrite_MG_FD_204944 | JGI IMG/M metagenome (GOLD analysis project Ga0316208, IMG submission 204944) | Microbial mat bacterial communities from mineral coupon in-situ incubated in ocean water Damariscotta River, Maine, United States -... | ecosystem: Environmental > Aquatic > Marine > Coastal... | reverse complement strand
ATCGGGAAGTAACCAGCATTCATTTACACAAGCTCTTTTTATTATACTTTAATTTATGGTAAAATCATAAAGATAGCTTTTTAGAGAGCTTGCCGAAATAATTTACTAGAGCATATTTCAACCCATAAAGCCATAATTTAGAAAAGAAGAACCAAATATAAATTACTATATTTGTTCCTGATGCAAAAACACAATCATATAAAAGCACTTTTCTTTTTAGGGATATTCTCTATCTTGCTATTACATCAGGTGTTGCCACATTGGCACCACGAGCATGAAGTAGAGCATTCCCATAAAGCTGTTGCGCATAACAATAGCCATTCACACGACCATCATCACGATGTTCCAGAAAATGAAAGTCCCAACAAGGGGTTTTTTGATTTGTTCTTGGAAATGCACGTACATTCAGTAGCAGCTAATGAAATACTGCTAACTCATGAAAGTAGCATAAAACAACTCGATGTTAAAAAGAATATAAGTAAAGTAGTTTCTGTCGTTCATTCTAATAGTTCTATAAACTATGATGAACCTGAAAAAATAAAGGTCTATCATCCACCCAATAATTACTTCAATCCTTATCTTTCGTCCCTCGATTTACGAGGCCCACCAACTTTAGGTTAATCGTTTAAGAAAACATCACCTCTTCTACGGTAATGTTTCATTTTATAAATTCAGATTAAACCTAAAATTTCACAAAATGAATAAATACATCGTATTCGCAATTTGCGGATGCCTGTTCTTTGTTAATGGTTTCTCACAAGCTAAAAATATAGAGGAACTAATTAATGAAATTGAACAAAATAATATCGAGTTAAAAAGCTACAAATCATTTATTGAGAGCACACAACTCGAAAACAAAAGCACTAATAATTTACCAGACCCACAGCTTTTAGGTTATTATTTGCCCTATGGCGATAATGTAACTGGTGATTATACCGAATATCAAATTTCGCAATCTTTTGAATTTCCTTCCATTTATGCTGCACGTAGAAAATGGAACGATTTAAAAGCCCAACAACTCGAAACGGCTTTTTTAAAGGTAAGACAAGAGGTATTGCTTAAAGCAAAGTCGTATTGTATTGAATTATCGCTACTTCAAAAACAAAAAGCAATTGAAACAATAAGACAAGAACAGAGCAAGCAAATTTTTCAACAAATCGAGCAACTTTTTGCCAAAGAGCAAGTGGGCATTTTAGATTTGAACAAAGCAAAAATAGCTTGGATTCAGGAACAGTTTGTTGTTGAACAAATTGAAACTGAAATGAAGATAGTGATAAAGGCACTCGAAAAACTCAATGGAGGAAAACCTATTCAAGTTGATCGAACTATTTTTGAAAATACTATTGAAATTACTTCGATGGAAACCCTTTGGCAAGAAAAATTAGCAATAGATCCTTTTATTCAAGAATTGAAAGCTAATGAAGTTGCTTCCTTTCAAAAGGTAGCGCTGGAAAAGAATAAGGTATTGCCAAACCTCACAGCAGGTTATAATTATCAAGGTGTTAGCGGTAATAACTATTCTGGTTTTTATGGAGGCATATCAATACCTCTTTGGAATAGTAAAAACAAGGTGAAAGCTGCTCAAGCCAATTACGAGTATCAACAATCCAACACCCAAGTGGTTACAACAGCACAATATCTCAACTTTCAAGAGCACTATAATCGGTATCAATTGTTATATAAAAAATATAATGAGTATCAAACCACGATGCGTAATTTAGAGAGCGAAAATTTACTCTTTAAAGCCTATATGTTGGGCGAATATTCGTTTATGGATTACTATGTAGAGCTTCAGTTTTACCGAAATGCTTCAGATAAAATGCTGATAATGGAAAAAGAACTACAATTGCTTCAAGCACAATTATTAAAACATCAATTATAAATTTTAGAACAAAACAGTATGAAATCGAAGATTCACGAATACCAAAACAACTATTTAGCAATGAGTAAAATTTCAAAAATACTATTCGCAATAGCCATAGGTTCAATGCTTACCATAACCTCTTGTAGAGATAAAAAAACAAAGACCGAAACAATAGAAGAACACGGTCACGAACACGATGCAGACGGCAATCATATAAAAGAAACCATAGAACAAGAAGAGTTTCAAGTAGAAAAAGATTCTATGGAAATAAATGCTGAAACACACAAACACGATGATGGTGCTGAACACCACGACCATTAAAAATCAAATAAAAACAAAAATGAAATATATAATAATAGTGCTCGCCTTTTTGGCAATGTCTTGTAATAACAAGGCAGAAGATGCACACGCACATAATGCCGATGGTAGTCACGTGGGCGAAGAAATTCCACGATTGAGCCATACCATTTGGACAGATAAAACCGAACTGTTTGTTGAATTTCCTGCTCTAATAGTTGGCAATGGAAGTAAATTCGCTGCACACTTTACAGTATTGGATAAACACCAACCCGTTCGTGAAGGTTCGGTAACAGTAAGTTTGATAAAAGAAGGGAAAGGCATCAGAAATACAGTGGAAGCACCTTCATCACCTGGTATTTTTTCGCCTGCAATTCAGCCTAAAGAAGCTGGAATCTATCAATTGGTTTTTGAACTGAAAACATCCAATTATTCAGATAAAATCACGATAAATGATGTTACTGTATATGCAAATGCAAACGAAGCCATAAAAGCGTTGGGAACTACCGAAGACGATGGCAGCATTTCGTTTTTAAAAGAACAGGCCTGGAAAATCGATTTTCAAACTGCACCTGTGGTTTCAGGTAAAATTTATAATGTTATCCATACCTCTGGTGTTTGGAAACATTCTCCTAATTCCAGTAAATCTCTCGTAGCAAATACCAACGGAATAGTCAATTTTGCTATTAAAAATCTTACTGAAGGAACCACTGTAAAAAGAGGACAACTTCTTTTAAATATAAGTAGCAAAGGATTATCAGCTAAAAATCTAAATGCTGAAATAACCAAAGCAAAGGTAGCTTACGAGCAAGCTATGTTGGAGTACGAACGTAAACAGGAGCTTTACAAATCTAAAATAGTTCCAAAATCTGAATTTGAAAAAGTGGAAAGCAATTATTTAATTGCAAAATCAACCTACCAAACGCTATCATCTGGAGTTTCCGAAAGTGGAAAACAAATAAGAGCCCCTTTTGATGGTTATATAAAATCCATAAGTGTTTCAAATGGCGAATACGTAGAACAAGGAATTTCATTGATAGCAGTAGGAACACATAAATCAAGAGTTTTGGAAACACAGGTAAGTCCTTCGTACAGGCTTTCAATGGATAATGTAAAAGGTGTTTGGTATCAAACCAACAATGCAGATTGGGTGAATGTAAATGAAGCAGGAGGCTCTATACTATCTATTGGAAAAGATGTTGAATACGAAAAACCTTTTATTTCAGTATATGCAGAAGTAAACCAAGGTGTAGATATGCCCGAAGGAAGCCTTACCCAAGTACAAATTGCTATGGGTAACGCAATTCAAAACACAATGATTCCAGTAAATGCCTTATTGGAAGATTATGGCAGTTATTCCGTTATGGTTCAACTTTCAGGCGAAAGTTTTGAAAGACGACCTGTAAAAATTGGGAAACATAATGGTGAAAATGTAGAAATACTTCAAGGATTACAAGTTGACGAAGTAGTAGTTACCACAGGCGCATATCAAGTTAAAATGGCTTCAATGTCTGGTTCAACAGCTGCACACGGCCACGAACACTAATTAATTATGATTTCTGGTCTATGAATTATGAATTATAAATTTTGAATTATGAATAAGGGAACAATATTAAAAATTCAACATTCAACATTCAACATTCAACATTAAAAAATAAAAGATGTTAAACAAAATATTATCAATTTCACTTCAAAACAGATTGCTCATTCTATTGGGAGCGGTTGCATTGAGCTTGTTGGGTATTTACTATGCTCGCACAATGAACGTAGATGTATTTCCAGACCTTACTGCACCTACGGTAACCATTCTTACCGAAGCCCACGGAATGGAATCTGAAGAAGTAGAAAAATTAGTAACCTATCAATTAGAAACTGCCTTAAATGGTTCACCAAATGTAAGACGGATTCGTTCTTCATCAGCAGCAGGTATTTCCATTGTTTGGGTAGAATTTGAATGGGGAACCGATATTTATCGTGCTCGTCAAATAGTAAACGAGCGTATTCCAATGGTACGTGAAAACTTACCCGAAGGCATTGGTGCGCCTACAATGGCACCTATTTCATCTATTATGGGCGAAATAATGCTCTTGGGCGTAACTTCAGATAGTTTATCGCCTATGGAATTAAGAACCTTATCCGATTGGACAATTCGCCCACGGATTAAAGCCATTGGTGGTATTGCGAATGTGGTTGTTATTGGTGGCGATTATAAGCAATACCAAGTATTTGCCAACCCTGAAAAGTTGAAGCATTACGATGTGAGCCTTTCAGAATTGGTAGCACAGGTTAAGGAAGCAAATAAAAATGCGCCTGGAGGTGTGATAAACCAATATGGTAACCAATACATTATAAAAGGAAGCGGCAGAGCCTATGCGTTGGAAGATTTACAGGAAGCCGTTTTAAAACAAGTGAATGGTCAAACCATAAAAATCAAGGATGTAGCAACGGTACAAATTGGTGCTGCCGATAAAATTGGCGACGGGTCGTTAAATGCAAAACCCGCTGTGATTCTAACCATTTCAAAACAACCTGATGTGAATACATTGGAGTTGACAGACCGCTTGGATGAGGCCATTGCCGATTTGCAGAAAACCTTACCAAAAGGTGTCAACATCAAAAGCCAAATCTTTAGACAGTCCGATTTTATAGATGCATCCATCAGCAATTTGAACCAGACCTTATTGGAAGGAGCATTTTTTGTAATGATTATTTTGTTCATTTTTTTAATGAATTGGAGAACAACTGTCATTTCTTTGCTGGCAATTCCTATTTCATTATTGGTGTCCATCATCATTTTAAAATGGCTGGGTTATACTATAAATACAATGAGTTTGGGTGGTATGGCAATTGCTATTGGCGCATTGGTAGATGATGCGATTATTGATGTAGAAAATGTTTATAAACGCTTACGAGAGAACGTCAAAAAACCAAAAGCAGAACAACAATCAACACTTATAGTTGTTCGTGATGCTTCGGTAGAAATACGAAGTTCTATCATTATTGCAACTCTAATTATTATCGTATCGTTTATACCTCTTTTCTTTTTAAGTGGAATGGAAGGTCGATTATTGCAGCCACTTGGAATTGCATTTGTTACTTCGGTTCTCACATCATTAATTGTTGCAGTAACGGTAACTCCCATTTTGTGTTCATATCTATTGGATAATGAAAAACTGCTCAATAAACAAGCAGAAGGTACTCGTGTAGAACGGTTGTTACAAAACCATTATTCAAATGTATTAAATCGAGCAATGAAAATGCCAAAAACAGTTATAAGCGTTACTGTAATAGCATTCATAATAAGTCTTTTTGTAGTTACGCAATTGGGAAGAAGCTTTTTGCCTGAATTTAATGAAGGCTCTTTGGTGATTAGTGTGGTTGGCCCTCCGGGAATGTCTTTGGACGAAAGCAACAAAACAGGCAAATTGGTAGAACAAATTCTGTTGGATTTTCCCGAAGTGGAAGTTGTAACCAGACGAACAGGACGTGCAGAACTGGATGAACATGCTCAAGGAGTAAACGCAGCAGAAATAGATGTGCCTTTCGTTTTAGAAGATAAAACGAAGGAAGAATTTTTTGAAGAAGTAAGAAACAAATTAAGTGTTGCACCAGGTGTAAATATTACATTGGGACAGCCCATCGCTCACCGTATAGACCATATGCTCTCTGGTACACGTGCCAATATTGCTATTAAAATATTTGGTTCGGATTTGCAACGTTTGTTTGAAGTAGGTAAAAAAGTTGAACAAAGCATTAAAGCCATTGATGGATTGGCAGACGTTGCGGTTGACCAGCAAATTGAAGTGCCACAAATACGTATTAACCCCAAGCGCCAGATTCTCTCGGCTTATGGTATGACCGTTGGTAATTTAATGGAGCAAGTGGATATTGCCTATGCTGGTGAAGAAGTAGGTGAGATTTATGAAGGACAACAATATTTTGATTTGGTTGTGCGCTACGAAAAATCATTTAGGGACAATATTGAGAACATCAATAATACCTTAATCAGCCTTCCAAATGGTGGCCAAACCATATTAGGAGAACTGGCAACCGTTCAATCTGTAAGCAGTCCAAATACCATTAATCGTGAAGATGTACAACGTAAAATTGTGGTAGCTGCCAATGTTCAGGGAAGAGATTTAAGAGGTGCAGTGAATGAGATAAAAACAGTAGTTGAAACCAATATAAAATTACCAGAAGGCTATCGCATTCAATATGGTGGCCAATTTGAAAGTGAATCCAAAGCATCACAATTGCTTTTGGTTACTGCAATTATTGCTATTGGCATTATTTTCTTATTACTGTATTATGAATTTAAGGATGTGCAGTTGGCATTTGTTGTATTGATTAATCTGCCGTTAGCTTTAATAGGTGGAATCTTGATTGTGTATTTCACATCAGGAATCATAAGTATTGCAGCAACCATTGGGTTTATTAGTTTATTTGGTATTGCCACTCGTAACGGTATTTTATTGGTGTCCAGATATGAAGATTTACGAAAAGAAGGAATGAATGGGTTTGAACTCATTAAAAAAGGTGCATTAGATAGACTGAATCCCATTTTAATGACAGCTTTCACAACTGGTTTGGCTTTAATTCCGTTAGCCTTAAAAGGTGGCGAACCCGGAAGTGAAATTCAAAGTCCGATGGCGGTTGTGATTTTGGGAGGTTTGTTATCTGCAACTGTATTGAATTTGGTGGTAATACCTTGTGTGTATCAGTTGGTAATTCGTAAACGGCAATAATCTCCAGAAAAACATAATTTATTTAAGAAATGACTGTGTTTAATTTACGCAGTCATTTTTTCTACAAGTTGATTATTTTTGGAATATTCTCGATATAGCAGAAATTAGCTTTTCGTACAATATTTTACTTAAAATAAGCTAGTGCTTCAACAGAAATCGCAAAGAAGTATGTCTTTGCTAATACATCACATTATTGAACAAAAATGAAAATATCGCAATTACAAAAACCTTCAGAAAACATAATGACAGAGGACATATATTTTTAAAGATTTCTAAAATCAAAAATCTTTGCAACCCCATTGCATTAAATAATTTATATATTTGTGCCTATGAAATTTTTAGCATTCGTATTTTCTATATATATTCTGGCACTTAACTTTACACCTTGTGAAGACAATAGTGCTTTCGATAATAATGTAGATATTGAAATTTCACAGATTACTGATGCAGATCATGGTCATAATGCTTTAGATTTATGCTCTCCCTTTTGCCAATGTCATTGTTGCCATATCCACGCAACACATTTTAAAATGGCAGAGTTTACAATGGCATCAGAAAATATTCCCACTAATATCTTCTTACATTTTGATAGTTTTGGGATAGATATAAATAATTCAATTTTACAACCTCCTCGAGTTTAATGTCATTCCTGCGTATCCCGATAATTATCGGGAAGGAATCTTATTATTATTAGTTCTTAATATCGTTTAAGGACTATATACCCTTTATAATAAACATTTAACTCATTTTTCATGATTAACAAAATCATTCGTTTTTCAATAAACAATAAATTCATTATTGGTCTGCTTATCCTTGTCCTAATTGGATGGGGAACATATTCAATGATGACCGTAAAATTGGGTTCAGTGCCCGATATTACAAACAATCAAGTACAGGTAATAACAGTAGCTCCAAATTTAGGGACCCAAGATATAGAACAATTTGTAACCTATCCAGTAGAGTTGGCTGTTGCCAATTTGCCAAGTGTTATCGAGTTGCGTTCTGTGTCCCGTTTTGGGCTATCAGTGGTCACTATCGTATTTAAAGACGATATGGGAACCTATTTACCCAGACAACTGGTTCAGGAAAAATTAACCGAAATACAAGAAGATATTCCTGCTGGTTTTGGCAAACCATTTATGGCACCTATCGCCACAGGTTTAGGCGAAATTTATCAATATTCACTTGTGCCTAAAGAAGGTTTTGAGCATAAGTATTCGCCTTCCGATTTGCGAACAATTCAGGATTGGATTGTAAAGCGACAAATGGCATTAGTGCCTGGTGTAGTTGAGATAAATTCCTTTGGAGGCAATGTCAAGCAATATGAAATTGCAATAAACCCAAATCGCTTAATTAGCATGGGCATTAGTATGAACGAAGTTTTTGAAGCGCTTGAAAATAATAATTCTAATACTGGTGGTGCTTATATTGAAAAAAACCATCAAGCCAATTTTATTCGCGGCGAAGGTTTGGCAAGAACTTTAGAAGATATTGAAAACATTGTTGTAGAAAACAATGAGAACACGCCTATTCTAATTAAGGATGTTGCCGAGGCGGTTCGTTTTGGTTCGGCGGTTCGTTATGGTGCATTTACCGAAGATGGTCAAGAATCTGTTGGTGGTCAGGTATTGATGCTAAAAGGGGAAAACCCTAATGAAGTCATTAAAAATGTACAAGAACGAATAGAAAACATTCAAAAATCCTTACCGGAAGGTCTTGAAATAAAACCCTTTTTAGATAGAAGCGATCTTATTGCACGTACTACAAGTACCGTTTCAAAAAATCTTATTGAAGGTGCTTTAATAGTCGTTTTTGTTCTGGTTTTACTTTTAGGAAGTTTACGAGGAGGATTGCTAACAGCATCTATTATTCCACTGTCTTTATTATTTGCCTTCATATTGATGAAAGCCACTGGCGTATGGGCAAATTTAATGTCTCTTGGAGCAATTGATTTTGGTATTATAGTAGATGGTGCTGTAATTATTGTTGAAGGCACAGTGCATCATATTGAAAAGCGTATTAAAAAAAATAGAGGAGATTTTACCTCGCAGGAAATGGACGAGTTAAGTTATAAGTCGAGCAGTATGATGATGAACTCTGCTTTTTTTGGCCAACTCATTATCCTGATTGTGTTTACGCCAATCTTATTCTTAACAGGAGTTGAAGGTAAAATGTTCCGTCCAATGGCATTTACCTTTGGGTTTGCGGTATTAGGCGCATTATTGTTATGCTTAACCTATGTGCCTGTCATGGCATCCTTGTTTTTAAAGCCAACTTCGCAAAAACGCAAAGGTTGGTTTTCTAATATGGAAGATTGGCTTACCAAAATCAGTAATAAAATGATGGCAGGCATTTTTAAAGTATATAAACCGCTAATTAAAGGTGCTTTAAAATTTAGAACACTTGTGCTTGCTATTGCAGTTGTACTATTTGCAGTTTCAGGATATATCTTTTCAACAATGGGAGGCGAATTTATTCCAAAGTTAGATGAAGGTGATATTGCCATGCAAATCATAATGAAACCTGGTAGTTCTTTATCGGAGTCTATAAAAGTTTCAGAAGATGTCGAAAATATTATTACCTCCAATTTCCCTGAAGTTAAAACAATGGTAGGACGAATAGGTGTGTCAGAAATCCCAACAGACCCTATGCCTATGGATATTTCCGATTGTTTTATCATTCTTGAAAAGGATATGGACAAATGGACATCAGCATCAACAAAGGCTGAGCTCATAGAGAAAATACAAGGTAAATTAAAATCCATTATTGGTGCCAATTTTATTTTTACACAACCCGTAGAGTTACGTTTTAACGAATTGCTTACAGGTGTTAGAGAAGATGTGGCCATAAAACTTTATGGTAACGATTTAGATGTGTTGGCAACAAAAGCCGAAGAAATGGCTAAAATTATTCAAACCGTTGATGGTGCTGCCGATGTTCGTGCAGAAGCTACTGAAGGGCTTCCACAAATAACCGTTAACTACCAGCGCTCAAAACTGGCAAAATATGGATTGAGCATAGATAAATTAAATCGCTATGTAAGTACTGCATTTGCTGGTGCAGACGCAGGAATTATTTTTGAAGGCGAAAAACGCTTCGATTTGGTGGTGCGTTTTGCAGCTAAGAATAGACAAAGCATTGACGACCTAAAAAATTTATTTGTAGATCTTCCAAACGGAAGTACGCAAATCCCATTGAGTGAATTAGCAGATATCAGTTATAAACCAGGACCCATGCAAATATCTCGCGATAATACGTACAGACGTGTTTCGGTAGGTGTGAATGTTCGTGGTCGTGATGTAGAATCGATGGTAGAGGAGGTGCAACAACGTTTAGATGCAGAATTAGAACTCCCAGAAGGCTATTTTATTGAATATGGTGGTTCTTTTGAGAATTTAAAACGCGCTAAAGAACGTCTAACTATTGTGGTACCTATAGCATTGTTCTTAATCTTCATCTTATTGTACTTCGCTTTAAGTTCTGTAAAACAAGCAACCATGATTTATATGGCTGTGCCACTGGCAGCTATTGGAGGAATTTTTAGCCTGTTCCTACGTGGTATGCCGTTTAGTATTTCCGCAGGCGTAGGTTTTGTGGTGCTATTTGGTGTAGCAGTATTAAACGGATTGGTATTGGTAAGTAGGTTTAACAGCTTAAAATTAGAAGGCATGACAAATTTAAAGGAGCGTATTTTATTGGCAACCGAAGAACGTTTGCGTCCAATATTATTAACGGCAATTGCGGCTATTATGGGCTTTTTACCTATGGCAATTTCGGCATCTGCTGGTGCCGAAGTACAACGTCCATTAGCAACTGTAGTCATAGGAGGCTTGATCTCGTCAACATTATTAACATTGTTGGTTGTTCCTGTGTTATACTATTTGGTTGAAAAACGTTCCCAAAAAAGTAATGAGAACAAAAAAGGAAATATAAACACCGCGTTGGCAACCATAGCTTTAATAGGTTGTTTTACATTTTTTGGAACACAATCTGTACAGGCACAACAACTTTCACAAGGCATTACTATTGAGGAAGCTGTAACCATTGCTTTTGAGAACAATCCAAGCGTAAAAGCTGCAAATCTGGAAATTGAAAAACAAGAAAGCCTTAAAAAATCGGCGTTCGATCTGGATAAAACAGCTGTCTCTTACACCAAAGGGCAATTAAATGCAGTACAACAAGATTATCAATGGAGGATATCTCAAAATTTTAAATTCCCAACAGTTTATGCTACGCAGTCTAAATTGCAAAAGCAAAGAATTGTTTTAAGTGAAACTTCACTTATATTAGAAAAGAACCTTTTAGAACGAGATGTAAGAGCCACTTATATGAAATTATGGTATGCCAAGAGCAATCTTGTTTTAATTTCAGAATTAGAAACAGAGTTTCAAAATTTTGCCATTATTGCACAAAAACGATTTGAACTTGGCGAATCCAACTTAATCGAAAAGATTGCAGCCGAAGGCAAACGTGAAGAGATTAAACTACTAAAATCTGAAGCAAATCTTGATGTTGAAAATTTAAGGCAACAATTGCAATTATTGCTCAATTCTCAAGATGCGGTTACCATAATTGATGGCGATTTACAAAAAACAGATTTTATTGGCGAAGGGTTAAAAGCTGATAATGCGCTTTTAAAACTTCAAGAACAGTTTGTTTCTGTTTCAGAGCAACAACATAAACTTGAAAAAGCACAGTTTTTACCTGATTTGTCAGCTGGTTATTTTAATCAGCAAATAGAAGGAGTACAAAACTTTTCCGGCTTCCAGGTAGGTGTAAAAGTGCCACTGTTTTTCTGGTCTCAAAAAGGTAAGACCCAAGCGGCAAAGAAAAATACCGAAATCGCACAAATGAATTTTGAACAAACAAAGTTGGATGTAAATTCAGTATTGAGAAACAACCTTCAGGAATACGAAAAGCATAAGGCATCTTTACTCTATTACAACACAAAGGGATTGCAATTGGCCGATAAATTATTTTCTTCTGCCAATACAGCCTATAAAGAAGGCGAAATTGGTTATGTGGAGTATATCGCCACATTGGAGCAAGCAGTACAAATAAAAAGGGATTATCTGGACAGATTAAACCAATATAATCAAACCATAAACGAAATAAATTACTTAACAGGAAAATATAATTAAGATGAAGAAAATATTAAAAATAAGCA
>Ga0316208_1003220_pt1 | contig 12075 bp, 16 predicted proteins | sample 3monopyrite_MG_FD_204944 | JGI IMG/M metagenome (GOLD analysis project Ga0316208, IMG submission 204944) | Microbial mat bacterial communities from mineral coupon in-situ incubated in ocean water Damariscotta River, Maine, United States -... | ecosystem: Environmental > Aquatic > Marine >... | reverse complement strand
CTCAACAATTAATTGAGAATTTACATCAAATAGGCATACAGAAAGGAGATACATTGTTAGTACATTCTGCCTTAAGTAAAATTGGTTTTTTAGAAGAAGGTCCAAAAACTTTGGTTGATGCTTTGCTCCAAGTTATTGGCGAAAATGGAAATTTATTGATGCCAACCTCCCCTAATAATGTTTATCAATTAAATTATATTCAAAATACACCTTATTTTGATGTTTTAAACTCCCCATCTAAAACAGGTGCCATAACCGAATATTTTAGAACACTCAAAGATGTTAAAAGAAGTTTGCACCCAACAGAACCAGTATCGGCTTTTGGTCCACTTGCCAATTATTTTATAAAAGATCATTTTAATGAATTGACACCATATACTAAAAATAGTCCATTTTGTAAAGTAGCCGAAAAACAAGGTAAAATATTATATATTGGTGTCAGTTTAGCAATGGCTGGAACATCATTACATACATTAGAAGATGCCATTAAAGATTTTAAATACCCGATTTACTATCCAAATATTTTTGATTTTAGAGTAATCGATACTGAAGGTGTTGAACATAATGTTAAAACCAAAGTCCATAACCCTGAGTGGTCTAAAAAACGAAAATGTGACGACTTAATCCCAATGTTTGAATCAGAAAATGCCCTTAATAAGGTTAAAATTGGAGAAGCAGAAACTTTGTTGTGTGACGCTAAATTGTTTTTTGATACAATGCTAAAACAATATACTGAAAAAGGAGTGACTATGTACACCCCTTTTGGGAATTGATTTTTTTGCTTTTTAAAAGGTTACAACAAAAAAAATAAGACCTGGAATAAACCAAGTCCTATTCGCAACTAAAAAATATTATTTAATTAAACTACATTCTCCTATTATAACGTCCTCACCAATTTCTAAATCTTCATCATAAGATGCACCTTGTTCTATTTTTCCTTTAACAGTAATTGTGTTATTTATGTTGATGCCATCTAAAGATTCACCGAGAATAAAAGTACATTGTACCCCCAACTCATCATCAACCGGTTTTAGTAAAATCACATCTTGATTTTTTTGGTTTTTAAACATTTGATCTACTCGACCTGTAACTTCAAATATTTTTGAATCACCATCATCACTCAAATACTTTTCGTTTGCTGCAGATGCATCAGACAAATATTCATCCACTAATACTTTTGCATTTACACTATAATCAGCCTTAGTATTTTTCACATCTCGGTGAGGAGTCATAAATATTGACACAACTATAATTACTGCAGTTACAATACCTAAAATTACTACACCTGCAATAATTTTAATGATTTTCTTTTTTTTATTCTTTTCCATGTCTCTTAATTTTAATGCAAATTTAAAGGATAAATTGCTTTAAAAATGTCTGCTAATTTACATAACTGATAAGTGAGTTCTAAATCAACAAAAAATGCCATTGACCCGATAATTATTATTAATAATTCAAACCATTTATGAGTTCATTATATGAGAATACTGAAAATAATAAAATTTGATAATTCAAATATTTATAGTTATTCACCTAATTGTTTAACAGCCGACAGTTTACTTTAAACAACCTATGTAAATTTGTCTCTAACAATTAAAAATAAAATTATGAAAAAAGTTATTACATTGGTGTTATTAGTTTTAGTAGGAACTATGGCAACCGCACAAAAAAAAACAACTAAAACGGGGCACGCTCACTTTTTATCTGAAACATCAATTGAAAATATTGAAGCAAACAATTATAAAGTAATCAGTACAATTAATCCATCTGATGGTGTAATGGTATTTTCTGTACCTATGCAAAGTTTTGAATTTGCAAACGCAACCATGCAAAAACATTACAATAGTAAAAAGTTTTTGGATACAAAACAATTTCCAAAAGCAACATTTAAAGGTAAAATTAGTAACTTAACAGCAATTGATTTTTCAAAAGATGGAACTTATAAAGTTAAAGTACCTGGAACAATGACAATGCATGGTGTATCAAAAGAAATAGTTGGTGAAGGAACCATTACTATTAAAGGTGGGAAAATTAGTGCTACTTCAACTTTTGACTTAACTTTAGCTGACTACAATATTTTATTTGAAAAAGGTAAACCCTCAAGTAACATTGCTAAAACAATAAAAATTGACGTGAGCGTTAACTATGAATAACAATAATTAAAAATAATTAAGAGAGAGAGAATGGAAATAATTAAAAATACAGATGGCATTTTAAATCAATTAAATGGTTTAGTGGATTCATTACAACCCTATGAATTTACAAAACCACTTACTATTTTAAGCGGGTCAACAATTGGTCAACATATTAGGCATATTTTAGAATTTTATGTTGAATTTTTGAACGGTTACGAGTTTGGAATTGTTTGCTATGACAACCGTAAACGAAATTTAGATTTTGAAACCAATCAACCCATTATTATTTCCAAATTAAATGAAATTATTACTACCATAAGAGGGTGTGATTTAACCATAGATTTAAAAATAAAATCTAATCATGGACTTGATGATAAAGAACATACCATTAGCAATTCATCAGTGATGCGTGAAATGGTTTATGCTTTAGACCATACAGTTCATCATTTAGCGATTATAAAAATTGCTATGCAAGTTGAATTTAATCACATAAAATTAAATGAAAACATGGGGATTGCCCCATCTACTTTGAGAAATAATAAAAAAGTATGTGTACAGTAACTTACATACCACAATCAAACTCAAATTATGTTTTAACATCTAACAGAGATGAAAGTGTTAAGCGTGCAAAAGCACTTACACCAGAATTAATTAAGTTAGAAGATATAAATGTAATTTTCCCTAAAGATTCGTCTAAAGGAGGGACTTGGATTGGTACAACTGACCATGGAAAAACACTTTGTTTGTTAAATGGCGCATTTGTAAAACATGAGGTTACGCATAATTATATCAAAAGTAGAGGATTAGTTGTTTTGGATTTTTTTAAGGCAAAAGATACTAAATCTTTCATTAAATCATACTCTCTTAAGGGGATTGAACCTTTTACACTCGTTATTATTGACGGGTGTGAGGTTCTTTCCTTAATAGAATTAAAATGGGATGGGATTGAGAAGCATATTAGCGTTTTAAACCCAAATAAATCTCATATTTGGTCGTCTGCAACATTATATAATGTAGAACAAACTGAATTTAAGGCTTCTGTTTTTAGAGATTTTGTAAAAACAAACCCATCTTCAACAGAAATTTTAGAATTTCATGAAAATGGTACTGATAACGATTCTAGATTAATGAAATACATCAATCCAAATTCAACGATTGAAACCATTAGCATTACTCAAATCATTACCTCATTAAATGGTGCTGAAATTAAACATAAAGATTTATTACAACACTCTATGAGTGAAAAACAAATTAAAATTGAAGAAGAAAGCCTATTAGTATGATTCAAACAGGATCCATAATTGCATTAGCTTGGCCAGAAACCAAAGTCATTCATGAAGGGAAATGGTATGACACGCCTATGCGTTGGTTAGGTTTTTTAAAAGACGATTATTATACTGCTGGACATGCTGCAATGGTTTTTGTAAACCACCAAACGAATGAATTCAAATATTATGACTTTGGACGCTACCACACTCCTCCCAAAAGAGGAAGAGTTAGATCGTATGATACTGATCCTGAATTAAAATTAGAAACCAAACCTGACATAAAAAATGGAAAAATTACTAATATTCAAGATTTATTATTTGAATTACTATGTAAAAAATCTTGCCATGGAGATGGTAAATTGTTAGCCTCTGTTTACAATAATATTAATTTTAAAAAGGCAATATCTAAGGCTGAGTACATGCAAAATAAAGGTTCTATTTGCTATGGTCCTTTTGCTATTAATGGTACTAATTGTTCAAGGTTTGTGAGCCAGGTTACTAAATGTGCCACTAAAAGCTGGTTAAAACGGATTGTACTCGCATTTCCTTATACCATTTCTGCATCACCTAAATTTAACATCCGTGTGATTAATAGTGAACCACATTATTACATCATGGAAAAAGAACATCAAAGTACCCTTACACGTCAAACTTTCACAACAGAGTCTGTATGGTAAAACGAGATAAAAACGGGATTCATTTGGCACCAAACAAGCCTATTAATATACCTGAAACATCACAATGGTTAGCTGGTCAAGGTGCTGGGTCTTGGTTTCACATTTCAGAAAAAGAACCCAACCATCTCTATTCAATTTCAAGATTTACACCCAATGGTGAATTAGAATTTAAGGCGGATTTTACTTTAGAAGGGAATGAAGAGTTTTGTGTTGATTGTGTTCATGCCTTCACCTATCTATCTCATTTTAAACAGTGCAAAATATTACAACACAGCCACGAATTTATTTTTACGAACACTAAATCATCTGAATAACTGACATTTATCAACTCTTAACATATTGATTTTTTTAAAATTGAATTAAATTTGTTAAAAATAAAGTTATGGAAAATCACAATACTACTTGGTCAAAAAAAGAGTTTAAAACTTATTTAATGTTGCTTTGCGCCAATGCAGATTTTATTGAATCAGAAGATGAAAAGGACATTATTAAGTCTAAAGTTAATCCTGATATTTTAAAACATATTCATAAAGAATTTGATGCCGACAATGATTACCAACGGTTACAAAAAATTATAAATACCTCCAAAAGATTTGGTTATTCAAAAGACAAAGCTGATGAACTGCTTTCTAAATTAAAAAATTTATTTTTTAAAGACCACAATATGGGTATATTAGAAGAAAATATGTTTAGAGCGTTGAAGAGATTGTTAAGTTAAAGCGCTGTAATCTTTTATTAATATTCGATTACGGTCATAAGAAATAATACCAGACTTTTCTAAGTCACTCATAACTGCTGTTACTGTTTGACGTGTGGTACCAGTTAATTTTGCAATTTCATCATGTTTTAAATTGAGTTTTAATTCAATTTCTGTACCATTGATTAAGGTTTTTCCATAATCATCAGCCATTTCTTTAATAAATCCTTTAATTCTATCAGGAGTCGATTTAAAAAATAACGCAGCCAATCGCATTTGCATTTTTTTATACTTCTCCCCTATTAAGTTGGTGATTGAATGGTTAAAATCTTTATTTTTAATTAATAATTTTTTAACGTCAGGAATTCTTAACGAACAGGTTAAAACATCTTCTTGCGCCACAACAATTTCTTGATATTTTCCATCTTTACCAAAAATTAAACTTGCCTCACCAAACACATCTCCCTCACGTAAAATAGCTACAATCATTTCTTTTCCGTCATCTGAAAATTTTGAAATTTTAACTTTTCCTTTTTTCAAAAAAAACAGTCTGTTTGAAGCATCTTCTGTATTATATATTGTTGACTTTTTTGAATAATTGGTACGACAAGACATATCAATCACATCCATTTTTTCTTGATGTGTTAATACGTTCAACACGTCAAATTGTTCAAAAAACCAATATTCAGAAAAATCTATATCATTACCCATAAAAACAAATATAAAATATAGTTAATTACAAAGATGTAACTTACATCACTTGTCCAATATATTTAACAAGTCCACATTTACTTTAAAGGCGTATCTTTTAACACAGCTAATAAAAATTTCCAAAATTTTTGTACAGACGATATATTAACTTTTTCGTCAGGTGAATGCGGATTACGAATTGTTGGTCCAAAAGAAATCATATCGCAATTTGGTATATGTTCGCTTAAAATACCACATTCTAAACCAGCGTGACAAGCTTGAACTTTTGGTTGTTCGCTAAACATTTCAATATATTTAGCCTTCAATACTTTCAAAATTTTTGAATCTGGATTAGGTGCCCAACCGGGGTATTCTCCACCTTGAACTACATTTGCTCCAATTAAATCATACGTTAATTTTAGTGCGTTAGCAATGTCTTTTCTACCAGAATCAATCATGCTTCTTTGTAATGATTTTGTACTATATTCACCGTGCTTAATAACCACTTTAGCTAGTGATGAAGACGTTTCAACCAAACCTTCAATTTTTTCACTCATTTTCCATACGGCATTTGGTGTCGTATAAATTACCGACACAATTTTTTTATGGTCAGTAGTTGTGAGCATTTTTTCAGGATTTTGAACAGCCTCTAATTCAAATATCATATTAGGCTCAGTAATAGCATATTCTTGCTTTATAATTGCTGAAAAGTCATTAAAAAATGAGATAAACTTATCTTTTTCAGAACTTGGTAAAGCCACAATCCCAACACTTTCTCTTGGAATTGCATTTCTTAAACTACCACCTTCTAATTCACAAATTCGGATATAAAAACGCTCAGTTGCTTCAAAAATGACTCTATTCATTACTAAATTTGCATTGGCTCTTCCTAAATGAATATCCATTCCTGAATGTCCACCTTTTAAGCCTTTAAGCGTGATTTGAAATGAAGTATAATCAGTAGGAACAGCTTGAGTCTCGTATTTGTAAGTTGTGTTTGTGTCAATACCTCCGGCACAACCAACCGAAAATTCATCATCATCTTCAGTATCTAAATTTAATAAAATAGTTCCAGATAACAAACTACCATCTAAATGTTTAGCACCAGTCATTCCCGTTTCTTCATCAATGGTAAATAATGCTTCCAAAGCTGGGTGTTCAATATTGGTTGACGACAATAAACTCATAGCTGCTGCTACGCCCATTCCATTATCGGCTCCTAGAGTTGTCCCTTTAGCCTTAACCCAATCGTTATCAATATAAGATTGAATACCTTGGGTATTAAAATCAAAATTAGTATCGTTATTTTTTTGGTGAACCATATCAATATGCCCTTGTAGAATAACAGTTTGTCGATTTTCCATACCTGCAGTAGCTGGTTTTTTGATGATTACATTTCCGATTTTATCAACAACAGTTTCTAATTCTAATTTATTTCCAAAATCAACCATGAATTGGCGCACTCTCTCTTCTTTTTTTGAAGGGCGTGGCACTGCGTTTAAATCTTCAAAATGATTCCAAATTACTTGAGGTTCGAGACTTCTAACTGACATAGTTTACATATTTATAAAACCGTTTATACTTTTGAAACGATTGGTTCATCACAAATGTATTATATTTAGCAATAAAAACACAATATGAAACAAATAATTCTCATTTTAAGCTTGATTTTAACGTTAAATTTATCGGCGCAACAAACGTTAGAATCTATTCAAATAGATGGAAATAATCGCCAATATTATAAATATTTACCAACAGGATTTGACAGTAACACAGAATCTGTTCCTTTAGTCATTTTTTTACACGGACTTGGTGGAAATGCATTACAATTAACATCTATTGGATACAACCAAATTGGCGACACCGCAAGATTTATTACCGTTTATTTAGAAGGAACTCTGAATTCAAATGGTCAAAACTCTTGGAATAATGGCACTTTACTTGGTACTAATGTAAATGATGTTTTATTTATTTCGAAAGTGATTGATGAAATTAAAGTTGAGCATAATATTGATTTAAGTCGTGTTTATTTAACAGGGATTTCAATGGGAAGTATAATGACTTATAAAGCTATTCGCCATTTAGATGATCGAATTGCTGCTGTATCTTGCCATATTGGAACCATGTCAACTGAAGAAATTTCGGGTTACAGCCCAAACAATCCAGTGCCTGTACAGCACATTCATGGTACAGCAGATGGAACAGTGCCTTATGATGGAACAGCATTACCCTCATTGTCGCTAGTACCACAAACTATTGATAAATTAAAAACCATAAATGGATGGAATGGCGACTCAACAATTACCAATATTCCCGATTCAAAAGCAGATGGAATTACCATAGAAAAAATAGTTTATAACACCACTACTCCTTTAGAATTATGGAAAATGAATGGTGGAGATCACATATATTTGTTTCCAAGTGTGAATGACACTGCAGGTGTTTTTGTAAGTTGGTATTGGTTTAATCAATTTACACATCCTAATCCAGTTACAGCATCAGTTAATGAATTAGAAAATAATAACCAAAAAATTGAATTTTATCCTAATCCTGCAAGTGGAAAGTTATTCATTAAAAAATTTCATACTTTAAAAGGTGTGCGAATTTATAATATGAACGGTCAAGCAGTTTTCAATGAAATAATAAGTGATGAATTTTTAGACATTAGCTCTATTAAAACGGGAATTTATATCATAGAATTTACTGTTTTAAATGGAACTATAACAAAAAATAAATTGATTATTGAGTAAAAAAAATATAAAACAAAAATAGTATGAAAAAAATTGCAATCTTATTAATAATAGGCACTTTAACAACAACTCTAACCGCACAAAATTTACCAAGAACGAGTCCATCATCTAAAATTAATCAAGTTGTTGGTTTAACTGAATTTTCAATTGATTACTCAAGACCTAGTGTAAAAGGAAGGACTATTTTTGGTGAGCTAGTACCCTATGATAAAGTTTGGAGATTAGGCGCTAATGAGTGTACAAAAATGACTACTTCTACAAATGTTAAAATTGGTGAATCAATTCTAAAACCAGCTACTTATGCTCTTTTTGCCATTCCTTCAAAGTCTGGGGAATGGACCATTGCATTCAACTCTAATATTGAACAATGGGGCTCTACTGAATATGATGCGACAAAAAATATAGGTACAATTAAAGTGAAAGCATTCGAAAATTCATTTACAGAAACATTAACCATAGGTTTTAATAATTTGACAAATAATTCTGGTGTAATTTCTATAAAATGGGATAAATTAATGATTAATATTCCTTTTACAGTTGATACAGACAAAATTGCTAGTCAAAACATTACAGATGCGATTGAAAAAGGCGAAAATTTAGCAGATGTCTATAAAAACGCAGCAGATTATTATAAGGGAGCCAAAAACAATTCAATGGCTCTAACTTTTATTGAAAAATCAATTGGAATAGAAAAAAACCATAAAAATATATTTTTAAAAGCTGAAATTTTGAAAGAAATGGGTGAAAAAGATAAAGCCATAAAATTAGCCAAAGAAGCAATTGAATTAGCCAAAGAAGCTAAGTCTAACGGTTGGGTAAATTACATATCTGGCACTATTGAAGAATGGCGTAAGTAGGTGTCTTTTTAACTTTGTCAACGTCACAAAATCACTTCATTTCTTGATGATACACAGTTTGAGTTGGGAAAGCCATGTCTAATTTAGCATCTCCAAATTGTCTTAAAATGGCTAAATTTACTTCTGTTTGAACAGCAAGGTTATCTTCTCCTTTTTTGATAAAATAAATAAACAATATTCCTAAAGAGAAATCGCCAAAAGCATTAAATCCAACAGAAAAATCATCATCTACTTTTGTATTATCAGTTGCTATTTTAGTTAACACCGCCATTGCTTGTTCCATTTGATCAGCAGACATATCGTAGGTTAGTCCTAAGTTTAACATTACTTTTCTTGATGGTTCTAAATCTACATTTTCTACTGCATCATCAGAGAACATTGAATTTGGAACAGTAACAATACGTCCTGCTAAAGTTTCGATTCTTGTACTTCTGATTCCTATTTCTTTTACTGTCCCATCAATTCCATTAATTTGAATTCTTTCTCCAATTTGAAATGGTTTGTCGGCAAAAATCATGATTCCACCAAAAAAGTTTTTAATGGTATCTTGCGCTGCTAATGCAAATGCCAATCCTCCAATTCCAAGTCCTGCAATTACAGCACCTACATCATAACCAGCATTGTTTAAACCAACAATTATTCCCATTACCCAAATAATCAATCTTAAACCTTTTCTAAAAATTGGTAACAATTGATCATCTAAATCTGATTCAGATTTTTCAGTTAATGGCACAACATATTCTTCAATTAAAGCGTCAGATAAACGGGCTAAAAGCCACGTAATATTAACAACAATTAAAAAATTAAAAAAATGGTTTACAAATTGTTTTGGATGAGAATAAGCTACCGAAATTCCCGCTTCAATATCATCTTGTGATAAAGTCGGTGCAGCATATTGTAACAAAGTAAAAGCATACCAAGATGCACCCAATACTAAACCAAAAACTACTGGTTCTTCAACTTTATCAACAATAATATCATCAAGATTAGTTTTTGTTTTAGCTGTAATTTTTTTGATTACTTTTTTTGACAAAAAAAACAATAATTTACCTACAATTACTGCAGCTAAAATAATTCCAAATATAATTCCATAATCTAAAACGGTATTACCATAATATTCTAATTCCCAAAACTTCATCTTAATCTACTTTTTGCTACAAAGCTATAATTATTATTGAATTTTATAAATTGTTTTTTAATTTAGATTTAAGTTTATAAATTATAACTTAATTTTGCAAAAAAATTACAATGACAAATACAAAACTGCAACCAATAGATTCGTCTCATATAAAAGCTATTATAAACATTTCAAATTTACAATTTGGTAATGGCTTTATTACTGAATTAGAAATTTTAAACCATATTAAATCGGAACATAAATATGGCTTTGTAAGTTCTATAAATGGGAAGATTTCTGGATTTATTTTTGGTTCATTATGTAAAAACTTTCAAGATTTAGAGCACATAGTTGTGAGTCATTACAATTGGTTTGAAGAAGAATTTAAAGGTCAGTTTCCGATTGGAGTAATTGAAACCATTGGGGTTGATTCAAAACATAAAGGGAAAGGCATTGGAAAAGCTTTAGTTACCGTATTTCTAAATATTATTAATCCAATTTCTAAAACATCACTATCAATGGTATGGCTGCATGATGGTGGAACCCCCTTAGCTCATATTTTAGAACAGTGTGGATTAAAAAACAAAAAAAACATAGCTAATTACTGGGAAAAAGACAGTTTGGAAAACAACTACGATTGTTTATATTGTGGTCGTCCACCTTGCCAATGTTCCGTAATGGTATATGCAGATAATTAATAAATTGTTATTCTTTTAAAATGTGCAAAAAAAAATCCTTACATGTTTAAAATTTGTGATGATGAAATTATTATGTTACTTTTTTTAATTTTTGAATTACATATAATAAATGTTGATGATGAAACAAGTTTTAAGGTTTAGTATTATTTTGTTAGGATTGGTTTTTATGTCGAGTCAGCTCTCTTTCAAAGACGATCAAAAAAGATATAAGCGCGTGAGGACCGCATATAAGGAAAAAGGAGATATTGTCAATCAAATTTTACAAAAAAATGGAATAAAACAAAACTTATTACACATTTACATCCGTATTTTTAAAGCTGATAAAATAGTTGAATTGTGGGGTAAAAATAAAACAGATTCTAAATTAAAACTGCTTCAAACAATTGCTATTTGTAAATCTTCAGGTTCGATTGGCCCTAAAAGACAACAAGGAGATATGCAAGTCCCAGAAGGATTTTACCACATTAATCATTTTAACCCATTTAGCAACTTTTATTTATCACTTGGTATAAATTACCCCAATTCATCTGACCTAATTTTAGGCTCAAAAACCAACCTAGGGGGTGATGTTTACATTCATGGTAATTGCGTGACAATTGGTTGTGTTCCGATTACAGATTCAAAAATAAAAGAACTTTACATTTATTGTGTTGAAGCAAAAAATAACGGTCAATCAAAAATACCGGTTACAATTTACCCCACAAAAATGACTGAAGTTAACTTTAGAGCTCTTCAAACAAAATTTAAAGAAATACAGATAAACTTAACCTTTGGACTGATTTAAAACAAGCTTATAATCAATTTGATGCAACCCATAAAGTTCCAAAAATTAAAATTTTAAAAAATGGAAGACATCAAATATTAAACACTGGAAATTAAATTTATACCGAATTAACATTGTTTTTTGGATGATAGCCTCCTTTTAGGTTTCAAAACGTATTTGGTGTAGTTATATTGTTCCAAACCTAACAGGTCAAGTACTGTGTATGGTCAGACCTGTTAGGTTAACTAAATTCAATTTTCAGACTTTCACGTCTTATGTAATTCATGTCAGCTACGTCAAGTTCTTTTTATTTTCATTTCATCTCCTAACAGGTTTTTCTATGGTGTATGCTTAACCTGATAGGTGTAGGGGGGGGTAACAACACTAAAACACCTAATAAGTCAAGTTTACTTTGGGAGGAAC
>Ga0316208_1003219_pt1 | contig 12082 bp, 6 predicted proteins | sample 3monopyrite_MG_FD_204944 | JGI IMG/M metagenome (GOLD analysis project Ga0316208, IMG submission 204944) | Microbial mat bacterial communities from mineral coupon in-situ incubated in ocean water Damariscotta River, Maine, United States -... | ecosystem: Environmental > Aquatic > Marine > Coastal... | reverse complement strand
ACTCGCTCGCAGGGCGCAGTCGTGCGAGATGCCTCTGATGTACAAAGACACGACTGCGCCGAAGACGGCGAGTCGTGGCACCCCCGCAAAACGCAGTACCAATCAACTATCTTCAAAACAAATGAATAAGAGCAGCCCGATCAGAACCGCTCAGGCACTATCCGCGATGGGATCAACCTTCGAGGGTTCTGCGGGCCGTTGATGCCGGATGATCGAACCCGTCGCCAAATACACCACATCCTCGGCGATGTTGCTGAGCAGATCGCCAACCCGCTCGAGTTCGCGCCCCACCCGGTAGCATAAAAGCCCCACCTCAGCCGAGTCCGGGTCACGCCTGATCCACTCGGTTATCTCGACAAACAATCGCTTATCGAGCCGATCGATCACGTCGTCTTTTTTCAGCAATACCCGGGCCTTGTCAACGTTTTCTTCGAGCACAGCGCGCAATAACCACTGGCACATCTCGGGGATCCGATCCCCGATCTCAACCAATGACACCGGCCATGTCGGCGCATTTTCCGGGTCGATCCGCAATGTCACTTTCGCTAGCGATGTCGCGTGGTCGGCCACCCGCTCGATGTCCGCGTTCACTTTGATACAAAACGCCAGCAGCCGAAAATCCTGCCCGTACGGCTGCTGGAGCGTGAGCAGCCGAAGGCATTCTTGCTCGATCTCGACTTCTTCGCTATCGACACCATCATCGCGCAGCCGGATCTCTGAAGCGAGTTCGTGGTCGTTGTTCCAGAGCCCCCAGATCGACGCTTCGAGCATGTCCACCGCGACGTTGGCCGAGCGGATCAGCCGACGGCGGAGCTTACTCAGGTCTTTATGAAACGGGGTCAGCAGCTCCCCCGGCGTCCGATCCGGCAGCAGCCGCTCGCCCTTGGGGCGATCGATCGCGCCCCGCGCAAACCGGGAGTCACCCTTGTGCGCATTCGCGCCGAACGGATCTGGTTTTTTAGTGTCCTCGTTCATCTACTCACACCCTTGTGGCTCGCACGGCTTTTTTGCCTTTACACACGCCGTTTTCTGCAATCTGGACAATAGGCACTCAAAGCACACACCCGTGCGCACACCTCGCTGCTCAGTTGTCATCGGCTCACCAGCCCAGATACGCCACAGATCATGCCCGGTAGAACAGGCGTCCCGCCTGTTTGTCTTCCCGCAATTCCCCATCACCCCGAATCAACAGAAAGCCGAGCCGTCAGCACCCGCATCAACGTCATCGGCTCAAGGTAATTCGCCGGAGGCCGGTAGTAGACTTCCCCGAGCATCTCGCCCCCACCGATCGACCGCGCGTTGGTCTGCGCGAGCCCCGCGTCGATCGCGCGCACGCTCCCCTTTGCTTTCTTGAGAGCCTCGGCCACGGGCCGGGGATCCGGGCACAAGAACACCACATCGGGCCCGCGGACCGTCATCGTGCGCACGCCCAGCGCCGCCACCGCCGCCCGCAGAGCCGCGAGATCCATGAGCCGCTGCACCGCCTTGGGCGGCACGCCGTACGCGCTGACAAGGTCGGTGCGCACAGAATCGAGATCCGCCGGCGAGCGCGTCGAAGCGATCCGCCGGTACGCCTCGATCCGCCGATGATCGCTCGGGATATACGCCTTGGGGATGATCCCAGTCACACCGATATCCACCATCGTCCGGTTCACCGGCTGCTCGTCGACGGTCCGGGTCAGATCCTTCACCGCGTCTTCGAGCAACTGGCAATACATCTCGTACCCCACCGCCGCGATATGCCCCGATTGCTCGGCCCCCAGCAGATTCCCCGCGCCCCGGATTTCGAGATCCCGCATCGCGATCTTGAACCCGGCCCCGAGCATCGAATACTGCTCGATCGCTTTGAGCCGTTTCTGGGCGACCTCCTTCACCGTCCGGTCTGTGGGCAGCAACATGTAGCAATACGCCCGGTGTTTGTACCGCCCGACCCTGCCCCGCAACTGGTGGAGATCCGCAAGCCCGAACCGATCGGCGTCGTTGATTATCATCGTGTTGGCGGTCGGGTTGTCGATGCCCGATTCGATGATCGTTGTCGCTACCAGAATGTCCACTTCCCTGCGCATAAACGCGAGCATCACCGCTTCGAGTTCTCTGGGTTCCATCTGCCCGTGCCCCACGACAACCCTCGTGCCGGGCGGCGCGAGGGCGCGGATATCGCTGGCAACACTCTGGATATTGTGGACCCGGTTGTGGACGTAATACACCTGGCCCTCGCGCGCGAGTTCGCGCTCGATGGCGGCCTTGATCCGGTGCGTGTTGTGCGGGATGACCTCTGTCACGATCGCACGCCGATCCAGGGGCGGCGTCGTCAGGCTCGAGATATCCCGCAGGCCCAGCATCGCAAAGTGCAGCGTCCTCGGGATGGGAGTCGCGCTGAGCGTGAGAACGTCCACGGTCATGCGCAGTTTCAGCAGCGCTTCTTTGTGCTCGACGCCGAACCGTTGTTCCTCGTCGATAACCACGACACCCAGATCGGAAAATTTGACATCCTTGGACAGGATCCGGTGCGTGCCGATGATGACATCGACCTCGCCCCGGCGCACATCGCGGAGCGTCGCGTTGATCTGCTTGGTGGTCTTGAATCGGCTCAGCGATGCGACCCGGAACGGGTACGCCGCGAACCTCGCACGGAACGTCTGCTCGTGCTGCTCGGCCAGCACCGTCGTGGGCACCAGCACCGCGACCTGCTTGCCGAACTCGCACGCCTTGAACGCCGCCCGGATCGCCACCTCGGTTTTGCCGAACCCGACGTCGCCGCAGAGCAGGCGGTCCATCGGCTTTGAGCCCGACATATCGCCCTTGATCTCGGCGATCGCCGCCGACTGATCCTCGGTTTCATCATAAGGAAACTCGCCCTCAAACTCGCGCTGCCACACGGTATCGGCCGGGTAGCGAGTCCCTGGCATGTGCTCGCGGGCGGCGCGCACGCGGAGCATCTCGCTGGCGAGATCGCGCACGGATTCGGACACTTTCGCCTTAGCGTTTTTCCATTTCGTCCCGCCGATATGGCTGAGCGGGGGCTTGCCCGAGAACCCGCCGACGTACTTCTGCACGAGGTCGATCTGTGCGCACGGGACGTGCAGCCTGGATCTGCCCCCGAATTCGAGCGTCAAAAACTCCTCGGGCTCGGCCGTGTCTTTCTTCGCCTTGCCCCACTCGCCGGGATTGACCTCGCCGCCCCTTTTTTGTTTGGGCTTGACGAGCGTGAGCTCGAGGAACTTCGCGATGCCGTGCTCGGCGTGGACAACGTAATCCCCGGGTTGGATATCGAGAAAAGTATCCATCGCCCGGCCGGTCTTGAGCCGGCTCGCGCCGCGGCGGACCTCGAAGCGGTGCAGCAGTTCGTGGTAGGGCACGATCGTCAGGCGTTTGAATCCGCAGTCGTTGAAACCCGTCCAGACAAACCCGCGGTGGATGTAGCCGCTGCTCGGTTCGATGCCCGGCTCGCCGTAGGTTTTGAGCAATTCGCCCAGCCGATCGGTCTCGCCGGGCTGCTCGCAGGGGATGACGACCCGGTCCGTGCGCGCGAGTTCGTTGAGTTCCCCCACCGCCGTCGCCGCGTCGCGGTCGAACGATGGGATCGGTTCGACGGGCAGATCTATGCGCACATCCGCGGCCGCCGCGCCGGCGGAGAACTGGTTGATCTCCGCGACGGCTTCGAGCCGCTCGGCCAATTTCTTGAACACCGCCGGGGGGCCGAAGATCCCGCGCGGATCCGTCACCCGTTCGTAATACCCCCGGCCCTGCTCGGTCACTTCCAGCGTCTCGGCGATCAGCCCGAGCGTACCGCCGGGCACAAGATCGAGCAGGCAGATACTCGAATCACTCGGGCGGGCGCCCTCGGTGCTGGCGGTAAGAACATCGACCGCTTCGAGCGCACGATCCGAGCCCATGGTCTCCAGGTCGATCTCGCGGATCGATTCGATCTCATCGCCGAAGAAATCGAGCCGGACCGGGGTTTGGATCGCGGCGGTTTTCCCGGCGGCCGTCACCGTGCCCCCTGTCGGGAAGACATCGACGATGCCGCCGCGGACGGCGAAATCTCCGGGTTCTTCCACGGCGTCGATCCGGGTGTAGCCGGCGTTGCCCAGCCAGGCCGCGAGATCGGACGGATCGGTGCGCCCGCCGACCGCGAGCGTGCGCACGAGTTCGTCCAGCTGCCCCGGCGGCGGCACACCCTGCATCACCGCCTGGATCGGGCAGACGATCACGGGCGCGCCCTCGGGCATCGCTAGCAGCCGGCGCGTCACGGCGACGCGCTGGGCGAACAGATCGAACGCGAGATTCGATTCGCCGGGCATCACTTCGAGCGCGGGCATGCGCAGAACATCGCGGCCCAACCCGAGCAACTCGGCTTCGCATTCGTCGGCGTCATCGAGGTGCGCGACGAGCAGAACCACGGGGCGTTGCGTGCGCGCGGCGACGGCCGCGGCGATGAGATTTGTGCTCGAACCCTGCGATCCGGTGGCGACGACTCGGCGACCATCGAGCATGCGGGCGCACAGATCCCCGATGACTGTCGAGCCCTCGATGGCTTGCAGCAGATCCATGTGCGCACACTCCGGCAGGCCGACGCGTCCCCGGACGGGGTTCGGTCGGCACCGCTGTTTTGGATATGGTAGCGAAGCGATCAGTCGAACCGGACGTAGCGTTCGATCTGCTCGATGGTCTTGATCCCGATGCCCTTGATATCGGCAAGGTGAGTCAGCGATCGGATCGGGCCCTCGGCTTCGCGGAAGGCGATGATCCGGGCGGCGAGCCCCGGGCCGATGCGGGGTAGAAGATCGAGAGTGGCGGCCGAGGCGGTGTTGATGTTGATCCGCTCAGTGAGCGCGGCCGCGGGCACGATCAGGTGCGATGGGGCGGGCAAAGCATCGGCCGGCTCGTCGCTGCGGGTTACATCGGGTACGGCTTCTGGGCTGATGTTTTCAACGACCCGGCGTGCGATCGGTTCGGGGGGAATTGCTGCGGCTTGGCGCGGCTGAACTGATCTTGGCGATTGGGATGATTCGTGTGCTGGTTGGAAAGACGCCGCCGCGACGGGTTCTTGGATGGGTTCGGCGTTGAGCACTGCCGGGGCTCGGCCTGTGGTCGCCCATAGCATGCCGACGATCGACGCGCCGCCGAGGACTCCTGACGCCGCCCATCGGGTGGGCGAAGGGGGTTTGGATTGCGAGGCCGGTTGCATGCCGTGAGTGTACCGGATCAGGCGGGGCCTGCTCCGACCGAATCGAGCCAATTTGCATCGGTGAGGCAGGGCGGGGGGGTGCCCTCGTGGACCGCGGTACGGACATCGGCGAGGTGCCGAGCCGCGGGCTTGGGCTCGCCCTTGGTGGCGATGAGCCCGCCCCTTGGCATTTCCATGGGCTGGGGCATGTCGTAGAGGTCTTGCCAGGTGAACGAGTGGATGAAGGGCTTGGAGAGCGCGATCGAGGCGATGGCGCTGAGCCAGTCGGCCTGGACGGGATCGGACCACGGCGAGCGCCAGGTGCCGGGGTGGAACTCGGCGAGGGCCGGGTCGTTGGAAGATTCGGCGATGCCGCTTGGAGCCCCGACAGCGGTGAGCGAGAGCGGTTTATCGACGCCGGCGTAACGGTCGAGCAGGCTGCTGAACTCCATGAGATCGCGCACGCTCTGGCCCTGGACGGCTTGGCCCATTTTGATGCGCAGGCCGAAGCCGTCGACGGTGATGCCGGCCTGGCTGACCATATCGGCGTAGAGCGTGGGCGGGAGCGAACGGCGGTTTTGGGTGTGGTACTCGCCCCACGGGTGGGCGATCTCGAGGATGACCTGGGCCGATGGGTGGAGTTTGCGGATGACGAGCACGCATATGCGCGTGAGGTCCATCATCTCATCGAACGAAAAATGGAAGTTGTCGTTGGCGTGGATGCCGCCCATCACGATCCACCGGCCGATGGTGCGGCGGTAGCGGGTCACGAGGTTTTTGAGGTGCTCGTAGACAAACTCTCGGAGCGTGTCGTAATCGTTTTCCCAGACATACAGCCACTCGGGGATGCATCGCTGGCGGAAGTCGATCACCGGGCCCGCGACGACTGGCAGTTTGGCGCGGCGGACGGCCCATTCGATCCACTGGTCGGTCGCTTGGAAGGCGTACTTGCCCTCTTCGGGTTCCATCTCGACCCAACGCATCGGGATCTGGAGAAAATCTAGCGAATTCTTCGCGGCGTCCTGCGCGGCCTCGCCGAACGAAGCCGGAGAAACCGAGCACCCGATCAGCGGGCGGGTGGGCAGCGAGATGCCTGGGCGGTCGACGCTGAGCACCGGCATCGTTGCCCGGTGGCGCGACGCGGGCGGATGGGGAGACCTCTCGATCATGTCGGCGTAGATCGTGCCGTCCATCCGGGGGACGAACCCCTTGCGGGCGGCCTCGAGCGCGAGGCGTTCGCCGGCCTCGACCCCGAGCCAGAGACTGCGGACGGCCTGGCGATGGGCCTCGGCGTTGAAGCCGTGCGGCGCGTCTTGGCCGGCCTGGCCCTGGGCGACCAGCGCCCTGGTGAACGCGAGACGGGCGCGCTCGAAGAGAACGGTGACGGGGTGGTCGGCACCGAGATCGAAGAGTTGCCAGTCTTCGAGTTTGTTGAGATAGAGCATCAGCCGGTGGCGGGCGAGTTCGAGGCTCAGCAGATACGGACGCTCACGCTCGGGCAGCAGGCAGGTCCGCAGCGTGAGCTGGCCCAGCACGCCCGGGATGCCCGAAGTCTCATCGTCGCTGTTGGGCGAAAGATTGAGTTCGTTGATTGTGGTCTGATCGAGCCCGACCTGGACCCCCAAGGCCCCGGCCTCGGCGGTGGGCTTGGTGCAAAAGATCACGCCGTTTTCGAATCGGATCTCACCCGAGACCGGGACGCTCTCTGGGCCGAGAATGTGCGCATGACGCAAGACGCGTTCATCCTGCGGCTGATCACCCTCGAAAACCAGAAAACTGAGCATGCTTGATTTGATCCTGTGTTCGGGCTTTGAGTGACTTGGTTTCTGATTCAGGGCTGGAAGATCCGGCCTGCGGCTCTGTTTACGCGGGATTGTGCCCACGATGTATCTTGTCGGGAAGCGGGCGGTCCCGGTTTCGGGGTCTGCTGGTTTTCGATCCGATTCGGCCCTTGGTTGTTGGAGCCTGTCGGCATGATAGCGGGTTTGCGGGCATCGAATCACGGGATGTTCCCGGGGACGCTGCACCGGTTAGGATTGACCATGATGGACCAGCACGCGGCACAGACCAGAACCGGCGCGATGTACGACTCTCGGCTTGCGTTGCCGGGCAGGCGGCGAGGGAAAGTGCGCGATGTCTACCAGATCCCCGGGCAAGCCACGATCGCGATCGTGGCGAGCGACCGGATCAGCGCGTTCGATGTAGTTCTGCCCACGGGAATCCCCGGCAAAGGGGTTGTGCTTACCGAGATCGCCGCGTTCTGGCTCGGGTTTATCGCGGAGCGGGGTATCTGTCCGACCCATCTTGTCTCGACGGACTTCGGCGATCTGCCCCCCGGCTGCGGGGGGGAGACGGTGAAGGGCAGAATCACGATCGGACGGCTGTGCCGGGTGCTGCCGATCGAGTTTGTTGTCCGGGGTTATCTCGAAGGCTCGGGGTGGGTGGATTATCAGAAGACAGGGTCTGTGTGCGGGGTCAATCTGCCGGCGGGGTTGCGGCAGTGTGACAAGTTGCCCGAGCCCATTTTTACACCCGCGACCAAGGCCCAGGATGGTGCGCACGATGAGAACATCGACGCGGCGTCGGCGGCGTGTGTGGCCGACGAGATCGCGGGCGAGGGCACGACGGACCGGCTTGCGCGCACGGCACTGGATATCTATTCGGCGGCATCTGAATACGCGCGGCAGCGCGGGATCATCATCGCGGATACCAAGTTTGAGTTTGGGCTTCCGCTGGATGCCCGGGGCGAGCCGACGGGTGAGGCGCCGATTTTGATTGACGAGGCGCTCACGCCGGACAGTTCGCGGTTCTGGCCCGCAGACCGGTACGAGCCGGGGCATTCGCAGGCGAGTTATGACAAACAGTTTGTGCGTGAGTATTTGCTGGGGTTGATTGAGCGGGGGGAGTGGGACAAGACTTCGCCGGGGCCTGAGTTGCCCGCCGAGATTGTTGCCGGGACGCTCGCGCGGTATACCGAGGTGCGGGATCGGCTGCTGGGCTAGGCCGTGTCTGGCGACTGACGAGCCGCGACCGTGAGGGAGCGGTCTTCATTTACGCTCAATACGCATCCCGCTCCCTCACGGTCGCGGCTCGTTGAAGAGATTTGAAACCAGAACCGTCAGACACGATCTAGACCGGTTATTTCTGGTTGATCGTGTCGAGATCGGAGGTGCCGCGGCGTTTTTCTTTCTGCGCGAGGTAGGCCCGGAACTCATCCATGCCCGGCGGCTCTGGGAACAGATCGTCGAACGTCTGCCCCTCGGCGGTGTCGGTGCTGTCGAGCGCTTCGCGGAATTTATCGACGAGCATCTGGTAGCCGTAGCGTTTGAGATCGTCGGGCGCGTAGGTGTAGGCGAGCTCGGCCTCGTCGAAGGCGAAATTGTCGATGGTGGCGGCGAACACGCCGCCCGCGACGTACCTGAAGTCGCTGTCCATCCATTCCATGCGCGCGCCCGTGCCGCGGCTTGCGACGACTTCGCGGTATTGATTTTTCATGAAGTAGGCGTGGACTTCTCTGGCGTACTGGAACTTTCCGAGGAAGAGTTTGGTGTCGCCGTTGATGAGGGCCTGGTACGCGCCTTGCAGCGAGCCCATGACCTGCGAACCGGCGAGATCGGGGCTGGTGAAGCGTTCAAAGAGCGTGTTTTCTACGAACTCTTCGAGCGTGCCCCACTGTTCGTCTTTGACGTCTTGGTTGTGCAGGTCTTGGCCGTCCCAAGTCCGCAGCCGTTGGTACCACATCTCGGCGCGTGCCAGTTCCCCGCGGCGATAGAAGAATGTGATCGCGTCGCCCAGAAAGTTCTCGTAGCCGGTGGCGTAGTTGCGCTGCGGCCTAGATGCGTCTTCATAGATGCCACCCCGTTCGACGACATCTTTGTACAAATCGCCGTAGGACTCGACGAAGTAGGGGTTTGGCATGCCCTGGAAGTAGCCGCGTCCGCCTTCGACGTGGGTCATGTAGTTGTAGTACAGATCGCCCGAGCGGTATAGCGATTGGATCCCCTGCATCACCATCCGGTCGGTGTTTACGAAGTCGAAGTTTTTCCGGTTCGACGCATCGAAGCGGGTCAGCGTGCGCTCGGTGCCTTGGGCGGCCCAGTAGACGCCGTGCGCGCCGGTGTGCCGCCAATCCATGGGCCCGAACTTGCGGGTGTAGCGGATCATCTTGGCCGGGTCCATGTGGTAATCGTCGATCAGCACGCGCTTGCGGACATGGGGGATGAGTGCTTCCCACGCCTCGGCGTAGGCCGGGTCTGCGAGCAGCTCTGCGAACGCGATGTTCTTTGGCCCAAAGCCCGCAGAGATCATCCCGCGGCGGGGCGAGTCTTTGAGCGCATCGTGCATCGTCCAGCGGCGCAGCAGTTCGGCATCGACCGAGACGCCGACGCGGTCGGCCAGTTCATCGACGAGCCTACCCACTGCTGGGGTTTCTTCGATGACACTCGAAAGCCCGTAGGGTGCGTTGGCGATCGGGCTGAGCCAATCGGCATACAGCTCGATCACCGAATCACGATCCTGTTGATCGGGGTCCGGCCTCGGCGGGACGCCCACGACGACCGTCCATTCTGCGGCCCATTCACGCTTGTAATAACGGTTGGCGTCGTCGGTGTAGCCGCCGATTTTGTGGAGCAGGATCCACGCGAGTTCCTTGTGGAGCATGAGATCGTTGGGGTTCGCGGGGATGCCTTTATCTCGCAGCAGGCGGACGCCCGACATGACCCACTGGTATCGTTCTTCGGGGGTCTGGGTTTCGACCGAGATGTTGTACGCGAGGTTCCAGGCATGGAAGGCCCAGACGCGCGGGAACCGGGGCTGGAGTTTGGTGATCGTGTTGGACAGTTCGATCGCCTCGTGAAAGAGCCCCTGCTCTTTCATCTCGTTGGCGCGCATCCACAGGATGTTGACAAACAGGCCTCGGAACGCGCCCATCGCTATGCCCAGGCTGACTTCGGGCGGGTCGGAATCCTCGGCACGCTCGGTCATGGTGATTTTGTGCCGGCCCGCCGAGGCCGCGATCGCGGGCACCATGAACAGCGATACGGCCATCGAGCCGACGATCATCAGCACCGAGATCAGCCGTACACCCACGTTCATCGGAACCCTTTCGTTGCCTGCGAATCAATACGGCCGATTCGCCGTACTTGTTCGGGCTCAGTTGCCCGAGTACGTCGCTAGTTCTCGTTTTCTGAAGATTCCGACTGCGAGCCCGAACAGCAAGACCGTGATCGTCGCCAGAACACCGGTGCCCACCGCCACGCTTGACCAGGGCATCATCCGCCCGTCGACGAGCCGGCGGACCGGTTTCATATCGCTATATACAGAAAACAGCTGGCCGACGAGGTTGGTGATATTTGTGGTGATGAACTTCACCCACACGATATTGCCCTTCTGATCGGTTGTGCCGTACAGGTCGGCGGCCGAGATTAGGAACCCAGACATTTCCGCGATCATGAAGACCCCGAACGAGACAAGACACGCGACGGGGAAACTCAGGAATGTCGATGTCCAGACGGCGAGCATCGCAAGGAAGGCGAGTTTGACCCACATCACGAGCATCACGCGCATGAAGTTGGTTCGGTAGCCGCCCGCGCGGTAGGAGATTTCGAGCCCCCGCTCGGGGATCGAGGCGGTCGAGGGGTTTGGGATGATGCCCATGCCCTGCTCGCCTTTGATGACTTTGCCGTTGAAGATCAGGATATCCAGCACGCCGTCTTCGTTGATCGATTCGGGCGTGAGCGAGATGTTGTGATAGAACCCGAGCCCCATGCGTTTGACGAGCGGGGCGGGGTCTTGCGAATAGGGCAGCGAGAAGGTCATGTCGTAGAACGCATCGGGGCGGTTGCCCTGCGAATCGATCCGGAAGCGAAGCGTGATGGGGCTGGATTGATTTCGGGCTTTTTCGAGCCCCGAGATGGTGTAGAGCCGGCTCTCGCCCGGGGGGATCGAGCGGTACGCGCGGATCATCGCCGTGTACAGATTGCTCGCGACATACTTGTAATCAGACGGGGTGGTGGCGAAGTTCGGATCGGTCAGGCGCTCTTTCGCGATGAACTGGTCGACGCGCTGCTGGAATATCTCGCCGTCGCGCGAGAACCGTTCGGGGATCTCCATGAACTTGGATTCCCGGGCAGTCATCACCCGGCTTTCAAGAATGAACCGGTCTTCGGAGACGGCCGAGTCGGTCGCTAGATAGGCCCTGGTCTCGCCGATCGCGGGCTGGTTGCGGAGGTATTCGGCGAACAGAAAAATGCCCGAAGAGCTCACGAGCAGCAAGACGGCGTTGAGCCCGACGAGGCCGAGCCACTTGCCCAGCAGATATTTCCACGCCGCGACGGGTTTGGTGACCGTCTGCCAGATGGTCTTGTCGCGCTGCTCGCTGGTGATCGAGGCGATCCCGAAGGCGAGCGTTAGGAACGCGAGAATCCAGAACACGCCCGTCACTGAGTATTGGAAAAACGACTGCACGCGGTACCGCAACGGCTGGTCGCCGTCGAGCATGCCCGGCAGCACCGCGAGCCCGAGGATCATCAGGATGATGAGCACGAGCGATATCTTCATGCGCACGGCTTCGGTGAGCAGATTGCGGGCGATGCCCATCACCGGGCCGGACCCCGAAAACAGAACCCGCAGCGCCTGCATGAGTGCCGTGAACGAGGCCGCGAGCAGCAGCACACCGAGCAACAGTTTGCCGTAGACCTCGGTCGATTCTAATAGCAGCATCGGGCCGGCGATGAGTGCCGCGGCGAGCCCGATGACGAGATAGGTAATCCCGAGCCCGAGCCAGACGACGATCACGCCGACCGCGATCGCGGCGGCCGCGGCGACGGCGGCGCTTATCGTCACAGACGCATCGCTGAGGATCCCGCGGACCATCTGCACCCGGGGATCGTTTTCGTTGATGGAGTCAGATGT
>Ga0316208_1003218_pt1 | contig 12085 bp, 4 predicted proteins | sample 3monopyrite_MG_FD_204944 | JGI IMG/M metagenome (GOLD analysis project Ga0316208, IMG submission 204944) | Microbial mat bacterial communities from mineral coupon in-situ incubated in ocean water Damariscotta River, Maine, United States -... | ecosystem: Environmental > Aquatic > Marine > Coastal... | reverse complement strand
CGCTAGCCCGGTGTAAGCCTTTGCACAAAGTGCATAAGGCTGAATGGCGCTCAATCCATGCTGGTGGAAGATGCCAACCTCACGATCGCCGGCGTCAAGGCCTTTCACTAATAGACGGCGCACCTGAGCGAGCGACAGATCCGGCAGGCGATAGAACTCTTGCCCGCGGTAAACCTCCGCATGGTAATCAGCCATGAGTTCATTCATGGTGTCGCCGGTGAGTAGGATTGGGCGTTCGTTGCCGCCGCGTTGCTGATGCAGCTCGGCAATCCCGGCGGCCAGGGGAGCGTTGACCAGGCCGCAATGAACATTGAAATCGCGAAAATCTTGGCCGAACAGCAAAACGTCATCGAGGCTCGCCAAGACATCTTCGACGGGGCGCACCACGGTGGCAAACTCCATGTCCAACTCGCGAGCCACCGCCGCGGCAGTGTCGACGTCTTCGCTGGCACGAGTGGAACCTGGCTCACCCAAGGCAAAGGTTACGGCGCAGCTTTGCGGCAGATACTCACGCGCAAGCGCTGCAATCGCCGTGGAATCCAATCCCCCGGAGAGGGCGACATATACCGGGCGGTCGGTGAAAGCCTTGCCCAAGGCCTGAAAGCAAGATTCTAAGGTTGACCGAATTTCTGCGGGGGAGGAAAAAGATTCCTCATCCATTTGCACCGGCAGGGAGGCAACTTCTTGAGCCTCAATTTCTTTACCATCGGCCGAGACCTGAAGGAAATAGCCCGGTGGAACCGACCAGAGCTGCTCTTGCGGTACGCCCGCTTGCAACAGTTCGTGCCAATAATGGCCGACCTGCATGCTCCCGTTTGCGTCTACGCCATAGAACAGTTTGTGGACCCCTAAAGCGTCGCGTAGAAGCTGATGCCGCCCATCCGTAGCCATCCGATGCAGGGCATACTGGCCGGGAGCGCCAGCTAGAGCCAACTCCCAAAAGGCATTCTCACTGGTGGTGCCTGCGTGACCAGCGCGAAAGGCGTGGATGCCTTCCGCTGCCCAGACCACGTGCTCCAAATCGAGTCGGGGTTTCATGAAGACAGGGCTTGCACCAAGATTGGCAGCGCACGGTTCATGGCGGCATCGGTATCGGTGAGCGACAGGCGGACGTGATCCTGATGATGGAACATGGCCGATGGCAACACCAACACTCCTTGGTCGGCAAGTTGTTCGCAGAAGGCGAAGTCGGTCCTCCCTTCCGGAACTTGCGGGTAGAGGAAGAAGGTGCCGTCGGGGTCTTTACAGGAATAGCCAGCCTGTTGCAGCGTTCGAGCCACTTCGTTGCGCCGTTGGTGGAGCCAAGCATGGTCATCATTTACGGCAAGCAGATCGATCAGCGCATTTTGCATGAGAGCCGTTGGCGTGCAGAACCCCATGGCGCGGCACAGCTGGGTCAACAAGTGGCGATAGTCTTCGCGCTGCGGCATGTGCGGCGACACCGCAACAAAGCCGATGCGCTGGCCCTGAATGAACCACCGCTTGCCAAAGGAATAGACCATGACGGCATGAGGGTGAAAACGCGTGGCGCTTGGGCACGCACTGGCATCTTCCACGAAATCACGGTGGCATTCATCGCTGATGAGCAAAATGGGGTGCCCATGTCGAGATTCGGCTTGCTCCAGTAACTTTCCTAAGGCCTCAAGCTCCTGCTCGTGGTAAGAAATGCCAGTTGGATTGCCCGGCTGCGAAAGCAAAATCGCTGCAGTGTCTTCCTGCAGAGCTTCTTCGATAACGCCTAAGTCAAGGTGCTGATCCTCTTGCAATCCAATCGGCACGCTAAGTAATCCTTGCTGCTGCAGATAAAGCGGGTAGTCGAGCCAACAGGGAACTGGCATCAGGACTCGGCGCGCGTGACCATCTGCGACCAAACTGCGCAAAACAATATTGAGCCCAGCCATCGCGCCGGGAGTCAACACCACATCTTGCCATTGGTAGGGGAGCTCATGCTTCTTGCGCAAGTCCTGCGCAACATGTCGGCGCGGAATGGTGGCGCCACCATAGGGCGTGTATTGCAAGCTGAGTGCGCGCCCGCTTTGCATGGCGCTGGTGATGGCCTCTTTGACCTCGGTTGGCGGACCGCCATAAGGATTGGCATAGGCCAAATCGGCGCCATGGCGTGCCGGGCCTCGGGACCATCGCTGCCGAATCAATTCGAAACGCTCTTGCGCCCGGAGAAGGCTTTGCAAGTCGGGGGGGAGGGCGTTCAGCATGAGGTGACGTCGAGAACTGCGCGACGGTCGACTTTACCGTTGGGAGTCTGCGGGAAATGCTGATGCACTAAGATTTCTGCTGGCCACAAGTAGCGCGGGGCATGGTCGCGAAAAAATCCGCGCAACTCCTCTGCGCTGAAGCAATCCTGCTTGCTGGGAAGAACGTGCAAATGAATCACGGCGCCTTTGTCTGCATCGGAGATTCCGGTCGCGACCGCATCTTGCACTTGGCCAGACTGTCGCGCCAGTTGCTCCACTTCTGTTGGGCTAATGCGATAGCCCAAGCTCTTGATCATGTCATCCATGCGTGCGACGAAGGATAGATAGCCTTCTTCGTCGGCAATGACTTGATCTCCGGAATACACCACTGGCCGAGGCTTGCCGTCGCCATCGGTCACGGCGTTTGCGGCGTCTGGGTCCGGGCGAAAGCAGGTTTTGGTGGCTTTCTCATCGCGCCAATAGCCCTGGGCGACGGTGGGTCCACGGTGCACGAGCTGCCCAGGAGTCCCGATGGGGCAGGGCTGGTCGTTCTCATCAATAACCAGGAGTGTGCTCTCGGGAATCGCTTTGCCGATGGAGTGTGGACGCCCGGCCAACTGATTCGGTGGCAGGTAGGTGGAGCGGAAGGCCTCGGTGAGGCCATACATCTTGACCACATCCGCTTGCGGCGAGTGTTGCCGATAGCGCTCGACCAGATCCGCAGGGAATATGCCGCCAGTGCTGGTGATCATGCGCAAATCAGGAAAGGCCTGCTGCGGGAATGGCGAGCGCCCTTCCATGAGTTGAATCCAGAATGGCGGGACGCCGGCTAACACCGAAATGGAGTGCTGCTTGAGGCTGCGACAAACATCAGCGGGCAGAGGCGAGCGTTGTAAAACCAAGGTTGCCTGGCAATGCACGGCATCGAGCAACTGATTCAAACCGTAGTCGAAGCCAAAGGGAACTACGGAAAGCAAACGGTCGTCGCCGCGGAGGCCCAGGTAGTCACACACGATGCGCGCTCCGGCCAACAAGTTCTCATGGCTGAGCATGATGCCCTTTGGCATGCCGGTGGATCCCGAGGTGTACAGCAAAGCCGCGAGTTCAGTTCCACTGCCAATCTCTAATGGCAGTTCTTCCTGCTGGTCAAGCTGTTGCCACAGATGCTCCAACTGCTTTGCCATGTCCTGGGCGGGATGGTCCGCTAAAAACTCTGCGTCTAAGCGCGAAGCCAAGCGCGGCACGGTCCAGAACTGAGAGACCTCGGCATGGCGCGCAAGGTGCTCTACTTGCGGCGAGTGCAAAACCGAGGAGGCTTGCACAACCACTCCGCCAGCGATCCAACAACCATAGAAGGCCACCACCGCCTCCAGAGATTTGTCCAGATGAAGCAAGACCCGTTGGCCCGGTTGGAGACCTTGCTCGCGCAGGCGCCTGGCCATGCCCATCGCGAGTTGTTGCAGGGTGGCATAATCCACTCGGCGGGGGCCGTCGACCACCGCCAATGCCTGCGCTGCGACTCGGGCGGCGTGGGCAAGAGGCTCCGCGAGGTGTTTCACTGGGGTAGAGGAGGGCCAGAATGGCTCATCGACAGGCTTACGGTAGGGTTCCCAAGGCGCTGGCGGAAGTCTGTTACACCACTAGCCCTATTTCGGCCGAAAGATAGGGAGAAGATGAGCGAAAGAATCAGCTGCTTCATCATCGGCGACGGCGCCATGCCGATTCGCTGTGGGGAAATGCTGCGCGCCGAGGGCGTGCTCATTCATGGGGTGGTTTGTGAGGATTCGGCCACCCAATCTTGGGCCGCGGAACACGGCATTCCTACCCTCGCTCCTGACGGCGACCTCCTCGCCTGGATGGAGCGCCGCCCATTCGACTATCTATTCAACATCGTGAATTTCACGATTCCAGATCAGGCGGTGCTTCGGCTTCCACGTCAGGCGGCAATTAATTTCCATGATGGGCCGCTCCCGCAATACGGGGGCATCCACCCGACGTCGTGGGCGATTGCCGCAGGAGCCAAGGCCTACGGTGTGGCCTGGCACTGCATGATCGATGAACAAGACCGCGGTCAGGTCTTCCTCGATACTGCGATTGGCAAGCGTCGCAAAGCGGTCGATACCGGTCGCGTCTTAGTGCGTGATAGCTTCCCCTTGGAGGGGCGCGAGACTGCCGCGGATCTGAACACCCAATGCTTCGAGGCCGGTTTGCGTTCCTTTGCCGAGTTGCTGGCCAAGATTGTGGCCAACCAGCTGCCTCATGGCGAGGTCCAGAATCTAGAGCAACGCAGTTACTTCGCCAAGTTTGCGCGGCCAGCTGCGAATGCTTTGCTCGATGTGCAGCAAGCGGATCAGAGCGTTGCCCTGGTGCGCGCCTGTCAGTTCGCTCCTTACGACAACCCCTTTGCTGCAGCCAAGCTGTGGACTGCGAGTGGCCCGGTTTTGGTGCACGATGCCGATGTCGTCGACGGGCGTTTCCGCATCCTTGCGGCTACCACCCCAGAGGGGCAAGACCTCGAGGTCGGGCCTCTGCAAAAACAACTCGCCGCCTTGCCGAAGGACACGGCCTTGCGCCCTCTGCTGGACCGATTGCAACGGCGATCTGCCCGCGCTGAGGAAGCTTGGTGTCAGAGCCTCAGTGACTTTCTGCCGTTGTCTGTGGACAACTTACTTGGCGGCGCGTCTGCCATGCAGGAACAATCTTTGCCTTTGCCCGACGGCCTTCGTGGTGAAGCTGCGGCAGCAGCAGTACTCGCGGCCCTAGCACGCTTGTCCGGCAGTCGCGATGTCGGCGTGTTATGGCAAGAACCCCAGTGGGGGGCGACCTTGCACCAAGCAGCCCCCTTCTTCGTACCAGCAGCACCCTTAAGCCTGCAACTTGGCGAAAACGAAAGCTTCCTTTCCTGGAAGAGTCAGTTTTCAGTGGAGCGTGCCGCTGCCATGCGCCGCGGACCCTTCCTGCGCGATCTCCTGCAACGGTTCCCGCAGTTGTCTGGGCATGTCGGCAATGGCGCTGGTGTCCATGCTCCTGTGCTGTTCCGTTTCGATCAGGAAGCCGGCGCAAGCTTGCCACCGGGGGTCGAACTGGAATTGACGCTCGACGAGTTTGGCGACCAGGTGAACATCCGCGGAGGAGGCAAGGTCGACTTGGTTGAGCTCCTCCCGCGCATCGAGCAATTACTCCAAGCCATGCTGGAGCAGCCGGAGGCTCCGTTGGCGCGTCACTCCTTACTCACGGAAGAGGAGCATCAGCGCTTGCGCACTTGGGGACGCGGACCGCGCCAAGAACTGCCGCCACAGCCCACCATCCTGCACACCATCCAGCAAGGATGCGCACGGCATCCGCAACGCATCGCGCTGCATGCAGGCCAAGAGAGCTTGACCTACCAGGAGCTCGATGTGCGTGCGAACCGCTTGGCGCACTTACTGCGTGAGCGTGGAGTGCGTCGTGGTGATCTAGTGGGACTTTGTTTGCCGCGAGAGGCGAACCTCATCGTCAGTCTGCTCGCGGTCTTGAAATGCGGCGCGGCTTATGTGCCGTTGGATCCGGCCTATCCGCAAGAGCGATTGCGCTTCATGATCGAAGATGCCCAGCTGCGTCTGATCATTGGCGATCAGGCCCATTCCTCTTTGCTGCCGCGGGAGCTCGCACCAGTCCTGTTGCTCGAAGACGAAGCTGCACGCCTTTCCACCTGTGCCGAAACGGCTCCGGCAAGCGGCCCAGAAGAACGTGACTTGGCCTATGTCATCTACACTTCGGGTTCCACGGGCAAGCCCAAAGGCGTGATGATTGAGCATCGGCAGCTCAAGAACTTCGCCTTGGCGATGGAGCCCTATCTGAAGCTCGATCAGGAAGCCGATGCTCCTGGTCGTTGGCTCGCGGTCACAAGTTTGAATTTCGACATTTCCGTGTTGGAACTGGTGGTCACCTTGTCGCGCGGCATGGAGGTGATTCTGCACCGTGAAGAAGAGCGAGCTGCGGAAACCGTGCCCCAAGAGCATGCGGACAAGCCGCTTGATTTCGGCCTGTTTTACTTCAGTTCCGATGCCGATGAGCAGGGCAGCGGACAAGACCGTTACCGTCTATTACTCGAAGGAGCACGCTTTGCCGATGAGCACGGCTTCTCCTCGGTTTGGACCCCAGAGCGCCATTTCCATGCCTTTGGCGGACTCTATCCGAATCCTGCTGTCACAGCTGCGGCCCTTGCCGCAACCACCACCAAGGTCGATTTACGTGCGGGTAGTTGCGTGTTGCCCTTGCACTCGCCCTTGCGCATCGCCGAAGAATGGTCGGTCGTGGACAACCTTTCCGAAGGGCGTGCGGGATTGGCTCTTGCGTCAGGTTGGCAGCCCAACGACTTTGTTCTGCGCCCGGAAGCCTATGAAGAGCGGCATCGCTTGCTGAAGGAAGGGATCGATCAGTTGCGTGCGCTTTGGCGCGGCGAATCTTTGTCGCTTCCTGATGGTCGCGGTGTCGAAGTCGAGGTATCGATTCATCCCTCGCCGGTGCAAGAGACCTTGCCGCTATGGCTGACTGCAGCAGGTAATCCCGAAACCTTTCGCCTAGCTGGAGAAAAGGGTTGCCACTTGCTGACCCACCTTTTGGGCCAGGATGACGACGAGTTATCGAATAAGATTGCCATCTACCGCGAAGCTTGGAGCGCCGCGGGGCATGAAGGTCAGGGCATCGTGACCTTGATGGTCCACACCTACATTGGCCAAAGCGTGGCCGAGGCGAAAGAAGTCGCGCGTGAACCCATGAAAGCCTATTTGCGCACCGCCGTTTCGCTGGTGGAGAAGGCAGCCTGGGAATGGCCTGCATACCGCGAAAAGGTAGGCGGCAGTGGAGCGGAGTTCCGCCCCGAGGAATTGGCCGAGGAAGACGTCGAAGCCATCCTCGACTACGCCTTCGAGCGTTATTTCGAACATAGCGGCCTGTTTGGGGACCGCGCACGCGCCATGGCCTTTGCCGACCGCATGAAGGGGCTAGGCGTAGATGAACTTGGGTGTCTGTGCGATTTCGGCATCCCTACCGAAGTGGTTCTGGAACAACTGCCGCGCCTGCATCAGGTCATGCTCGGCGTGAATCGCTCCAAGCATCAGGCGGGCAGCGTAGATTCACCGAGCATCCAAGAACTGCTGGAGCGGCATCGGCCAACGCATATGCAATGCACCCCCTCGATGGCGCAAATGATGGTGCTCGACGCCGATACCCGCCGTGCGATGGCGCCGTTGCAGCGCCTCTTGGTTGGCGGAGAGGCTTTCCCGCCGGCATTGGCTCGCGATTTGGTGACCCTGGTCGACGGCCAAGTCCTGAACATGTACGGCCCCACCGAAACCACCATTTGGTCGACCTGTCATGTCCTCGACGAAGTGGGGGAGCAAGTTCCGATTGGTAAACCCATTGCCAATACCGATGTCCTCGTCCTCGACGATTCTGGCGAGCCCGTGCCGCTTGGTGCCTTAGGCGAACTTTGCATCGGCGGCGAAGGCGTGACCCGCGGCTACCTAGAGCGACCCGAAATGACCGCCTCGCGCTTTGTTCCCTATCGCTGGGTGCAGGATCGACAGGCCTACCTTTACCGCACAGGCGATCTGGTGCGTTGGGGATCTCAAGGCGAACTGGAGTTCCATGGTCGACTCGACCACCAAGTGAAATTGCGCGGTCATCGCTTGGAGCTAGGGGAGATTGAAGGGGCATTGACTACTCACCCCAACATTCGCGAAGCCGTGGCCATGGTGCGCGAAGACAACCCTGGCGATCCTCGTTTGGTGGCTTATTTGATTGCGGACGGCGCGCCGCCGGAAAATGCCGAGCTTCGTCGCTTTCTGCAAGACCGCTTGCCCGAAAGCTTCCTCCCGCAGCTGTTTAGTTTTCAAGATCGCTTTCCCACCACCCCGAATCAAAAGATCGATCGCCAAGCTTTCCCACCGCCGCAATTGGCTGCAGAGGCCCTAGTCAATCTACAGGCCGCGGAATCTCAAACCCAGGGCATTGTGGCCGAGATTTGGCAGGAATTGCTGGGCCTCTCCGCAGTGGGGATTGACCAGAACTTCTTTGAAATCGGGGGCCATTCCCTGCTTTCGGTCAAGGTGCAAATCGAAATCAAGCAGCGCATGGGGCGCGCTCTCGGCTTGGTCGACATCTTCCGCTATCCCACCATTCGTGGACTGGCAGACCTCTTAGATGGCAAGCAAGACGACGGCAAGGCCGCCCTGGCCAGTGCCGGCAAGCGCGCCAGCGCTCGACGGGAAGCCAGTGCCCGGCGTCGGCCTCGGCGCTAATTCAGGTCGTCAGCGCAGCCACAATCGCGGCAAAGCCGTGAATCGTGGTCGCCTCTTCCGAAAACAGCTGTTCATCCGGCACCTGCACCTGGAAATTGCTTTCTACGAAGGCTAAAACTTCGGTAGCTCCAACGGAATCTACGTATCCGTATTCGAACAGGTGGACATCGCGCGAGAAATCCGGGTCATCGCTAGAAACGCGGAATTGATTGCGAATAAAGGCCTCTAGGGCATCGGCGACGGCGGCGGGGGAAGCCATGAGGCCGTATGCTAACGAGCAGGGCAGGCAGAGGCCACTCTGGCGCCCAATTCCTAGTTCCTAAAGGCTTGCACAAAGTTGCCCTGTGAGCCGATAAACCCTTAGGCATATGAGCGGCAGCGAGAACCCCCTCGACAGCGACATCGCCGTCATCGGCTACGCCGCACACCTTCCTGGTGCGCGCGACGTCGCCGGGTTTTGGCGTGCCTTATGTGCTGGCGAAGAAGCGGTTCATGCGCTGAGCGAAGAAGACCTGCGTCAAGCTGGGGTCCCCGAGTCGGAGTATTCACGCCCGGACTATGTGCGCTCCGCGGCCACCCTTGATGGCCTTGCAGATTTCGATCCGAGCTTCTTTGGCTTATCGCCGAAAGAGGCGGCAATCATGGACCCTCAACACCGCCGGTTTTTGGCGTGTTGTTGGCAGGCCTTTGAGCACGGCGCCCAAGACCCGGCACAGTTTGCCGGTTCGGTAGGCGTGTTCGCGGGGTGCGGCATGAACAGTTACTTCATGTTCAACTTGCTGCGCAACCCGCAACTGGTGGAAGACGTCGGTCTGTTTTTGTTGCGCCATACTGGCAACGACAAAGATTTTCTGTCCACACGCGCCAGCTATGTGTTCGATTTACGCGGGCCGAGTGTCAACATTCAGACTGCGTGTTCGACTTCCTTGGTCGCGGTTCACCAAGCATGCCAGAGCTTGTTGGCGAACGAATGCGACATGGCGTTGGCCGGTGGCAGCACGATTGAGTTGCCGCATGGACGTGGTTACCTTTATCGCGAAAAAGAAATCCTGGCTTCGGACGGGCATTGCCGCCCCTTCGATGAATCTGCCAGTGGAACTCTGTTCGGCAGTGGAGCAGGGGTGGTCCTATTGCGTCGCCTCAGCGACGCCATTGCCGACGGCGACCCGATTCGCGCGGTGATCAAAGCCTCTGCTGTGAACAACGATGGTGCTGCCAAGGTTGGCTATCTCGCACCTTCGGTGGACGGCCAAGCAGCAGCGATAGCTGAAGCTCTGGCCTTGTGTGATTTCCCCGCCGAAACCATCGGCTATGTCGAAGCACATGGCACGGCCACCCCGATTGGAGATCCCATCGAGGTCGCCGCGCTCACGCGGGCTTTCCGTGAACACACCGAGGCCACTGGCTTTTGCAAGTTAGGCTCGGTCAAGGGCAACATCGGCCACCTCGACACTGCCGCGGGCGTGGCGGGCCTGATCAAAACCATTCGTGCCCTGGAAGAGGGAGTGCTGCCTCCAAGTTTGCACTTTGAAAAGCCGTTGCCGGAATTGCAGCTGGAGCAAACGCCCTTTGCTGTGGTGCAGAAGCAAGAGGAATGGAGTGCCGATGGGCCAAGGCGGGCTGCGGTCAACTCACTTGGCGTGGGCGGTACGAACGCCTTCGTGGTGTTAGAGCAAGCGCCTCAAAGCCAGGCTTCGCGCGCATCGTCCAGCGATCAAGAGAAGCCAGTTCTCCTTCCGCTGTCCGCACAAAATCCCGACGCCCTGACCGAGCGCATGCAAGACTTGGCGGGCTACCTAGAAGAACATCCGCAAACCTCTTTGCCACAGCTGGCCTCGACCTTGGTGTATGGTCGCCATGAGTTTGCTGAGCGCGCCGTTTTGGCCGTGCGTAGTGTCGCCGAAGCGCAGCAATGTCTAGCGCTCGCAGCCAAGGGCGAAGAGCGGCTGCGCGTACCTCGGCATCGTCAAGCCAAGCACACGCAGGCCCCAGTATTCCTGTTCCCTGGCGGGGGAGCTTCCGTGGTCGGTGCTGCCAAAGGCCTGGAAGCGGCCAATCCGATCTTTGCCGAGGTCTTTGCCGAAGGAGATCGCCTGCTGCAGGAGCATCATCAACTTTCGCTGTTGCCACTGCTTCGCGGGGAAGGGAATCTATCCGAAGCCGATGCTCTGCAACCCGAGCAACAGCTTCCGGCTTTGTTCTTGCTGGAAGTCGCCTTGGCCAAACAAAGCCAAGCTTTCGGCCTGGAAGCTCGCGCCCTAGTCGGCCTAAGCCTGGGTGAGTTGACCGCGGCGCACTTGGCGGGCGTGTTTGATTTCGCCGACGCCCTTCACCTGGTGGTCGCGCGTGCGCGCTTATTCCATCGCTTGGAGAAAGGAGCCATGCTTTCGGTACCGATGCCGCAAGCGGAGTTAGAGGCCATGCTTCCCCAGGATTTAGATCTGGCGGTGGAAAGCGCACCGGATCTCTCTGTTGTATCGGGACCGATTGCCGCTGTTCAGGAATTCGAAAATGCCTTGCTGCAAGCAGGCCACGAAGCGACGCCGATCCCTTTGTCCACGGCGGCGCATACGCGCTTGCTCGACCCGGTATTGGAAAGCTGGCGTGAATCCGTAGTGGCGACTAAGCGTCATGCGCCTACGATTCCCGTGCTTTCGAATCGTAGTGGAAGGTGGTTGACGGCAGAACAGGCGACCTCGGTGGAATATTGGGTGGAGCAGTTGCGCCAGCGAGTGCGCTTCCGCGATGGCGCAGCCTTTGTGCTCGAGGAAATTCCTCAAGCGCTCGCCCTCGAAATGGGTCCGGGGCAAACCTTGTGTGGCTTGTTGCAACTACAAGAGCAGAACCAGGGTGATTTGGTCACGGTGCCATGTTTAGGGCCAACCGATGGCTCTTGCGGGGACCCAACTGTGGCCTACACCACCGCATTGGGGCGCGTTTGGGCTGAAGGTGGTTCCTTGCTTTCCGCACTAGCACCTCAGCCGCCATCGCCGCAATCTCCACGCCTGACCCTGCCTGGCTATCCATTCCAAGAGCAGCGCTATTGGATTGATGCGGTTGGGAAAGAGTTGACCCCGGCAGAGAAAACCATGCCCGAGGTGACGCGGCATGAATCGATCGATAACTTCTTCTCGATGCCAATCTGGGAAGCCTCGTCCTTGCCAGAAAACCCACCAGTGCTGACACCGGGTACGCGCTGGCTGATTTTGGAAGATGAACTTGGCTTTGGTCGTCAGCTTAGCCATGACTTGCGCGAACACGGTCAGCAAGTGTTGTCGGTGCAACAAGCACCGCGCAATGCGCGCTTAGATAACAACACCTGGTTGTTGGACAGCGACCGCGGTGCCGAAGGTTTTGAAGCTTTGGTCGAAGACTTGGTCGAGCGCGAAGAGATTCCCGATCGGATTGTCAATTTGTGGACCCTAACCGGCGCGGAAGAATTCCGCACTGCCCTGAATCGTTTCGCTCACAATCTCGAGCGCGGTTTCTTCAGCCATTTCCACCTATTGCAAGAAATGGCACGTCGTGATTTGCTTGGGTCTGTGCACCTGTTGACCGTGACCAATGGTGCTCGCCAGGTTGGGGAAGAAATGGTTCCTGATCCAGAGA
>Ga0316208_1003216_pt1 | contig 12099 bp, 10 predicted proteins | sample 3monopyrite_MG_FD_204944 | JGI IMG/M metagenome (GOLD analysis project Ga0316208, IMG submission 204944) | Microbial mat bacterial communities from mineral coupon in-situ incubated in ocean water Damariscotta River, Maine, United States -... | ecosystem: Environmental > Aquatic > Marine >... | reverse complement strand
AAATATGAATTTTCAAGCCGTTAATCGTGTATCTGTTGAAATAACTGTTGTGCTGGGCCGTACGCAGATGCCAATCCGTCAACTCTTGAAGATGGGTCGGGGTGCGGTTATTGATTTGGATGCCAAGCATGAAGATGAGTGCTGGGTATATGCAAACGGTGAGCTTGTTGCACGCGGCGAGATTATGATTGTTGGTGAAAAAATTGGTGTTTCCATCACACGTATGATGAGCCAACTTCAGATATAATCTTGTTAGTGCTGTCTAAATATTTGTCATTTAAAATTTCACATATTTTTCCCTTGCAGGGGTTTAAGTTACCTGATAGGTAAGCGCCCGATCTTGCGGACGTGGCGGAATTGGTAGACGCGCAGCGTTGAGGTCGCTGTGGGATTAAGTTCCCGTGGAAGTTCGAGTCTTCTCGTCCGCACCATATGAAAGCCTGTAGGGAAACCTATAGGCTTTCTTTGTTTTCCCCCAAATGCTGCAAAAAATACAAATAATTTTTATACTAGCTCTTTAAAGTGGGTTTAATTTCTTATAATTAGATATCTATTGATCCCGCAAAACATCGAGTAGAGGAGGCCCCTATGGTACAAGAACATGAAGTGCCAGAAATTGACGAAGCAGCCTCCATTTTACCTGAACAAGTAGAAGTTCCATCAACTGATGTACATCTCAATAAAGAGTATGTGCAAATGCTTCAAAAAGCGCTGAAGGCGGATGATGAAGAGCAGGTTAACGAACTTCTGGACGAATTGCATGCTGCGGATGTAGCCGATATTCTTCAAGTCCTCCCATCAGGGATGCGGGTAAAGCTGATTGGCTTATCTGGGGAGAGCTTTGACCCTGCCGTACTGAGCGAAGTTGAGGGGGAAGCTCAGGACGATCTCTATGAACATATGTCAAATGACCAGATCGCCGATGCCATTACTGAAATGGATACAGATGATGCGGCTTATGTTGTTGGGGAACTGGACGCTGCAGACCGTGAAGAGGTCATGCGCCGCCTTGCCACAGATGACCGTGTAGCCATTGAAGAAAACTTAAGCTATCCAGTCAATTCTGCGGGCCGTTTGATGCAGCGCGACCTTGTTGCGGTCCCTGAGTTTTGGACCATTGGCCAGACGATCGATTATTTGCGCTCGGATAACCCAGACATTCCAACAGATTTTTATGACGTGTTTGTTGTTGATCCTGCTCACCATTTGGTAGGTGTTATCTCTTTGTCACGGGTTATGCGTACAGCGCGCAAAACGCCTGTTTCCGAAGTGATGGAGCTAGAGCCATATTCTGTTGCGGCAGATGATGAACAGGAAGAGGTGGCTTACCAATTTACTAAGTACCATTTAATTTCTGTTGCTGTGGTAGACAGTAGTGACCGACTGGTTGGTGTTATTACTGTGGATGATGTTGTTGATGTCATTGATGAAGAGGCGGAGCATGATATTTTGGCTCTTGCTGGGGTAAGTGAAGAATCTGGAATTAATGAAAGCTTTATCGAAATTACCAAAGGGCGTTTCATTTGGCTTTTTGTAAATCTTTTAACGGCGATTTTAGCTTCAATGGTTATTGGCATGTTTGAAGCTACAATTGAGCAGATGGTGGCACTCGCTGTATTGATGCCAATCGTTGCCTCTATGGGCGGCAATGCCGGTACGCAAACCATGACAGTGGCAGTAAGGGCATTAGCGACAAAAGAGCTGAGTACAAACAATGCTTTCCGAGCAATTAACAGAGAGGCTTCGGCTGCTTTTTTAAATGGGGCTATACTTGCTCTGATTTCAGGTGGCGTTGCTGTTTTTTGGTTTAATAGTGTCCTGCTTGGTGGGTTGTTTGCAGCAGCTATGGTGTTTAATGTCTTTGTTGCGGGTTTGAGCGGCGTACTGGTGCCAATGGCCTTGCATAAAATGAAAATTGATCCTGCCATTTCTTCAAGCGTTTTTGTGACAACCATTACAGATGTTGTTGGCTTTTTTGTTTTCTTGGGTCTTGCTGCCGTATTTTTACTTTAGGGACAAGCAATGAGAAAAGGCCCAGTTCTACTGGTGGATGATGAACCTGTTGTTTTGCAGGTTCATGCGGCTGCCATCAGACAATTTGGGTTTGAAACCGTCCTTGCCGATACGGCAGAAGAGGCCCTTGAAATAACACGGTCGTATAAACCCTCTTTGGTTATTAGCGATGTGCAAATGCCTGGGGAAGGTGGGTTTGATTTTATTGAATCCTTAAATAAACAAGGACTTAAGACCATGCCCGCGATTTACCTGACCGGGTATAATGATATTGACATTATTAGGGGTGGCCTGCGAGCTGGCGGTGATGATTTTATCATCAAAGGGGGCTCTGTTGAGGTTCTGAGACGGCGTGTCGCTTTCTGGATGGCAAGTGGCTTTAGAGAGCTGCCAAGTGAATTGAGACGCCGTGCATTGATTATGGCTAATATCGTTAAAGGGGACGAATTTCCTGGCATTAAAGAACATTTAGGTAAGGAAAGCGACCTTCTTGAGAGGGCAAAAAAGCGGGTATGTGAGGAACTTTCTGGGGTAAATTCGGCATATGGAGAGCGTATGATTGACCGGATATGTTTCCTTGGACGTGTTTCAAATATTTTAATTGAAGAGAGTACAGATTTCCGAGACCTCGTGCGCTTCCCTGATCATGTAGACCAAATTATTCGTCATTTAAATGTACCCTGGGCGAAAGATATGTGGCCTTTGTTTGATAGTTTTGAGAATTGGGCTTGTGACACTCGGTTTGTATTGGCAGGCGTGGAAAAGCTCCAACATTTCTCCAAATATAGTTGGTTTGAGGAAGGCTTCTCTTAATGCCAGTTCATTTAGTGAAGCTGGCGGCAGGTATATCTGACTTTGCAGCATTGCAGGTGCGTTTGGCAGAGCGTGTGACAAAACACACTAATGGGCAAAACATTGTTCCTGTTTTCACAAGGAATAGACCTAAAAGGGGCGTTGAACTGCTTGAGGGTGGGTCATTATATTGGATTGCAGGCGGCTACATTGTTGGGCGAAATTCTTTTGTAGATATCCAAGAAGGTGTGGATAAAGAAGGGCGAAAATATTGTTTACTGTGTGTTGCTCCTGAGATCATTAGGGTGCAATCTACGCCCAGGCGAGCGTTTCAGGGTTGGCGTTATTTACCTGATACTGATATTCCCAGAGACATTCTGACAGATGTCTCTGGTCGTGAAGAAGGGCCTGCGGAACTTCTTAATGAGCTACAAAAACTAGGGCTCCTATAAATAACCAAAGAGGATGGAATGAAAAAGATATTGAAATCAGCTTTAGCGCTAACCATTGTAGCTTTTTCCCTAGAGGCCGCAGAGCCTGTTGACTTGGCTATAATTACTAAAATACGCGATGAAGGCTTTAATCGGTCAGAGGTGATGAATACTCTCCAACATCTTACGGATACTATTGGACCTCGATTGACGGCGACCCCTGCAATGTTAAAAGCAAATAATTGGACGAAAGAAAAGTTAACAGACTGGGGTCTAAAAAATGCTCGACTCGAGGGTTTTGAATTTGGGTATGGTTGGGCGGCTGAACGCACAGAAGTATTTATGACAGCGCCGCGTAAAATACAATTAACTGCTATGCCCTTAAGCTGGTACCCAGGCACAGATGGTGCGCTTGAGGGGGAGGCCATTCATGCAGTGATAAAATCAATAGATGATTTTGCAAAACATACAGGTAAGCTTGCTGGAAAGATTGTTTTTGTCGATGCGGTCGCGGACCAAACTGAACCAAAGAATAAAGTTTTTAAACGGCACGACAATAAAAGCCTTAGAGAGGAAAAACAGTTTGATATTCCAACGGATGACCCTCACTCGGATTTGGAAAGTTGGACTAAACATATATCTTTTGGCATTAAGCTCGAAGCATTTTTAGCTCAAGAAGGTGCTATAGCTGTTGTTCATAAGGCCCCGCGCAAAGGCATGCTTTTGAGTGGCACTGCCTATAATTATAGGCCAAAATATGCGGCAAAAATACCGGGGATTGAACTTGCGTATGAGCATTATGCTCGTGCAGTCCGGTTAATGGAAGATGAGCAAGCAGTTAAAATAAGTCTTGATGTTGCTGTTACTTTTTATACTGACGATAGTCAAAGTTACTCGACACTGGCAGATATACCTGGGAAAGGCCGTAAACCTGAGGTTGTGATGGCGGGGGCTCATCTGGATAGTTGGCACGGCGCTGACGGCGCTGTTGACAACGCTGCTGGCGTGGCAGTTGTTATGGAAGCAGTACGTATTTTAAAGGCGATAGGGGTTCAACCAAAGCGTACTATTAGAGTGGGGTTATGGGGCGGTGAGGAACAAGGGTATTTTGGTTCCCACAGATATGTAGAGAACCATTTGGCGACACGGCCAGCAAGTCAAGAGGGCGACCTCCAGTATATGGAACCTTATGCCCAGCAGTATAACCAATTCCCTCTAGAGCTAAAGCCTGAGCACTCTAAGTTTTCGGTATATTTTAACCTTGATAATGGTTCGGGGAAAATTCGTGGAATTTATGCTGAAAACAATGTGGCTGTCGTGCCTTTATTTAAAGCTTGGTTAGAGCCTTTTTATGATTTGGGAGCAGAAACTGTTACCTTAAATACAACAGGGGGTACTGATCATGAACCCTTTGATGAAATAGGTTTGCCAGCATTTCAATTTATCCAAGACCCCCTTGACTATGGTAGTCGGCTTCATCACACACAAATTGATACTTATGGGAATGCTTACAAGAGAGATTTAATGCAGGCTTCGGTTATTATGGCAAGTTTTCTTTATAATGCGGCCATGCGAGAGGAGCGGTTGCCGCGTAAACCATTGCCTGCAAAAAGTGTGAAATAAAAAAGAAAAACTTTAAGGAAAAGCCATAAAGGCACTTATGGCGCCTCTATGGCCATATTGTCGAGCAGCCTGACTGTGCCAATGCGAGCGACAGCAAGTACTCGGGCATTTTTTTGTAGTGTACCGAGTGGTTGCAGCGTTTTTCCATCAGCAACCGTGACATAATCAACAGATTTAAAGCCGGCCTCTAAGAGGGCTTTAATTGCATTTTTTTCTGACGTTCTTAAATCAACACCCTTAAGGACTTCTGCGATAAGATTCTTGAGGACAACGTTGAATTTCCCAGCAATTTTTCTTTCGATTTCAGTGAGGTATAGGTTTCTGGAGGAAGCGGCCAAACCATCAAACTCCCTGATAAGTTTGCCTGCCACAATGTCAACGGGAATGTCCAAATCTCGGACAAATTGGCGGATCACTGCAAGTTGCTGATAGTCTTTTTCACCAAAAATTGCCACATCGGCTTGGGACTGTAGAAGTAACTTGGTGACAATTGTAGCAACACCGTCAAAGTGTCCTGGTCTTTCGGCTCCCTCAAGAATGTCTGCTATCCCTGACAGGGTTATACGAGACGTATGACCGATCGGATACATTTCGTCAGTGGGGGGTGCAAAAACTAAAGAGGCTTTGGTTTCGGATAATTTTTTGCAGTCCGCAGTCTCCTGCTTTGGGTAGGCGTCAAGGTCCTCTCCTACCCCAAATTGAGTAGGGTTTATGAAGATGGAAACAATAATTTTGTCTGCTTTGTTGGAAATGGCGTCCACTAGGGAGAGGTGCCCATGATGCAATGCACCCATTGTTGGAACTAGGCCAACGATATGGCCTTTCTTTTTCCATTCTGAAACTTGGGTGCGAAGGGAGGAAATTGAGCGTATAACAGGTATGGTTTTCATGGGGCAGTGTCTAGATTTGATGAAGCCAAAAAGGCATTATCAAGTCCGTTAAGGTCATTATAGTTTATGATAGATAATAGGTCACTGACATAATCCATGCCGCGCTCAGAGTATCGTACGAGAGCAGGAGCAAGCGCAGTTCCTGTAACAATAAGTGAGTGCTCTCTTAATTCAGCTCTCCGCCGCCGTAAATCTTTATAACTGGCATGCCGGTTAAGATTGACCATATAGCTCCGTACACTATCAAGGAGATACTCGAAGCTTTTAATTCTATGTGTTTTTCCATCATCACGACTACTTGGTACCATTCCTGGCTGTGAGCTGTCCCATACCCATTCACCAAAAAGGGCATTCCCCTTCTGCGCAAATTTACTCGTGCCCCACCCCGTTTCTATTGCCGCCTGAGCAAGCGCAAGAGAGGGAGGGATAACATCAATTTTAAAGAGCAGAATATTCAAATTGTCAGCTTTCAGCTTTTTAGGAAGCTTTTCCTTATAGCGCCGTGCGGTCTTGTGAAGCCATTTTGTTTCTGTGTCGTCTAGCTTTTCTTGCTTTAAAAGCTTTGTTCGTATTGATATGAGCCGGCCTCTGTCAGCTATAATCAATTCATTCGCACGAAGAATAACAGGCAATAATGTTGAGGTGAAAAGGCGTTTTTTCTTCGGGGTGTGTTTTATTTTAGTAAGTGTTTCCGGAAGTCTTGAAAGGTAAATGCGGGGGACCTCATCAATGGCATGCATCTTCTCGTCAAGAATACGCGCAAGCTTCGCCGTCACCTCAGCTTCGCCGCGGGGTGGGTATTGATGTGCCAAATAATTTGGTTGATCAGGCAGGAAAGCGGCTTCGTGTGATTGTTTCAACAGGTGGCGGGCTACGCCAATAGGTACAAGGGCAAGCAAAGCAATTAATAATATAAAAATTGTGATATTTCTTAATTGGTCACGCACTTCAGCTTATTCTCCGCCAAGAGTTTTTATTATATCATACTCTTAATACATCGCCTATATGAGGAAAAATAGTGCTTGCTTCAAGAAGAAGCTGGTGTGCACACAGTATAGTGCTGAGTTATTCGAGGAGGGCTGCGTGCCGGACAGTGAAGTGAATAGTGAGAGTATGAGCCAGAAAAAGGATACTAAGAGGCCGTATTTAATCGTGCTTGGCAATGAAAAAGGAGGGTCAGGAAAGTCGACCACTGCAATGCATATTGTTGTCGCACTGTTGCATGAAGGATACCGTGTTGGCACAATTGACCTTGATGCCCGGCAAAAAAGTCTCACACGGTACATTGAAAATCGGCGCGCGCATTCTGCTAGTAATGAGATTGATTTGGTTCAACCTGTCGAGAAAGTTGTTCCCAAATCAGAGTATAGAACATCTGATGCAGCGGAAACCGACGAAAAAGAGCGGTTTGAAGCAACATACATGGAGCTGGCTTCCATTGTTGATGTTGTTGTTATTGATTGCCCCGGGAGCGATACATTCTTGTCGCGGCTCGCACATACAGCAGCCGATACACTTGTCACGCCGGTTAATGATAGTTTTGTAGACCTTGACTTGCTTGCCCGTGTGGACCCTGTAACACATAGGGTCATAGGTCCGAGCTTGTATGCCGAGATGGTTTGGAAAGCCCGCCAGCGTCGTTCACTCGCAGATGGTAGTACTATTGATTGGGTTGTCCTTCGAAACCGAGTTGGGGCACTCCACGCAAAAAACAAAGAACGAGTTGAAGGTGTACTTAAAGAATTAAGTAAGCGTATTGGTATGCGTCATATACCTGGCCTTGGCGAGCGTGTGATTTACCGGGAAATGTTTCTTGCAGGCCTAACGTTGCTCGACTTGAAACAATCAAAAGGGGTCGATGGTAAAGGCATGTCACTGTCACATGTTGCAGCACGCCAAGAGGTAAGAGGCCTTCTTAATGCTCTTAACTTACCGTTCCGCAAAATGAAGGCGTCATAAATATGGGTTGGTTTATTATTGGTCTGGTACTTGCGGGTGGGCTTTTGCTCCTTTTGAACTGGTGGGCAACTGCTGAGGTTAAATCGGCAAAAACGGCAATGATGTGGGGTATTATAGCCATATGTTCTCTGCTTGCTCTTTTATTGTTGGCGGCGGGGCGCAATGTTATGGCTATTTTGCCGGCCGGTTATGCGGCATGGCGCATGTTTGGTGCAGCACGTTTGTTTTCCGGTTTCATGGGTAAGCATTCCTCTAAGAAACAGCACACATCTACGTACACTGGTTCCATGACACATGATGAAGCTCTTGAAGTACTGGGCCTAGAAAAAGGGGCGGCAAAGGCAGAAATTAATGCTGCTTACAGGAAGTTAATGGCACAGTGTCACCCTGATAAAGGCGGCAGCGATTGGATGGCAGCTAAACTCACTGAAGCGCGGCGCACCTTGCTTGGAAAATAAAGTTTTTTTAACTAAAGCTGCTCTATATTTTCTGGCGGTATTTCATTAAATTTCATTGACCTCTGGTGCGGCTACTGACACTTTGGTTCTATGTATTTTTGGTATTTATTTTTCAATAGAGGCCCTTATGTCTGCACATTTTTTCAATCCTACTATCTTACGTGAATATGATGTTCGAGGTATCGTCGATGAGACATTACATGTCGCGGATGCGGTAGCTCTTGGGCAAGCTTTTGGCACAGAGGTACGAAGAGCTGGTGGGAAAAAAGTTGCGGTAGGTTATGACGGGCGCGTGTCATCCCCCAGTTTGTCTAAAGCCTTGATGGAAGGCATTGCAAGTACAGGCATTAATGTGGTGTGTATCGGTCTTGGCGGTACCCCTATGTTGTATTATTCCGTATTTGAACTTGATTTAGATGGGGGTATTATGGTGACAGGGTCTCATAACCCTCCTAACTATAATGGTTTTAAAATCATGGTTGGTAAAAAGCCATGTTTTGGTGCTGCAATTCAGGCATTAGGTAAGAGGGCAGCTGAGGGTGACTTTGAGGTTGGCAGGGCTTCTATAACCCAAGAAGATGTTTTTGATCGATATATTGAGCGCTTGATCCGTGATGTGGATATGGGAGACTTTAAGGTTGTGTGGGATCCAGCGAATGGGTCTGCGGGACCAGCTGTTGAAGCGTTAGTTAAGCGTTTACCAGGTGAGCATATAGTCATTAACGGTGAAGTGGATGGTACCTTCCCGAATCACCATGCTGATCCTACGGTTGAGAAAAACCTCCAGCAGTTAAAAGATATCGTCGCTGCACGCGGATATGATTTAGGCCTTGCCTTTGACGGTGACGGTGACAGGATTGGTGCAATTGACAGTCAGGGCCGAGTAATTTGGGGAGACCAAATGCTGGCTATAATGGCAGGGGATTTGTTGAAAGAATTACCAGGTGCGCCGATCATAGCTGATGTTAAAGCAAGCCAAGCTCTTTTTGACCGTATTGAGGCACTGGGTGGTAAGCCTGTTATGTGGAAAACGGGCCATTCCCTCATTAAAGCCAAAATGGTTGAGCTTGAATCTCCACTGGCCGGTGAGATGTCTGGGCACATTTTTTATAAACATAAATTTTACGGGCATGATGATGCTCTCTATGCAGCTATTCGCTTCTTAAATGCTATTACGTCTCAGGGTGGTAATGTTGACGCACTAAAAGATGACCTGCCTACGGCGATAAATACCCCGGAATTGCGGTTTGAGTGTGATGAAACACGAAAATTTGACGTTGTAGAGGAAGTGAGGGCACAATTAGAGGCAAAAGGCGCACAAATGTCCACCGTCGACGGGGTCCGTGTCCAGACAGAGGATGGTTGGTGGCTGCTTCGTGCATCAAATACACAGGCTGTTCTTGTGGCACGGTGTGAGGCATCGTCTGAGGCGGGCCTGGGACGTCTTAAAAAAGCATTGGTTGGGGCACTATCATCAGTAGGCGTTGAGGCGCCCTCAACATTTTGATAGACTGTTTTGGCCTTCACGGCATTTTTACTCTTTTAGTGCAAAATTAAGACACTACATTAGAGGTGTAGAAATTTTGGAGGAATGATGCCTGATAAAGATAAAAATGGTGGCGATGATGATGGCACAGGTACTGGGCTACTGACAAAGGCAGAACCTAAGACCAAAAAGCCATCAATGTATAAAGTTCTTTTGTTGAACGATGATTACACGCCTATGGAATTTGTGGTCCATATCTTGCAGCGATTTTTTAAAATGGCGATGGAAGAGGCGACAGATGTTATGCTTGCTGTCCATCAACGTGGCGTTGGTGTTTGTGGGGTGTTCACTTATGAAGTTGCGGAAACGAAAGTGAATCAAGTGTTGGCCTTTGCCAAGCAACATGAACATCCGCTGCAATGTACTTTGGAAAAAGAGTAATAATCCAATGTGTGCAGTAATAAGGAGGGTTATATAGTGCCTAGTTTTTCCCCACACCTTGAAGAAACCCTTCACCGTGCCTTGAAGGAAGCGAATGAACGTAAGCATGAATATGCCACGTTGGAACATTTGCTTATGTCGCTGCTGCATGATCCTGATGCCCTTGCTGTTTTGCGGGCCTGTGATGTTAATGTGGAAACGCTTAGTTCTCAGCTTTCAGAATATTTGAATGATGATATGGAAAACCTCAAAATTGAGGTTGATGGTATTGATGCGACACCCACTGCCGGTTTTCAGCGTGTAGTACAGCGCGCCCTTCTGCATGTGCAGTCCTCGGGCAGAGAAGAAATGACAGGGGCTAATCTTTTAGTCGCCTTGTTTTCTGAGCGGGAAAGCCATGCTGTTTTCTTTCTGCAAAGCCAAGATATGACTCGCTTGGACGCCGTTAGCTATATTTCTCATGGTATTGCTAAAGTACCAGAGCGTAGTGAGAGCCGACCAATTGAAGGGGCAGAAACTGAGAGTGAGGATATTAGCTCGGAGGATACTCCCGAGGGCGGTAAAAAAGCGGAGACGGCCCTTGGGGCATACTGCGTTAACCTCAATGAAAAAGCGGAAGCCGGTAAAATTGATCCACTTATCGGTCGTGGCCCTGAATTGGAGCGTGCCGTCCAAATTTTATGCCGGCGCAGTAAAAATAACCCCTTGTTAGTTGGGGACCCAGGTGTGGGTAAAACTGCGATTGCAGAGGGACTTGCTCGCCGTATTGTTGAAGGCGATATACCCGAAGTCTTAAATAATGCCGTTATTTTTTCTCTCGACATGGGGTCCCTTCTTGCGGGTACACGGTTCCGCGGCGATTTCGAAGAACGCCTTAAATCCGTTGTGAAGGAATTAGAAGGTAAAGAAGGCGCTGTATTGTTCATTGATGAAATTCATACAGTGATTGGTGCAGGAGCAACGTCTGGCGGAGCTATGGATGCATCTAATCTGTTGAAACCTGCTCTTGCGAGTGGCAGCATTAGATGTATGGGGTCCACGACCTATAAAGAATTCCGCAGTCACTTTGAAAAAGACCGTGCATTGCTACGCCGGTTCCAGAAAATTGACATCAATGAACCTTCTGTCGCAGATACAATTAAAATTCTTAAAGGCTTGAAACCTTATTATGAAGAGCATCATGGGGTTAGATATACCGCCGAGTCTTTAAAAACAGCGGTGGAGCTCTCTGACCGGTACATTTCAGATCGCAGGCTACCAGATAAAGCCATTGACGTTATTGATGAAACCGGGGCAGCGCAAATGCTTCTGGCACCATCGAAACGGAAGAAAACTATTAGTGTAAAAGATATTGAAGCGGTGGTCGCAACGATTGCACGCATTCCGCCAAAATCTGTTTCACGCGATGAAACTCGTGTGATGAGCAAACTTGAGAATGATCTAAAGCGGGTTGTCTTTGGGCAAGATATGGCTATTGAAGCACTTTCTTCTGCTATCAAGCTGTCGCGTGCAGGGCTTCGAGAGCCAAACAAACCTATCGGCTCATACCTCTTCAGTGGCCCAACTGGGGTTGGTAAAACGGAAGTAGCAAGACAGCTTTCACATTTGTTGGGTGTTGAGCTGCACCGGTTTGATATGTCCGAGTATATGGAGCGGCATTCAGTATCGCGGTTGCTTGGTGCACCTCCAGGGTATGTCGGGTTTGATCAGGGTGGGCTTCTAACGGATGCCGTTGACCAGCATCCACATTGTGTTCTGCTTCTTGATGAGATTGAAAAGGCACACCCAGATCTCTTTAACGTGCTGTTGCAGGTTATGGATAATGGTGCCCTGACGGATCATAATGGTAAAAAGATTGACTTTCGTAATGTCATTATCGTTATGACAACGAATGCGGGTGCCAGAGATCTCAGTAAATCAGCCATTGGCTTTGGCCGCGAGACAGATGACACAGCAAGTGATGAAGCCATTAAACAGACATTTAGCCCTGAATTTAGAAACCGGTT
>Ga0316208_1003213_pt1 | contig 12105 bp, 7 predicted proteins | sample 3monopyrite_MG_FD_204944 | JGI IMG/M metagenome (GOLD analysis project Ga0316208, IMG submission 204944) | Microbial mat bacterial communities from mineral coupon in-situ incubated in ocean water Damariscotta River, Maine, United States -... | ecosystem: Environmental > Aquatic > Marine > Coastal... | reverse complement strand
CTGTGTGTGCCTGATGGCGAGAAACTTCCGGACCGCCGGATGCGGGAAATCCGCACGTCCGGTGGGACGAGGGGGGAGGGACGAATAATCCCTCCTCTACTCTACCGTCTTTGCGTGAAACTCTTTTACTCACTTGAGACGCTTCTTTTTGTTTTGCCTCGGTGTTCTCTGCGTCTCTGTGGTTCACCTCTTTCTTTTTTCTTTTTCGTGGTAATAATATCCCGCCACTTTTGCGTAGCATTTTGTTGATAAGGACCTAACCCGGATAAACCGGAATCAAACAAACTTCAGGCGAGCCGGGCCAGTGATGGCCCTGGTAAGTATCGAGTACAGATTGTCTACCAGCAACGCGACAACGCAGTGACCAAGGGGTTAACACCCCCCATCTCGCTGAAAAATATTATGTTTTTTTATTCATGGCCTGGGCGAGTCTTTCTATTTGTGTTTTCCAGTTGGAAAGTTCTTGTTCTGTCAGTTTGTTGCCTCGGAAACGTGCCTGGTAATAGGCGTTTGTCAGTGCCTCTGGAAGTGATTGAAGTGAAACGGCTGCCAATTGCATGTCAAATGTTTGCTTGAAAAGATGTGAAAACTCGCGTGCGGTCTGTTCAGGTCGTTTATGTAATCCATGCTTAGCTGCCAGGTCGAGAAACTGTCGAAAAAAGAGCAACATTATTTTTTTCTGACGAAGCTTGGATTGACTTGGCAGTACACTTTTCAACAGAGTGAAAATTGCATATCGATAGTAAAAAACAATAAAAAGAAAGACCGGCAATATGACAGGCATAAATAGAAAAAGAATCGAAAGAAACATTCGAAACCTCCCGCTGCCCGCTCCATTTTTCAATGATGGATCGAGTAAATAAGAATCGCTTAAACCTTTCGCTTGCAAATAAGCTGCCTTTGCCTGTTCGCCCAGTGGAGTGTAAATGCTTTCTTCTTGCCTGGCTAAAGAAATCCCCAGAACATAAGACTGCCAGAAAGATGATAGTTTCCCCTGAATATTTTGCCAGGAGAAAGCGGACATTGTAAAATTATTTTGCTGTTGGGAATACGAGGGTGGTGTCGCATCAACAACCAACCATCGTCCACCGACAAATGCTTCGGTCCAGGCATGGGCATGACGTTGTTCAATAAGAAGTCGCTGTGACTTTTTGTCCCATCTCCCGGTAGAAAAACCTGTAACCAATCGTGCGGGAACTCCTACCGCTCGAAGCATCAAAGTCAATGCAGAGGCAAAGTATTCGCAATGTCCCACTTTTCGATTGAATAAAAAATCTTCAATCGGATCGATTGTTGGGTCCGTAATAGAAAGATTGAGAGTGTATTTGAATTCGCCGGAATCTCGAAGGTAGTCTCGTAAGAGGCGGACTCTTTCTTCCGGAGAAGATTTCCCCGTTTCTTTCTCACAAATCTTTTGAGAGGTTTCGATCAACCTTGAAAGCCGTGCATGATCGAGTTTGAGTAACGATCTCAAATAAGCATCATAAGTTAAAACACGAGAAGGTGTCAGTTGCGACTGGTAAGTAAATCTAGATAAATTTGTTCGCCGAAGAAAGTTTCTTTCTCCTTGTTGATATTCAGATTCCAGCGATTGGGAAATCGTATTTAATATTCTCTGGAATCCCTGTTGATCGCGCCGGCGAACATGCCTGATATTATCAGTGGCATAAACTCGATCATCTTGTTGCATGATAACCGGAAAGCTGGAAGTTGTTTGACTTACTGGTGGGACACTGATTGTTTCATAGCGGATCGTTTTTGCTAACAGTTGGTTATGTTTGGAAAATGTTAATTCACCAGTGACAGAATTTTGAGGAATCGAACCAGAAGCCCCGCTGCGTTTTAACAGTCGTCCGTCCTCTACCGGATAACAAACAAACAGCGTGTTACAGCCGACAGGTTCCAGTTCGTACGATTGCCGAATTCTGTTTTGGCTCAACCGATGACGATCGTAACGAAGGGTTGAACTGAGATATTTATTTCCTGCCGACCAACTTCCTTTTTTGTAAACATTTAATGCAGCACCACGAAACAAAAGTTCTCGCAGGTGCATTCGGCTGGCAAATTCATTCGAATGTAAGATTTCATCTGTTTCCATGTCCGTAAATTGCACCCGCATCACCGGTGTTGTGCTTTGAAGAATTTCTCCGATATCGCCCAGTTTTACTTCTTTGGTAAATCCGGAAACAGATTTTCCGAAGGGAAGAGCATTTGAATCGCCATCGGAACTTGATGGAAATCGCCAGTTCCCAATCACGACTCGGGGAGTGATTAAAAACAAACCGATCCCGACAATCATCGAAGCAATCGAGATAAAGCCAATGACTCCCAGAAATCGAAGACCCACCCAACGCTCTGCTGGATTGAGATAAAAGCCACCACGCACTTGACTGGCTGAAATCCCGACCGATGAATCGACCCGCGTCGAATTTAGTTTCTTTTTAGGGGAAACAGCAGACAAAGTTGATGAAGTTTGCGTGCGCAAGTTTCGTAAACTGGCAGTACCGCGATAAATGGTGAAAAGAGTGAGTGTCCCGATTCCCAGAAACAGGTAAGCCAGAATCGACAAACCGAGCGTATAAGAATTGGTCAAACTTGCCGAGATCGACATATTCAGAACAGAAAGCGCCAGCAACCACCAATATTGCTGATTCTGCTTCTTAACCAGCAACACAACCCAGGTAAAATAAGCGAGTAAATGAGAAGCCGAAAGAATTCTCATTTCAACATTAACCCGACCCTGCCGAAATTCCCAAAATGCAACAATAAGTGCAGCCAAGCCAAGAAGATTGGTCGCTAAACTTTCCGGTTTCAGGATGGGGTGTTGATCGAGATAGAAATAAACCAACGCGATCAAAGGGAGCGTTAACAAATGCGGAAACAGATTTCCCTCTGCCAGACCAATTGAAACCGAAGACAATGCGAGCAGCAAATACAGGCTGGTACGAAACAGGAATTCGATTCGATCAATCATAACGCTCGGATGAAATCCCGAAAAGAATACCCAGATGTGAAACCAACGAAATGCAACAAGCGGTATCAGCGCTGAAACTATTTTATGTCAGAAATGGTAACAACCCATTTTACGCAATCAGCAGGTAAATTGCTACACTTTCTCTTTCTGCTTAACAGGAAGAGATCGAATTTCACGAACCCAGACGTTGCGGATGCGAATTGGGTTGCCATGATTTTGAATGTGAATAGGCAATTTTTCCGCATGCTTTTCATAACTGGGAGGACTGGCCCAGAATGTGTTTCCTTGAATTTCAACGTGATTTTGAATGAGAACGCCGTTTTGAAAGACCGTTATAAACGCGGGCGATTTCAAAGAGCCGGATTCGCAAAATCTGGGGGCGGTGAAAATGATGTCGTAACGTTGCCATTCTCCCGGTTTTTTGCACGCATTCACCAAAGGCGGATACTGTTTATAAATGGCTCCGCATTGCCCATCGAAATAGGTTTTGTTTTCGTAGGAATCGAGAATTTGCAACTCGTATTTATTCATCAGGTAAACGCCGCTGTTGCCCCGTCCCTGCCCTTCCCCTTTTACTTCCTCAGGAGTCGCCCATTCGATGTGCAATTGGCAGTCCCCAAAACCTTGTTTCGTAGTAATCCCTCCTTCTCCGCCGGCTTGCACATAACCATCTTGAATCGTCCAACCTTTACCCGCATCCCATTTTGAAAGATCTTTTCCATCAAACAAAACAATAGCATCACTGGGCGGTGTTGAGGCATCGCCAGGATTAACGATAACAGGTTCAAGCCAGGGGATACCACTTTTCCATTCCTTCACAAGCGTTGCTCCAACCAAAGTGGAACAAATTAAAGCGAAGCCTATTGTTGATACCGTTCGTATTTTCGAATTCATCATCAAGAGTATTTTCTATTCAAAAGCGTTAGAAGTAATCTGGTAAAAAACATAACCAGGAAAAGCCGGGACCAAAAAACTGATGAATGAGGGTACCCGACCACTTTAGTGGATGAGCTACCCAATTCTCTAATAATACTCAGTAGCATCAGTCAGGAACAAGGAAAACGCTTGATTACGATACAACATTCAAAAAACTCGTTGTTCAGGAATCTACATACAATGTTAGAAAATAATAAAAGGTTCTGCGAAGAGAAAAGTTTTTTCTTCTTCGTTTGGATACAATAAACAGTGTCATTCCATCTGGTAAGTGTAAGTTAGGCTTTTCAACCAGACAGATATGGTTTTCACGTTGAACACCGTTTGATTGGCAAGCAATCTTACTTTTTCTACTCGAAAATAGAGAAAGAATTCTCATGAGCAAAAAGAATAAAATTGATCGTCGTGATGCCCTCAAAGGGGCGGCTGCTTCAATTTATGCGGCTGGAATTCCCTGGAACACTGCCTTGGCGAAAAGTGAAACAGGAATTACTGCCCCCGCCAAATCGAAATTGATTGAACAGGAAAACCAGAAGGAAGGAACACGTGACTGGCAGTTGACGCGGGTTCGCATTAACGAAGGACAGTATCGGACCTCGTTAATAGAAGGATATTGCTCGAAACAATCCGTTGCTGCGGGAGAGGAACTGAAAATTCATGTCAGCACCAAACCGGCGAAGAAATTTGTGATCGATATCTACCGCATGGGTTACTACGGCGGTAAGGGAGCCAGGCATATTAAACAAATTGGTCCTCTGCAGGGGAGTGTGCAACCAACGCCTGAAATGGGACCAGCACCAGGGAGGCTGCGCGAATGCAAATGGGATGTTAGTACAAGTTTGAAGATTCCTGATGACTGGGTCAGCGGCGTTTATCTCGGAAAATTAACGACATTGCCAGAATCGAAATCGGAACCGTACTGGCAAAGCTATGTCATTTTTATTGTGCGAGATAATCGCAAAGCCGATGTCCTGTTTCAATGTAGCGATAACACCTGGCACGCTTACAATCGCTGGCCGGTAAATGAATCACTTTATACGCATCCGGCTGGTTCGCATGCGCCGGGGGTTTCTGTCAGTTTTGATCGTCCTTACGGCAAGTACAATCAAATTTTCGATGCCCCGCTTTCTATCGGTTCGGGAGAATTTTTATTGTGGGAGTTCCCACTCAGTTACTGGCTGGAAAAGCATGGGTACGATGTCACATACGGTTCCAACTCCGACTGCATCGATGCCTCTTTCATTACACGATGTAATACATTTCTGAGTGTCGGACACGATGAATACTGGGATCTGAGGCAATATAAGGCGGTTGAAAAATCGATAGAAGCGGGAGTGAATGTTCTCTGGTTGTGCGGTAATTCGGTGTTTGTTGTTTCGCCCTTTACTGAAAGTTCCAGCGGTCAACCTAAGCGCATCATCACACGAACCGGCTCGTATGGACCGATGCGAAGGATAGAAACAGAAACTTATCCTAAACTATTTACCGGTCTTAAACAGGGAGGGCCTGATGAGCGAAATATTATGGGAGTTCGATCCGTCGTCCCTTTCAATGGAGGCGGAGACTGGACCTGTATCAAACCAAATCATTGGGTATTCGCGGGAACCGGCATGAAGCAGGGTGAAAGTATTCCCGGTCTCGTCGGCTGGGAGCATCACGGCGAACCGGATCCTCAAAGAGAGGGACTGGAAGTTCTCGCGGAAGGAAAAGTCTGGTCGGGAGGGACGCGGGAAGGAGATTACGCCGCCGTCATTTTTCCTGGTCCCAAAGACAACATCGTATTCAATGCCTCAACCATTTTCTGGTCGCAAGGACTTTCATCGCCGCCGGGTCACATGCCAGTCTGGTCACATTGGTCACGCCCACACGGCCCCGATCCTCGCGTTCAACAAATGACACACAATTTATTGCAGCAATGCTTAACCCAACAACAACGTTAGAATAAGTTGCCCCACAGAATTCCAAAGCAGAAATTGGAAAAATCGAATGTCTACTGTTTCCTGGCTAATTTTTGATGTCGAAGCGGTCGCGGATGGCGATTTGATTTCCCGGATTAAATATCCGGAAGATTCCCTTAACGCAGCCGAGGCGATTGCCCGTTACCGGGAAACGCTGCTGGCTGAAAAGGGAAGTGACTTCATCGCACATACTTACATGCTTCCCATTTCGGTCGCGATCGCCAAAGTGGCAGATGATTTTTCTCTGATCGATATCGTTGTTCTCGACGATCCTGAGTACCGCCCGGCTACCATCACCCAGCATTTCTGGAACGGCTGGCGACATTATAACCGCCCCACATTCGTCACTTTCAACGGACGTGGCTACGATATTCCTTTGATGGAACTTTCCGCTTATCGTTACGGTTTGTCGTTGCCGGACTGGTTTAATGTCGATGCGCGCACTTACGAGCAATCTCGAAACAGATACAACACGCAGCGGCATCTCGATTTAATGGATCTGATTTCCAACTTCGGGGCAACGCGCGTGCAAGGTGGCTTGAATGTGTTGGCGAACATCATCGGAAAACCAGGCAAAACCGGCATCGATGGTTCCCAGGTGCAGGATGTTTACGATGCAGGCGGTGTCCAGAAAATTAACGATTACTGCATCTGCGATGTTCTCGATACTTATTTTGTATTTCTCAGAACGCGCGTCTTAATCGGAAAGTTATCCCTCGAACAAGAACAGCAACTCGTTCAACAGACAAAAGAGTTCCTCGCCGAAAATCAAAAAGAACGCCCTGCCTTCGCCCACTATCTCGAACATTGGGGAGACTGGCAAGAGAGCCAAACGGAAGAAGAACAACCAATCGAAAGTTCGCAGGAACAGGATGAGGGGGAGAAGTAATACCGATCACGGCATCACCACAACCAATGTTTTTTTACCACAAAGTTGAAATCCGTTCGTGCGGTGCAGAAGTCTATTTCCACCTGCAAATGGTGGTCTCTTCTCACAATAGCCTCAATTCAATTCAGATGTAAATAGGGAGCATATTGTTTTTTTATAATATCAGAAATTAACTGAAAGCGAAGACCATGCAACGCCGTGAATTTCTCAATCGATCCTTTCTCGCTGGCGCTACCTGTATCAGCTTGCCTCTTGCTGAACTGCGAGAAGCGATTTCAAGTGAAATTTTAACGAAGAAAACCAATGCGTATCGGATTACGCGAAGCGCGCCGACGAAATTTTACGATGGCAAAAAATGCTGGTGTCATCCACGCGCGGGAATTATTCCTGGCGTAGGAAATAACGGCGATCCCCGCGTGGTGCTGACAATGAATTCGTTAACTGTTTCGGGAAGTGATGTTTTCGAGGGACTGTTCGGCATGATAACGGATGATCTTGGAAAAACATGGAGCAAACCAACCGAGATAAAAACACTGGCTCCGCGGATCGAAACAATCGATGGACAAAAACGCCCCGTTGCAGTCAGCGATTTCTGGCCCACCTGGCATCAGAAAACAGGCAGACTTCTGGGGACTGGGCATACCGTTGTTTATACCCCCGACTGGAAAGTAAAAAACCCACGTCCCCGGCACACTTCGTATTCTGTTTACGATACGAAATTGAACCAGTGGGCAGCCTGGAAAAAACTTCAAATGCCTGACCAGAAAGAATTCTATAATGCAGGAGCAGGTTGCGTGCAGCGATTTGACGAACCGGAGGGGTCCATTTTACTGCCGATCTATTTCGAGCCAGCAGGTAAGAATTCGCGAGTGACTGTTTTACGATGTCAATTCGATGGAAAAGAATTAACGTATCAGCAGCAGGGTAACGTCATTGCAGTGGAAGACAAAACACGAGGCATCGGCGAACCTTCTTTGACGAAATTTCAGGACGATTACTTTTTAACGATCCGGCATGATAAAAGAGGCTACATCGCGACAAGTAAAGATGGTCTTCATTTTACAGATCCCAAACCGTGGACGTTCGATAACGGCGAACCGCTGGGCAGTTACAACACGCAACAACATTGGGTCACGCACAGCGATGCGTTGTACCTGGTTTACACTCGCAGTGGTGCGAACAACGCTCACGTCTTTCGGCATCGCGCCCCGTTGTTCATGGCACAGGTCGATCCGAAACGGCTGTGCGTCTTACGAAAAACCGAACAAACTCTCGTTCCGCAGCGCGGCGCCCGCCTTGGCAACTTCGGTACCACATACGTCAACCCGGAAGAAAGTTGGGTGACGGTATCTGAGTGGATGCAAACCTGGGGACCAAATTATGTGATGCCCGTCAACAACAAATACGGCAGCGACGGCAGCCTGTGGATTGCAAGAATTCACTGGGACAAACCGAATCGCGTATGAGTCATTTCAGGTTCGGTACAGCAATTTATCGAGAGACCGCCCCGGAATTCATCACCACTTTTTCGCGTTGCCATTCTGCCAGACCTGCTTTTAAAAAGCGAGTGAATTCGCCGGAACTGCGTTCTTTTCCTTTGTAACTGCTCAGGATTTTTTTGCCGTCTGGGCTGACGATGGCATACGCAGGCATCGAGACAGATTTGAACCAGTCTTCCTGCAAGGTGCGATTCTTTTCGAGCAGTTTTTCGATCTGCTCTTTATCACTCATCGCAGGGATCGTATCGATATAAAGTTGAACGCGTACGAACTTTTCCAGCAGATTTCTATTTTCTTTCTGAGACAAAACATTGATTTCCATGAACCGGCAATTCACACAGTTCACGCCGGTGAAATCGTAAAAGAGTGGTTGTTTTTTAGCATCGGCATAGTTGATGGCCTGATCAACATCAAGAGCATAAAGCAGTCCATCATGTTCAAGAGTCGGGCCAAGTTCGGCATCTTCTCCTGCTTCAAACGATGGGGGGGCGAATGCTGCAATTTGTTGCCAGACAGCTCCTTCAGGAGGATGTGCCCCAAAAATCCCTGTCGCCAAATACGCTGCAAAACCGAGGAATGTCATCGCAAAACTAAGTTGAAGAACGCCGATGGAATCCGCAGGGGTATCGTGAGGCAATTTGAAAAAACCGAGCAAATAAATTCCCGCCACGATGCAAATCACCATCCAGGAAGTCATCACCAAGGCGTAGTCAAACAAATAAGGAACGGAGAACCAGCCGATATCTGCCACGCTTAAAAATTTGAAAGCCGCCCCGATTTCGATCAGCCCCATTGTGACTTTCACCCGGTTCATCCAACCGCCACTTTGAGGCATCTTTTTGAGAAAACTCGGAAACAATGCCAGGAAGAAAAATGGGGAAGCAAATGCTGTCGAAAAGGCAAGCATTCCTAAAATGGGCCAGTAATATTCGCCTTGGGCAGCCATTGGCAAAAGTGAACCAACAAACGCAAACGTGCAGGTAAAAGAGACCAACGTAAATGTCAGCGACATAAACAGAACCCCAAAAAGGCCACCCTGCTGTTCTTTAGTAGAAGACCAGGTCAGCATCCAGGAGGGGATTTGAATTTCGAACATTCCCAGCATGTTCATCCCGAAGAAAACGAGAACGGCTGCAATAAAAATATTTAACCAAGGCAAATTCGCCGCCTCGGTCATTCCGGAACCACCAAAGAATATCGAAACAACCAGGCCGATTACGGTAAACGTCCCGATAATTCCCAAGCAGTAAAGTGTCGCCATGCCGACCGCGTTGTGATGCTCTTTCTCGGCTTGCTTCAAAAAGAAGCTGACGGTGATCGGGATCATCGGGAAAACACACGGCGTCAACAACGCAAGGTAACCAAAGATCACGCCCGTGATTAAAAAAGGAATCAACCCATTGGAGGTAATGTCGCTGGTTTCTTCTACAGGGGCGGCTACCACCTGATCGGAAGACTCGGTTTTGCTGTCAATGTTGTTGTCAACCAAAGCGTTTGCCGGAGGCTTTGGTTTGCTCTTCCCTGTTGCGCTCATATTTTGTGCATTTGATGTTTCATTTCCCAAGGTGAATTCAACCGTCTTGGGAAGCAGGCAACCTCCGGCATCGCATAACTGATAGCGAATTGAACCATTGATGTTGCCTGTGAATTCATCCGTTTTTACCCGAAAACGGCGCTGCCAGGTAACGGTATGATGAAAGATGATGTGCGTAATATCCTTGAGCGGATGCGTAATTTCCGGTGCTTTGGTGGGCAAAAAACCGGAATCAATCGGAATCAATCTCGCAGCATCTTGCATCTTGAGAATCGTTGGCAAGCCGGACATTGCAGGGTCTTGCGTTTGAGCATAAATGTGCCAGCCTTCATTCAAATTTGCGGTAATGACAACCGCAACAATTTTTTCAGAAGCATCATTTGTGCCTGTTTCGAGTAGTTGGATATCAAATTGAACTTTCTCGCTTGGGCTTGCAAAATCATTGGCAGGGATTTTTGTGCGGGATAACAGAACGCCTTGAAGGGGTGGCATTGTTGTTGAGGATGGCTTTTCGGTAATCAGCGAGGCGGCTGGTTTTTGTTTTGATTTATCTCCCAGCAGCATTTTAAGAGTCGGCTGTTTCGATTTTGCTTGCCCGATCTGCCCGACGATTGCAATCGGTTTTTCAAACGGATTGCAACTGTTCGCATCACAAACCTGATATTTCAGTGTCCCTTTCAGCTTGGGCCCCCCTTTTCCGGTGACGCGATATTTTCGTTTCCAGGTGACGCCGCCGTAAAATTTTTCGAGCTTGGCATTATTGAACAACGGCTCGATTACCGTTTTCGGTTTTTTTGAAGGGATGAATCTTGTATCAACTGGTTCTAATCCGACCGCCTCAGCAATTTTTATCTTTGTTTCTGCTCCGACATTTGGGTTCTGAGAATAAACGTACGAATCTTTACCAAGTTGAATCGTAATTTCCGCGGTAAGAATTTCCCCCACGACAGCTTGCGCAGGGACAAACTGCATCGTTACCTTTGGTTCGCTCGATTTTTCATCGCTCAAGCCAGACAGTCCGAAACCATCCAACGGATTCGCTGGCTGTGCTACAGCTTGTCCAGTTCCCAGCAATAAACCTGCTGTCAGAGCAAGAAGAAGCAGAGAGACTCTTTGCCATTTATCAATTCTGTTCATTAAACAGAAACCCCTTATTTGAGTTCCATCATGCAAGTGTTGTGCCAAGTAGTGGTTAAGCAATAACTGTTGCTTCCTTATAACGCAGCTTGGCAAATATATTCTTGCCACAGACTGGGCTAGTGTAACAATTGTAACCTGAACTAACCAGTAAAACAGGTTCTTGCGCCACTTCGGTATTATAGGAGCCGGTCCAATGACCGGTTAAGGTCAACATTAAGTAAATCGCCACATAGTTCCCATGCGAACTATTATCGACTGCCCTGCCCCCTTTGTCCGTAATATGCTTAACAAAAAAGCGAACTCATTGGATAATAGCCACATTTTTTGCAAAGCCCCTCTTCCCTGCGATGCTGGTTGTTAGATGCAGCAGCAGGAACTAGAATTCATTTTGTTCGAGAGAAATTGGTGATATCCAGAAGATGAGCGAGGCTACTTCGTGAATTTTAATCTAAGAATTGGGGAAGGACACGATACACATCGGCTTATCCCAGAACGAAAATTCATTCTGGGAGGAATCGAGATCCCGCATCCGTTCGGTCCGATCGGTCACAGTGATGCCGATGTGCTGTTTCATGCGATCACCGATGCCCTGCTCGGTGCGGTCGGACAAGGGGATATTGGCGAGTTATTCCCCGATACCGAAGAGGTGAACCGCGATGTTAATTCCGAATTCTTCCTCAATGCCGCTTTGGAGCGAATTCATCAGGAAAGTTGGCAAATTGTCAATCTGGACTGCACCATTTTCGTTCAACAGCCTAAACTCTCCACTTACAAAAAAACAATTCGCAATAACATCGCCCGGGTATTACAAATCGATCCGCAACAGGTAAACATCAAGGCAAAGACAGGAGAAAAAGTCGGTCCGATTGGTCGAGCCGAAGCGATTTCAGCTACTGCGGTTGTGTTACTTGCGAAACCATAAAAGAGCCACGGATGGCCCCCGTAGGGCTGGTTCATTCTGATAGCCGACACCAAAATAGAATCTTGTTAAAAATTTGCGCAAGACACAAAGAAATTAACCGTTAGCAATACAAATTTTCATGGATAAAAAAGCGTAACTACTTAGGACTTGCTGATAAAGTCGTAGGTCAGGCTGTGCCTGACGAAAACAGGTCGAGTTTATACTATTAAACTCAACTTAAAATGATATAACCGGATTGACTGGAATATGTTACGAC
>Ga0316208_1003212_pt1 | contig 12110 bp, 9 predicted proteins | sample 3monopyrite_MG_FD_204944 | JGI IMG/M metagenome (GOLD analysis project Ga0316208, IMG submission 204944) | Microbial mat bacterial communities from mineral coupon in-situ incubated in ocean water Damariscotta River, Maine, United States -... | ecosystem: Environmental > Aquatic > Marine > Coastal... | reverse complement strand
AAGGTACAACATAGCTGGGTTCTCCTATAAGGTGAAAGTGGTGAAAGTGGAGTACATGACTCACCATTTTTATCGGGAGAACCCACGTTTGAACTCAACAACTCTTTCATGACATCAGCCCGCCTTTAGTGGTTGGCTGCCCTCAGACACAAGAGGCTGGCGTCCTGTGCGTTCAATATCATTGAAACGTCCCTTGTAAAAGGAAACCACATGGCGCGAGCCCCTTGTTGCTACGCAACCCGCCCGCTAAAAGCGGATGGGTTACCCTGTTATTTTGAAATATCCAGCCACTTTTGTGCAGCATTTCAGTGATAAAAGCCTAATTCCCCTACACAACAAGAAACCCTTATGCTAAAATATAAGCGTGGGCATGAACGTAAGTTTGTTTACTAGGAAGAGCTTCTCTTCTTAATGTCCCCCCTACCCGGTTCCCTCCTTTTTTGTTTTGCAAGTTGGTATTAATTGCCATGCAGACGATTCGCTTTCGATGTCCGAAATGTCACTCAGCTTTGCGCGTTCCTGCTGTACACGCAGGGAGACGGGTTCGTTGTCCGCAGTCTGCCTGCAAGAAACCGATTACGATTCCGACTTCCCAGCCTGTTAAGAATTTGCGATCTGAAGAGTTAAAACAAGAGCCGGCAGCAGAATCTCGGCAAGTAAAACGCAGACAAAAGTTGAAGAAAAAACAGGGAAATTCGGTTTCAAAAAAAAGATCAGTTCAGCCTTCAAAATTAATTAAACCGCTACGTATCGTCAGTATGATATTTTGTCTGATTCTACTGGCTGGTGCCGTAAGTTATTTTTTTCCTTCGGATAACAATGCAGACGTTTTACAGCAAGTCAATGTGGTGCAGGCGGCTGCTCCTGAGCCTTTCGGTAAACAAGTCAAACCATTTCTGAATAAATACTGTCTCGATTGTCATGGCGAAGATATTCAGGAAGGAGGCGTCCGCTTCGATCAGTTTGGGAAGTCTCCTGATATCATTGCGGATTACAGGCTGTGGGAAAAAATCCATCAGCAGATTTCAGTCGGTTCGATGCCTCCTCAAGATGAACTTGCCCCGGAACAAACCGAGCGAAATCGCATAGCCGTCTGGCTCGATAAAGAGGTGAACCATTTCGATTGCAACGCGGTCGATCATCCCGGCAGGGTCACTGTCCATCGGCTCAACCGGGTGGAATATGACAACACTGTTCGCGACCTGCTTGGTGTCGACTTAAAACTCTCTGTCAACTTCCCTTCAGACGATGTCGGCTACGGTTTTGATAACATTGGCGATGTACTCAATGTTTCCCCATTGCTGATGGAACGCTATCTGGATGCATCTGAAACGATTTCAGAAGCTGCGATTACGTTACCGCAGTCTTTGAAAATCGAAAAAGAATGGCAAGGCAAAGCGTTTCGCTTAACCGGTGCCGCCGCTGCACGTAAAGGGGAGGTCTCTTTCGTTTCTAATGGCGCAGCGATTTTACAGTTTGATGTCAAAGTGAAGGGGAAGTACCAGTTCGAGATAACTGTTTCTGCATCGCAGGCAGGAAAAGGAAATGCAACGTGCAGATTGTTTTTAGATGATCGTGAACTTTCCAATCCAGAAGTTCCCGGACATTATAAAAAGAAAACGATTAAATTTCAGCAAAATCTATCGCAGGGTAAACACAAACTGCGAATCGTTTTTGATAACGATTTCTACGCCCCCAAAGCTGAAGACCCTGAAAAACGTGATCGCAACCTGTTTCTCCATTCGGCAAAAATCAGTGGTCCAGATTCTTTAACGCTCGAACAATTTCCAGCCGCCTATCGAAATATTGTTACAGCACGCCCAAGCAAAACACAGCCACCTGTTCAGTCAGCCGGAAAAGTGCTTGTCCCACTTCTGGAGCGTGCTTTTCGGCGTCCGGTTACACAGCAGGAACAGAAACGAATTCTCGATATCTTTCAACTGGCATATAAGCGGGAAAAACAATACGAACGTTCTTTGCAAATTGCGCTGCAGGCAATTTTGGTATCGCCGCAATTTCTGTTTCGTATTGAACGGGATTCCAAACTGGAACTGGACTCGCAAGGCGAAAACCTGGACGATTACGAACTGGCATCGCGGCTTTCCTATTTCCTGTGGAGCAGCATGCCGGATGACGAATTATTTGAACTCGCCAAACGAGGAATTCTGCACCAAGATAAAATCCTCGCACAACAGGTAAACCGCATGCTTGTTGATCCGAAAGGGCAGGCTCTTACTGAAAATTTTGTGGGCCAATGGCTCGGCTTGCGTAAATTAAGTGATGCAACACCCGATAAAGAACTGTTTCCTAAATTCAATCCGCAAGTTGCAGAAGCGATGCAGAAGGAAACGATCTCGCTGTTTTCTTATGTCCTTGAAAACGACATGAGTTTAATGGAACTACTCACCGCTGATTATACATTTTTGAATCAGGACCTGGCGAAGTTTTATGGCATTGGTGATGTGAAGGGAAAGAATTTTCGGAAAGTTAATATCTCAAAAACCAATCGCCGCGGTTTGATCGCTCATGCCGGGATATTAACGCTAACTTCTTATCCGAATCGAACTTCCCCGGTAAAACGTGGAGAATGGGTACTCGAAAATATTCTCGCCCAGGCACCGCCGCCCCCACCACCTGGCGTGCCTCCTTTAGATGATACCCAGAAAGAAAATCCGAATATTTCGTTACGGGAACAGTTACTGCTGCATCAAAGTGATCCAATTTGCAGTTCGTGTCACATTTTAATGGATGGAATTGGTTTTGGTTTACAGAATTTCGATGCCGTCGGACGCTGGCGCGATACAGACGGCAAGCACAAAATTGACGCTCGTGGCGATTTACCGGATGGTTCCAGTTTTGAGGGGCCTGTTGAATTGATACAGATTCTCGAAAAACGTCCCGATGAATTTACAAGGTGTATCGCCGAGAAAATGCTGACTTACGCATTAGGACGTGGACTTGAATGGTATGACCGTTGTACAATAGACGAGATTGTCGCTGCGGTTCGTCAGAATGATTATCGTCTTTCAAGGGTCATAGTAGAAATTGTCCGTAGCGATCCGTTTCGCAAAAGACGCGGAGAAGGAAAATAAAGATGCAAAATTTGAATCGAAAAATCACAAGCCGCTCCCCACTCGCTCGCCGTACGTTTCTCAAGGCAACCGGCGCCGTGATGGGACTGCCATTACTTGAAGCGATGACAGCCACTAAAGCATTGGCTGCTCCGAATGCCGCCCAGACACCCAATCGGCTCGCCTTCATCTTCTTCGCCAACGGAGCCATCATGCCGGACTGGCGACCAACCGGCGAAGGGAAAGATTACAAACTCTCCAAAACGTTGCAGCCACTCGCAAAAGTTCGCGATGACTGTTTAATTATTTCGGGGTTAGCTCACGATAAAGCACGCGCCAACGGCGATGGAGCCGGCGATCATGCTCGTTGTTCCGGGGCGTTTCTCACCGCGACTCAACCAAGAAAAACAGGCGGCGCGGACATACATGTGGGGGTTTCGGTCGATCAAATTGCAGCGAAAAAAATCGGAACTCAAACGCCCCTACCCTCTTTGGAACTCGGAACCGAAGCCGGTCGCAAAGCCGGAGTTTGCGATTCCGGCTACAGTTGTGCATACCAATCGAATGTTTCCTGGCGAAGTCCGAATCAGCCGATGGCAAAAGAAATCAATCCGAAACTTGCCTTCAATCGGCTCTTTGGAATGTCCCTTCAGGATGCGAAGAAAAAACAGGATCGCAATTTTTATCGTACAAGTATTCTCGACCTTGTCGCAGATGACGCAAACCGCCTGAAAAAACAACTCGGCAAAACCGACCGCAGAAAAGTGGATGAGTATTTTACCAGTGTGCGCGAAATCGAACAGCGTATTGGACGCGCCGGTTCACAAAAGCGTGAAATCCCCAAAGACTTTTCCGTTCCCGATGGCATCCCCCGTGAAATCACCGAACATATTCGATTGATGTACGATATTCTCACGCTCGCATTTCAAACCGATTCAACCCGTGTCGCTACATTCATGCTGGCTAATGCGGGATCAAATCGCCGATACAGCAATGTTGATATCAAAGGGGGGCATCATCAGTTGTCTCATCACCGTAACGATGAAAAAATCATGGCTGAAATTCAGAAGATCGATCATTTTCTCGTCACTGAATATTCTAACTTCCTTCAAAAATTGAAATCCATTCCGGAAGGAGAAGGAAGTTTGCTCGACAATTGCACGATTGTCTACAGCAGCGGTATCAGTGATGCCAACCGCCACAATCATGGAGACTTGCCGGTGGTTATTGGTGGTCGGGGAAGCGGAAAAATCAAAACGGGACGCCATCTTAACTTGAAAAAAGAAACTCCGATGGCGAACCTCTTCCTTTCACTACTCGATAACATGGGAGCTTCTGTTGATCAGTTTGGTGACAGCACCGGCAGACTGAAAGACCTTTCCTGAGCATGAAAGGTCTGTTTGCCCTTGCCTGGAAACATGCTCGATTTCATCGCCTGCGCACCGCTTTGTTAGTGTTGAGTCTGGGGCTTGGTTTATCAATTCCAATCGCCACCCGCTGGATGACTACGGACTTGCAGCAAATGCTTACCCGCCGTGCTGAATCAACGCCGATGCTTGTCGGAAGCCCCGGCAGTCGCGTCGATCTGGTTCTCGGCGGACTTTATTTCCATGCGGACGGCTTACGCACAATTCCCTACGGACTGCTTGAAAAAGTTTTGCAGGATCATCTAATTGAAGCCGTACCACTGCATTTATTACATCATGCAAAATCATATCCAGTTGTTGGGACATCGCTCGATTATTTTCCCAAGCGTAACCTTACCTTGCAATCAGGCACCCTGCCCCGCCGTTTGGGAGATTGCCTGCTTGGAGCCGATGTTGCCCGGCGGCTAAACCTTCAACCGGGCGCTCAACTGCTCAGCGATGCGAAAGGATTTTTGAATCCGGTCGGCGATTTACCATTGAAAATGCGAATCACCGGCGTCTTGTCGCCAAGCTATTCTCCCGATGATCAGGCCGTTTTTGTTGATATCAAAACGGCCTGGCTGATGGACGGAATTGCTCACGGTCACATGAAAGAAAAGCAGGCGGCTAAAGAACAAATTTTGCAACAAAACAATCAGGCCGTCACTCTCGGCGCAAACGTACAAAATTATATGGAAGTGACGGACGAGAACCTGCAATCGTTTCACTTCCATGGCGAGAAATCAACATTTCCGCTCACTTCGATACTCATTTATCCCACCAGTAAACGCAACGGCATTCTCTGGGAAGGACGTTTTCAAAACGATTCAGAAATCCTGATCGTTCACCCACTGGCAGTGGTGCAGGAATTGATTTCGATGCTGATTAACATTCGCCATATTGTTGATGCCGTTGTGGTCGCGTTAGGCATTGTGATGCTGATTCTGCTTTTACTGCTGGGGAGTTTATCGCTGCAATTACGCAAACGAGAAATGGAAACTTTTCACGCGATAGGAGCATCGCGATCAATTCGCGCCTGGTTGATCACGCTCGATTTTCTGCTGATTTTCGTATTATCCCTTCCCGTAACATTCCTGCTCAGTTGGTTATTTGCCATGATGGGCAAACCACTACTGTTTCAATTATTGATATAACAGGCGAGCCGGGTTAGTCATGCCCCTGGTAACTCACGATTGAAAGCAAAGCTTTCTTTTACATTAAACTTCCAGAGGCATGACTAGCCCGTCTCGCCTGGGATGATAAAGGCAATCATATGGAAATTCGTGAATTTGCAGAACGTGTTTTATTTTCAGATTCGATAGAAGAAAAACTGATTCTGCCCGATGCGAATCTGACCGACAACGACCCCGGCCCTGCACAACGTGTTATTGAACCGACACGTCCAGACAACCTGTTGTTCGCTCCTCCCAAAGCGGCTCCTTCAATGCCCAAGGCTGCCGGTTTTTTGCAGACCAGACGCAAAGCGGTTGCACATCATATTATGGCCAATCACGAATTGCAGGCACTCGAAGTGATGGCCTGGGCGCTACTCGCATTCCCAAACGCCCCGCCAGAATTACGAGCAGGCATGGTTCCAATTATGCTTGACGAACAACGGCACACCCGCATGCACGCCGAGCGAGCCGTAAAGCTTGGCGTTGAATTTGGCGATCTACCGGTCAATTGTTACATCTGGAAAAAGGCGATGTCGTTCGAAAACATTTTGCAATACCTTTGTGGTCTCGCACTCGTCTTTGAAGGAGCCAACCTCGATCTCGCACCAGAATTTGCAGAACAGTTTGAACAAGCTGGCGACAAACGCAGTGCCGCTTTAATGCGTGTCATCTACCGCGACGAAATCGGACACGTCGGCTTCGGTGTCGAATGGCTGCGAAAACTGAAACCGAAAGACCAGTCCGAGTGGGAAACCTGGACCGAAAATCTGCACTGGCCTCTGCGACCAAGTAAAGCACGCAGCGAAACCTTTCAACGCGAAGCCAGAAAAGAAGCCGGCATGACAGACGAGTTCATCGACAATATCGAAAACTACACCGATTAGGCGAGCCGGGTCAGTAATGACTCTGGTAACCCTCACGCAAAATAACGCCTTGTTGTAGGGTCCGCTATTGCGGACCACCGCATGAAATAGAGGGGGCCACTTCCCATCGTCGTCCGCAATAGCGGACCCTACAAGCAACCCCATTCCGACGAAAATAATCAATGTTTTCCCGAATTCTACTTGACAAACAATACATAGCCAAGCTATACATAGTTTAGCAATGTATTCAAAGGAGATATCATGGACCCTACTTTAATTTCTGGAACGCTCGATTTGATGATTATGGAAATCGTCTCATCGGGCCCAAGTTATGGTTACGAAATTACGCAGTCGGTGAAGGAGCGTTCGGGCGAGCGGTTTGAACTGAAGGAAGGGAGTTTGTATCCCGGCCTGCATCGTCTGGAACGCAAAAAGTTTCTGGAATCGTCCTGGCGGGAAGTCGAAGGACGCCGGCGTAAGTACTACCAGTTGACCGCAGCGGGCAAAAAAGAACTGGCCGCCAAGCGAGCCGTCTGGGAACAATTCGCATCGGGCATCAATGGCATACTGGGGATGAATTGTGGATTGGTTTAATGAACTGACTGCGAAGTTGCCTCGGCGAAATGATGCGGAGCCGCCGGGGTTGCGGGAGCAGATTGTGGCGGAATTGCGGGATCATCTCGAATGCGACTTTCGCCGGGAAATGATCACCGCGGAAAACGAACAAGCCGCCTGGCAACGTGTCCATAATAAATTCGGCAACCCAGCCGAAGTCGCACTACGGCTCTGGCTCGATGCGATGAAAGGAAAATTGATCATGCAAAAACTATCTGTTGCTTTTCTGACGGCACTGGTTTGCCTTTGCCTAGTAATGATCGGCTTCATGTGGAACAACTTTTCCGCGCAGGCAGATATGCAGCGGGAATCGCTGGATGAAATCAAGAATCTAATCGCCATTTTACCTGCCGCAGAAGAGAATAAACCAACGGGCGAAGAACAATACAGTGGCGATTGGAGAAAGTTATCACTGACACTTGAGGCAAAAGATGGTTCTTCAGATGGGATATTTAAAATTACAGTCAAACAAGATTTCGGACAGGGAGGAGGAAATTCCCTTTCCGAGAATTTTGAGATGAAAGTTGGAGAAACGCACGAAACAGGCACATTCCCGCCAGGCTATTGCACGGTCAGTGTGCAGTCACCTTGGAGTGAATCGTTCTTGAAGCAAATTATATTGGGACCTGGAAGAGAAAATAATTTAAAAATAATTGCTCCTTCAAATCCTGCAGAATCCGGAAAAATTGATTTTAAGCTTTCATTCTCCGATAAAAATCTACTCGCTGAAAAGGACCGCATTCTCGTCCAAGCATTAATATCTGATACAAAACCTCGAAAATATGAGGAAGACATTTGGTACCATCAAGCGTATCAGATGATATTGACATTTAATAACCAAGGCAAATTAATCGAAATTCAAGACAAGCAGACACATCTTACCTCAGGTTTTCCATCTAATAATCTGCTAAATACTTTAGTAGAGGGTAAGTTTTCTTACCGCGGTTGTGAACTTATTGTTACTTCAATTTGCCTGGCAAAATTTACCCCAACTGAAACTCATACAGACCAGTATCAATACAGTGAACCATTTCGCTTTGCTGCCCCAGAAAAACATCAGCGACTGGCTTCTAAATTTGTAGGAGGGAACTCACTGTTTTTAGAAAATCTTGAAACTCATGTGACTATTGCCCCTAATGGAAAAAATGCGATTGAAGCAACTTCTTTAATTGTTCAACCATCCACAGACAATGTTATCCAATTGAAAATACCCGATCTATTTACCGAATGGTGCAAGGACAAAAATAAATTTACTGATACCTGTAGCTATTTCAATCTGTATGGTGCTAGTGGATTTTTCTGAATTGTTTGAATGTCTCCGGCAAGCGGGGTAGCCCGACCGCTTTAGCAGTTGGGTGCCTTCTGGCACAGGATGGGTGCGCCATGTGCGTTCGATTTTATTTGTCATTTCAAAGATGATGGAGTCCACATGGCGCGTTCTTCTTGTTGCTACGCAACCCAATATCTGTTTTCCCTGCAGACAGGAAATGAATTGTGGATTGGTTTAATGAACTGACTGCGAAGTTGCCTCGGCGAAATGATGCGGAGCCGCCGGGGTTGCGGGAGCAGATTGTGGCGGAATTGCGGGATCATCTCGAATGCGACTTTCGCCGGGAAATGATCACCGCGGAAAACGAACAAGCCGCCTGGCAACGTGTCCATAATAAATTCGGCAACCCAGCCGAAGTCGCACTACGGCTCTGGCTCGATGCGATGAAAGGAAAATTGATCATGCAAAAACTCTCCCTTGCTTTTTCCGCCGTTCTGGCTTGTATCTGTTTCGCCATGGTTGGTCTCGTCTGGAACATGATGGATACTCAGGCAGAGATGCAAAAACAGACGCTTGCTCAAATCCAGAATCTGATTGCCAGTTTTCCAGAGAAAGAGAATCAAAACGACAATACCAAGTACAGTGGCGACTGGCGTGATTTGTCGATCAAACTCATCCCTGATAACAAAGTTGATGGAGAAGGTGCGGATAAGATATTCGGCGTGAATGTGTATAGCACTTCAGCTTCTCCCAAATATCAAACTGTTTTTCAGATGAAGCCGGGAGAAACGCATCAATTGGGAATGATGCCTCCTGGAGACTACTCAGTGACAGTTACTTCTCCATGGGATGAGCAATTCAACAAACAGTTATTTTTGGGACCGGGGAGAATATCGGAACTGGAAATTATTGTTCCAGTTAAAGAGTACAAGGAGGTCGATATCGATTTCCAACTGATTTTACCAGAGGGAATGAAGCTGGAAAAAGAAGACCGTCTCTGGGCTCGATTTCTTTTTGAAACGGAACCGAGGCAAGTCAAAGATGCCGCTTGGGGCTTTAATCATAGTTTGTTAATTGTCAAATTCGATCATAAAGGTAATGTCGTTGAGGTGCTGGAAAACAACACACGGTCATCAAGTAAATATCACTCGATAAAATCGCTTATTGATGGCCACTTGAGATATCGTCGTGGTATTTACACGCTTACGGCGTTTTGTGTGGAGGCGAAATTTTCGGACAATTCAATCAATCCTCCAACGCTTCTACCTTCAAAATCTTCAAACTTTTCCGGAATGTACAAATTTACAGAAACAGATCGCCTTGTGAAGCGTTTTCAGGCAAACTCATTCTTCTCTGCCTCGCATTTGTTCTACTCATCTGGAATGGGAAGTGATTCAAATTGGCCAGTTGCTCCCACCTTTTTTCTTCAGGACAAGCAAACAGGGAAAGTAACCATCAGTATTCCTGAAGAAATGAAATTTGACCGCAATATGGAAGGAAACTTCTCCAATCCAACTTGCCCATTCTATATTGATCGTGGTAACTCGATGATCTTCATGAATGGTAACGGTGGTTTTGGTAGCGGCGGTGGTGGTTTTTTCTGATCGGCTTGCCGCTTTTTGAATGTCCCCGGCGAGCCGGGCTAGTGATGGATCTGGTAACTCTCGTGTGAAATGGCGACCTACTTTTACTCGTGAGTAACCCGGGGGTTAACACCCCCGGCTCGCCTTTTTACTGTTAAAGGATGATTTGATGCTGAGTTTCCGGATGTTGTTTGTTTTGCTTTCGATGGGATGTTTATTCCCATCGTCTTGGTGTCTGGCGGGTGAGGTTGTTGTGGAGCGGTATGTTCCGAAGAATGGTTCATTTGCTGCGTGTACGCATTTGTTGATTGGTGACAAATTTGAAATTGTGACAGCCGGCTCGCGGCTGTTGTATCGTGTAGATTCATCAAAGCCGTTTCTGGAATCGCCGCTTGAGGGACTGAAGGATGCTCATGCGGTTGCGTTTAATCGGCGGGATCGGCTGTTTTATGTGACCGATACGGGGAACCATCAGCTGCGAACTTTCCACGACCCGGCAAGCGAAAAGTGGTTTGAGCGTGTCGATATTCTCGCGGGAGAAAAGCTGGATCGCCCCCATGATATTGTTGTGGATGAGAAAACCGGGTGGATGTATGCTTTGAATCCGAATAACGGCTATGTGTTTCGATTCCGATCACTGAAAGGAAAAGCAACGAAACTGGATCTCTCCAAACATCTTGGATATTCCCGGGCGCTGACGATTGTCAACGGGAAACTGTATCTGATTGGTTCGAGCCGGGGAGTTGTGATTGAGATTGATGACTTCGCGAAGCAGAAGTTTACAATCCATCAAAGCTTCGGCAAGAAAAAAGATGCGGTTGCAGGGAGTTGGAAATCAACCGGGCTGGTGCTTAATGATGTCGATTATTTCAAAGGGTACTGGTATGCGACTTCGTACTTTTGTCCCACTTATGCTGGCGGTGAAGATTGCAACGTAAACAAATTCATCCGTTTCAAAACATGGAAAGATTTTCAAACGGGAGCCTGGGAGGATCTCAGTCAGAAATTACCGAAAGATATTGTCCCGTACTTTCTGACCCCGACGAAGCAATCGCTTTCTATTGCGATATTCCATCACGAAAAGCCCAAGGATTTCAATAAGGTATTTCGGCTGAAGATTACTCGTGAAGTTCACACATCTGGCGACCCGAACCAGTGATGGCCCGGATCGGTTTTGTGTGAAATGGTGCCTTTGTTCTCATTCGCAACCAACCAGGGGGTTCACACCACACCCCCGGCTCGCCTTTACTGGATACAATCGAGGGCGATTTTTGCGGCGTCTTTGACGTTTGTTTCGCCATGTTCGAGCATGAAGTTCAGTTCTGCGACTGCAACCTGAGAGGCGTCACCGAGGCCGCCGAGTGCTAAAGCAGAGGTGGCTCGCACTTGTGAATCGACATCTCGCAGTCCTCCCCGTAATGCTTCGACCGCATACGGTTGCAGTTCGCCCTGCACCGCGCCGAGAGCATGAGCAGACAACCAGCGGACTTCAACGTCTTTGTCTCGCATTAAAGATGTCAATCGAGAAACCGCGTTGACATTAGCATGGTCTAACTTGAGTAACGCTTCTGAAAGATGGAGTGCGGTCATTCCTTGTGCGCTAAGCAAGTGAGTTTCCAGAACTGGAATAATCTGCTGCTTCTGATCATTCATATCTCCCAGATACATCGCTGCGAATTGGCGAGCGTTTTCATTTTGTGATGCCAAAACGCTTGCCAACGCGTTGACAACTTTTTCTGGTGATTGCTTCCACTGATTCAGTGAAGAAGCAGCGTGTGCCTTAACAATCTGATCTTCATCATCCAGCAGAGATTCAACCAAAGTGACAAGTTCCGGGCTGCTGTTGCCATTTTGAACAGCCTGATGTAAACCTTGCAGGCGAACCTTTGCGTTCTGATTGTGAATTAATACTGCGACCTGTTTGAATTCTTCACTTTGTGGTGTTGCATCTTCCGATTGAATTCTCATACGCCCGGCTGCTCGCCAGTTTTCGTCTCCGAGTGCTTTTTCGAGGTTTCGCAGAATTTCTTCAGAAACCTGTATTTTGCGAGGCTTAACCACCGCTTTGGCAATTTGTTTCTCTGTCGGTTTCTTTTCTACTTCGCTTTACTTCTCGGTATTCTGCTT
>Ga0316208_1003211_pt1 | contig 12111 bp, 5 predicted proteins | sample 3monopyrite_MG_FD_204944 | JGI IMG/M metagenome (GOLD analysis project Ga0316208, IMG submission 204944) | Microbial mat bacterial communities from mineral coupon in-situ incubated in ocean water Damariscotta River, Maine, United States -... | ecosystem: Environmental > Aquatic > Marine > Coastal... | reverse complement strand
GGACCCAACCGACCTCTTTGGCGGCAATATTCCCTTTGTAATTGGCAGCAGCGCACAGCAAAGCGGTCTTGCAGGAGATGTAATGTATGCCGCCTTTGCCATGGATGAATTGGGCTGCATGAGTGGAGAAGGTTTCAGTTTTGAGAAACCCAAGCCAGCCGCCATTGCCCCGCCCGCCTGGGGGCTTTATGGCAATGATGCCTCCGGTGCCCTGATCCCCCCTTCGGGAGGCGGGGGGGCTGCTTGGCTGGGCACGAATGACAGCACGGATCTGGTGATGAAGGTGAATGGTGAGCCGCAGTTGAAGCTGGGGGCGGATGGAAGCACAGAAGTAATGTCCGGTTTAATACTTTCAGGAATTAGCACGATGAGCGCAATTGACCTGACAAGCGCGAAATGGCTGGTAGAAGACGAAGATGGATCTGTAGCCAGTTTCGATCCATCCGTGGCAGTTGACCCGGTCTATTTTCCATTCCAGCCTTACCCCTGCATACAGAGCATGAACGGTTTCATACCATTTTGGAGCAACGGAGTGAACAAGTTGTTCGTAAACGATTGCGCTGGAGCGGTAAACGTGGGCATTGGAACGGATGAGCCGGCAACGAGACTGGATGTGAGAGGAACAGGCCATTTTCAGACCAGTATAGGAATAGGAACGCTTGAACCGCTTGCGGGATTGGATGTGCGTCAGAGCGGTATTCTGGTCGGATACCGTACGTCAAGCGGTCCGTCTTACGTCAATGCGATGCTGGATGTGCGCGGAAGCACCGACCCTAATGGTTTCACATTTGATGCCTTGGACATGGCAGGAAGGAGCGCATTCAGGGTGAGGAACAACGGTAAAGTGATAGTCGGGGATGAGATGGTCACCCAAACGGGTGACAGGGCAACGCTCTATCTTGGAGGCGAGAGCTATCACGTTAGTGCCATCCAAGGAAGGGGAATCAGCTTAGGCACCTCTGGGACGGATGATGCGCTGTTCGTTGAGCAAGGGTCGGGCGATGTGGGCATAGGCACTACGACCCCAACTGCACCCCTCGAAATTAAGAACAACGGTGAAGGCAGTTCTTTGAAGATAGGGGTTTCTGAAGGTTATCGTTATGCCATTGAAGTGTTCCAAGATGGAACACAGAACTTTATGGTTCGTGGAGATGGGTACATCTATGGTAGAGAGTTGAATGTGCAGGTGGGGCCGTTCCCTGATTATGTGTTTCAAACGGAGTATGACCTGATGCCACTGAGCGAACTGGAGACCTACGTGAAGAAGAACAGTCACCTGCCCGAAATACCATCGGCAAAGGAAGTGGAGAAGAACGGTATGAACGTGGGAGAGATGAACACACTGCTCCTCAAGAAAGTGGAAGAGCTTACCTTGTACCTGATTGAGCAGGAAAAGCAATTGGAATTGCTTAAAGAGCAAGTAAATAACATGAAACAGAAGTAATGAGAAGATATTCATACCGCTTTTATGGGCTGTTGGTTTTTGTTCCGCTGATACTTGTCAGTGCGTGCAAAAAGGAATCGATTGAGCCGGAAATACCGGAAAAGAAAGACAGGTGGGAGCTTACGGATGCAGCAACTATGAACATTAGCCCAACTGTCCCATTCGAGATTCAGTTCGATGCAAGCGATGAGCTGTACGCTATTCAGCGCTATTCTGGAAGCAGCTATACCATGTGTAATTGCAAGACTGAAAGCGGTACTTGGAAGCGGTTTCCGATAGATTCATTGAGCTCCAATGTGACCTTGACATTCCTGACGCGTGTTTCGGATGATGGTTACGTTTGGGTTCTTACAGATACGAGACTGATAAAACTGAATTCCTGCGGTTCTTTCGAATCCTATACCGTTGCCAGCTCAGACAGCCTTTCTTTTAATGAATTTTATAATCGGTTTGTAGGATTAGAGGTGGTTAATGGTATCCCTTGGTTATTGCATGCCACGTGGGGTCTGTATAGGTACGACCTAGCTGCCAATTCGCTCGTGCACCATCCTGTTTTATATCCATTTCCTTTTTACACAGACCTTTCAGAAATTGGCTATTTCCTATCGCTTGCGGTTGATAATACAGGGAACGCACTTTTCAACAATACAGAAGGACGTGTGTGGGTTGGTAGAACTACTCAAGGCACTCAACCATTGGAATATATCCCCTGTTATGACTGTCTGTTTCATAACTTCAGGACAAGCCCAACAGGTGAGGTATATGCGCAGATTACGAAACCAGATGGAGATACTCGGACAAGAAACATTGTAACTTTTTCCCCTCAGCAAACCCTTCCACTTAACGAGTCGCCCAATTACTTTACAAAATCGGTTTTCGACCGCAATGGACAGTTGGCCTATTACAGCGGCTACCCCAATTTTCAGCCTTACATCGGCCTACAACCAAATGGAGCTCCAGAAAATATAGTGAATGCCAGACATGTAGTGGAAGAGGGAAATGTGACGGTTTACCATCTTGGGTTCAATGCTGCCAATGAACTCTTTGTGGCAACAGACCAAGGAATTCTTAAATACCTAGGAAGAGATGAGTAAGCTGGTTGAAAATATGATAATGCCCATGTTGGTTCTTTCCCTGCTGGGATCTTCTGGCTGCAAGAAGGAAGAGCCGATTCATCCAACATGGATAACCTACACATCCGAGGAAACAGGAATCGAGGATTTTCGGACGTTCAATATATGTTCAGACCCACATGGCAATATCTATGCGGTGCAATCCACAGGAGTGGAGAATACCTACAACGTCTTCTATCACAAAAAAGGAACAGAGAACTGGACAACGGTGGAGTTTCCTTTTGTTGCTCACGACCCTTATTCCATAACTGACGGAAACCACATGCAAAGCACCACCGATGGGTCGGTATGGTTACTTGGAAGGGAAGAAATGGTGCGTTTTAAGGACGGCAAAGTAAAGCAGACCTACAATCTGAGTCACCTCATTGCGTCAGGATCTACCGTTGGGGTAAGCCGTTTTGCCACGTACCAAGATCAAGTATGGTTGCTTCACGGGAGTTATGGACTCTACAATTTGAATACAGAAACGGGAGAAACTCAGCACTTTCCTCAGCCTGGTTATTCTGGAATAAACAGGCTTCTAGCCATTGACCACCAAGGAAACAAATGGATTGCCAAACGTAACTACGGGGACAACGTAATTGCCTTAACAACGGACGGGGTTTGGCTAACTGCCAATGATCCCGATTCACTTGTCGTATGCCCAGAGTGCGCTACTTGGGCAAGTCCCGCCTACGAAAATTTTCGAGGAATGACTGTTGATTCTGAGGGAAACGTCTTTTTGTACGACTACAACTATAGACTATTTCGTGTTTCAGACCTGACAATTCAAGGAATGACGTTGAGCATAGGGTACTATTTTGACGGAATGACCATTGACCACCAAGACCAGCTTTGGTTCTACAAAACAGACCGTCTTAACCCCACGCCTCAAGAATCGAGGCTTTACCGATACAATGGGGGTTCGTCTCCCTCAGTGGTTGACCTTACCGAAGCCTTTGAAGGCAACGTTTGGCCTTACGACCTCACCTTTGACCACAACAATAACGCATGGGCTGCCACCAATATGGGCATTGCCGTGTACAATGAAAACGGAGTTGAATTTTAGATTAAGATGATGAAGACTACTCGAATAACACTATTTCTACTCTTTGCTTGTCTTTCATTTTCTGTGCACAGCCAGCAAGTCAGGAAGAAGGACACCAGTACTAAAGTAGGGTCTGCGGCTAGTATGCAAAGTATTTCCTTCCAATCGGAATGTATTGACCTGTCTAATGAGGCTAATGGTAAAATTAGAGTCCTAGTTGATGAGAAAGGAAATGTCATTGGCTCTTTTGAAGGTTTGGAAGACAGTAAGAGCCATGATTACTTGGATAAACAGTTGATACAGATTGAGAAAAACGAAATCCCCGTTTCTAAGCTTCCGGGTTATCGATGGCTATCAGACGGACGACTTTTATTGTTTGGTAATCCTCCTCAATCGCATCGTGGCGGTGGAATAGCGATTGACATAGTAAATCTTCAGTCAGGTCAGTCAACTGGGTTAATTGTTTATGGCTCTGCCGTATCGAGTGCACCAGTAGTTGCCAAAGACGGCAAAGTATGGTTTACTACCATACACGGTGAAGGGGACAAACATATGAGTCTTCTCAAGCTATCTCCAACTAATGAAATTAGTGTAGAGGCACGTTTACCTATCCTTACACCTCCTATTATAAGAATTTCTCCAGACGGGCAAAAGATTTTATGCTCTGGATCACAGTTAGGAATGATTCAACCTGAATACTATTTGCTCAGCGCAGACGGTAGCAAGGAACTACAACAAATTACAGGCTTACTCCAGCACAATGTATGGATTAACAACAATGAGATTTTCACGACAAACGGATATGCTTGGCACGTTATAAACCCTCAAGACAAGTCAAGTCCAGTAGAGTTGAAATGGTTTAATTCTCCTTTAGACTTTGTAAATGCAAGTGTGTTATTACAGGGCTCGGGCTTGATCCTCGTAGGGTCACGAAAAGTAAATTCTTCCAACAATGAGCGGAAGGATGCAAGCTTAGAATCAAAAGTTCTCTTTATTGATCCAGTTTCAGGAAACGAAAGTGAGCTTTCAGTCGTCTGTCCTTTGTTTGAACCAGCACTCCTGAATACTCAGGGTTTCCAAGACAATAATATGCCTTGGTTTGGTACAGATGAAGTGCTAGTAAAGCTCTTAAATTAAGTTGTTATGGGTAGACTATTTTTTTTCATCGTTTTCTTACTCGTTTCTAATAACGCGCTTGGTCAAACTCCGATTTTAAGAGTCGTTCCCGCAAACTCTGTTGGTATGGTGGTTACTATTACATTTCCACCATCGCCAACTCCAATCGACTACAAGCTTTATTATCGTGTTCAAGGTTCAGGGCAGTACATCTACGAAACCACTTTCCCTGTTCCAGTCATTGTCACTAATACTCCTGGAGAGCATATTATTCCAGTCTCGATCTTTAATCAGAGTGATATGTACGAATTCAAGCTCGAGGAAGTGTCGAACCCAAACAACCAAACTGTTGTTCTTCAGTCTTTTTCTGAAGAATGGTGTTCCTCTACTTCTGACATTCTTCATTCGTTTAATCATCCTATTAGTGGAAACTCTGGAACACCTTCGTATCCTCATGAGGGCTTGGATATTATGGGGGGTGGAAACCCAATTTACGCACCTAGAGGGGGGTGGGTTGCTCAATTAAGTGTTTCTGGTCAGAACGAGCAGATTGTATTGGGTATGTATAATTCAAGTTATTCCGGTTTGATTAATCCGTTAGTGCCGCAGCCTCCTGGAGTTATTGAGGTGGTTGAGTTTAACCATGTGGTTCCATATAACCTAGTAAGTGGTTCGTCTGTTTACCCTGGCCAGTTACTGGGTCATATCGGAGTAAATAATAGTATTAACGGTCCTTTCTGCACTAGTTGTGAAAATCACGTCCATGTTGGATATTCGATAGATGGCGTAACTAGTTCACAAATGGGTTGGCGTAATCCATTGGAAATGTTTCAAGAACCTGCTAACCAAGACCCTGACCCAAACTCTCCACAACTCTTTGATGTTGATGGAAACCAAGAAATGTTTCGATTTTGTCAGAACAAGTTGGCTGGGAGCTCTGGACAAATTTCTTATTTCCAAGACCCAATCATTCAAAGTGTACTCGGACAAATTTGGGGTGGGGTTGATATTGTTGTTGAGGCTGTAGACTTACAAGCAGGTAACGCTGCGCCTTTTGCAATTCCCTACGAAATTGGTTACCGTGTTGAAAAGGAAGTTTCGAACGGACAATGGGATAATGCTGTTAATCCTTATAAACTTTACAAATCTGATAAGTGGCTACCAGCAGGGAGTTGCGCTAGCCCTACTGCTGATTGTTCCTCATTCATAGAAGCGCTAGCGGATCGAAGTATATATGACCAATCTGGGTGGCGTGAGTATCAGGTGCTGATTCCAACCAATACTTCAGCCAACTCCGGTCTTGGCTCCGACATCTCTCAAAACGATTGTTGGGCAACAGACGCACGCGATGACGTGTCTACGGCAAATGGTTACACTTCAAATTACAACCAAGCTCGCTGCGTACAAGAGGCCAAGTTCCCTGATGGTAAGTATAAAGCCGTTGTGAACATGGCCGATGTGGTTAATACCAGCTCTCCAGTAGAAAAGGAGGTGATTGTCGACAACTTCAAACCCTTTGTTGAGAAAGTAAGGGTTGCTACCAATGGGTTTCCAAATGGCGGTGGGGCAATGATTTATGAGGCGCGAAGACAATGGGAGGGAAATGCTGGACAGCTAGGTTTGTTACCGTACAGTGAATGCTGCAATGGAGGATCCAGAATCTCAGGTACTGCCGACCCAGCACAAGATGACGTATATATTGAGGTTACGTTTAGCGAACCCATGGACGAATCAACGCTACCGATGGTAAATGTTCCGTCACTTGGTTCAAACTCAGCGGTTTGGGCAAGCACCTCTTCGGATGGAAAGACCTTCACGTATTACGTTTCCAATGCCACATTGCAAAATAATGGCGGGGTGGCGGTTCATGTATTGAACATTGAGGGGCAGGACATTGCAGGAAATGAACTGACTGGGTTTGACCAGACATCTCAGTTTATCCCTGCTTCAGACATCCCTAGAAGATTGGAAAATGGCAACTGGTCAGTTATCAATGGTAGTGCTCAAGATATTACTCATAGGTTTAAGCTGTTTCTATGTGAATACACCGAGGTTCAATATGTCGGAAGTGGAAACAATGCCACTCCCACTTCTCCGTGCATCGCACCAAATTTTAGCGGAACTCCCCTTTCGGGAAGCGCTCCACTTACAGTTGACTTTACAGATTTGACAAGCAGCGCAGCGCCTATTGTGTACTGGTTGTGGACATTTGGGGACGGAAGCTCAGCTTCATACACAAGTTCCAATGTGCCAAACACAGTTTCCCATATTTATACGAGTCAAGGAGACTATACCGTGCGCCTCACAGTAACGGATGCTGCAGGCGAAAGCGACTTTGAGGAGAAAGTTCAGTACATCCAAGTAACCTCCCCAACAGGCGGTCCTACTGGAGGTGCGGTGGACGTTGATTTTACCGTAAATTTTACTAACCCCGATGTAAATGAACCCGTAACATTCACGGGTTGGACGGTCAACACAACGGGAAACCTAGTATATGCGTGGGAATTTCCTGGAGGAACTCCTTCGGTAGCCTACGGTCAAGAGGTGCCTTATGTAACGTATCCGTTGTCTGGGTATTATGACGTGACGCTTACAGTAACTGAAAATGGTATTGCGCTACCCTCGGTGATAAAAGAAGATTATATATATGTATCGGACAATAGTGTGCCTATTAGTTTTTCTGGAGAATGCATGGAAATGCTTCCAGACCCAACATTAACCAGTGTCGGCTTTTACACCCCCAACCAAATAATCAACTTTTCCTCATTGGGCGTTTCAGGCGGAACAGCACCGTATTCCTACACTTGGCGGTTTTTAGATGGAAATACGCTTCTTGGTGTTGTGTATGGCTCAAATGCATTCTACTCTTTTCCTGTAGCAGGTACATATACGGTAGAATTGAGCGTAGATGACCTCAACCCCAACACCCAGGCCGCAACGTGCACTACAACTGTTTCAATTTCTAACCCCGGTCAGCCAGCTGGTTTAAATATTTCGGTATCACCAACTGTTATTAATTCGAATCAAGTGGTGTCGCTCGATGGAACTTACGTAGGAAACATGCCGATTTACAACTTATACTGGAAATTCGATTGTGATGAAGGGGAGGGGCCATGTACTCAAGATTGGCTTATGCCTTACAATGGAACGGCAAACTGGGGCATTCTGGATGATGATGTGTGGGCTCAGTTGCAGAATCAAGGAGCGGTAACACAAGAGCTTAGTTCTGGCACATGGAGCGTAAGTCTTCAGGTTGGCGATGATGCATCACCGACAATTTTCAGTAACGCAGTACAGGTAGTTGTAGGTCAGCCACCTGCATCACAACCTATTAGAATAACTGGTGCTGGCTTTTACAACGGGCAATGTTGGGAGCCCGGCAACAATCTTAGCATTCAACCCTACATTCAGGTACGGCCTGAATCCACGCCCTACTGGGGAGAAGTAGCTGACCCCGGAAACTGCACTTCAGGCTCCATCTTTCCGTTTCCGAACTGTCCCTGTGCTGTGGAGTGGGTCAGCGGGAGCATATATACAACAGGTGCGGCTGAACTATTTAGTAGTGGTGATTGGTACTTTCTTGATGGTAATGTATGTCCTGGTTATGAGCAAACTTTCGGAAGGTTAGACCTGAACAGTTATGATTGGGAACTGAATGGCCCCATTTCTACTGTTGCAACTTTGAATGCAACGGATTGGACTGGTGTTACATATTTTGAAATAGGTGCGTATGAGTTGGCACAACAATTTACTTCCACTTACGAAAAACCGCTGACAATCTACCGTTGTCTTACTGAAGCCGAGGCTGGAGAAGATATTTATGCTTGCCCTAGAAGCACATTTATTCTAGGAGGGACGCTGCAAAGCGGAGTTAAGGGGCCTGTAACGTATTCTTGGTCTGGTGCTCCGGGAGAAGGAGTAGGCGGAGGCCCAACCCCATCAGACTATCTGTCGGATGTGAACGTTGGAAATCCCGTTATCACGGTTCCAAATGGTACCACCACATTGGTACTGACCATTACCGATGCTTTTGGAAATACGGTAACTGATGAGGTAACCATATTGGGCAGTTATGTTGTGGCCGATGCCGGGCCCAGTCAAAATCTGTGTCTTGGAAACTCGCTGCCATTGCCCGGCTCCGCAACGGGAGGCTCAGGAACTGGCTACAGCTATGCTTGGTATCCGACCACGGGGCTGAACAACCCTTCAGTCCAAAGCCCATTGTTCACTCCTACAGCAAACGGGGTCTATACCTACACGGTAACGGTAACGGATGATAACGGGTGTACAGATACCGACCAAGTAACCATAACCGTTGATGACCAAAAACCTATTGTAAGTGCCGGAGATGATATGGTTTCCTGCCCCGGTGGGTTTGTTACGCTTGATGTTGATGCCACAGGCGCAACGGGCAATTATACTTATGATTGGACTCCGCAGCCGGGAACGGTGGGGCCAGACGGCAGCTATTCCATTTCGGCACCGCTGAGCAATACGGCCTATCGTGTAACAGTTACTGATGCCAACGGGTGTGCAGGTGAGGACCAGATAAGTGTTTTCATAGATAATGAACTCTCTGAAGGTGTGAGGGCGAGTTCGGGAGTGCCGCAATCGCAGGTGCTGCAAATATGCGCCATGGGTGATTTCGAATTGACGGGAATACCCTTTGTTGCTGGAACCTACGCTTATGAGTGGAGTTGGGAAAACTCTGCGCTGGGGACTGAAGGAACTGCACAAGGTTCTCCCGCGTCCATGTCAACCATGGGGAGTCAAACATACCATCTGGAAGCACAGAATTTGACCACTGGCTGCATAAGTTGGGATGACGTTGATGTGATAGTTGATCCGCAGTTGGGGCCAACCGCCACCATCATTTCCGATCAGGCCGTCTGCTATGGTGAGGAGTTGGAGGTTTCTGCAACCGTTTCTGGCGGGCAGCCATCATTCTCCTATCAATGGTTTTTGGGTGCATCCGACATGTTTGAGGTGCTGTTCAATCCAGCAACCACGGCCACCGCCTATGCCAATGGAAGCCCTGCGTCTATCCAGTATGCAGATGTAGCCTCTTATGTTGCCGCCAATGGAGGTTCAACTGCAGATATTTATTTGGTAGTTACGGATGTGGATGGATGTGGAAGTTATTCGTTTGCTCAGGTAAGCGCTAATCCACAGATTGGAATGAGTGGATTCGGCCTTTACAGTCGGCCTATTACTAATGCATGCACCCCAATCACCATAGGTGAACAAGTGTTTATTGTTGGAGGGACTCCTCCGTATAGTACTACATGGCTTCATGCCGATTTGCAAATGGATGACCCAAACTCACTTGTTACGACCTGCTACCCAGAGCACTCGGTCTTCGTGGATTTGGAGGTGAAAGATTCAAACGGTTGTTCTATTAAATACAGCACTCATTATGGTCGCTATAAACGCATTAATTGCAAAGAACCATTACCCTTTGAGTTCATGGCGGAAAGCCCAAATGGGGTTTACTGTGTGGGTGAGCCAATTTGTTTGAATAGTATTGTCTCTTCTTACATACCTATGTTTGATTACACAACTGCAATTTCGGATGGCTTGTACAATGGCAATCCATCTAGTCTTGCCACATTCGATGGTATCCAACCCATGCAACCAACTCAATCGATAAGTGCAGTATTTGGCTCTCTTAATTTTAATAACCTTATAGTGACCTCTAACTCAGAAGTGTTGAACCATAACAGTGGTTGCATCTTTTTTTCCGATGAAGGACAGCAAGTTGTGGAGTATGATTATCAAGGAGTTTGTTCACAAAACGTTACAGGTTCAGTGGTTTATGATATTCAACCCCAAACCACATTTCCTCCACAATTTTTAACAGAGTATATAACGGGTCCGATTGCTTTAGCCTCTCCACAGAACAATAAGGTGGGGGTTGTATTGAAGGTAGCCGTTGATGCCAACCAAAACCAAATTCCCACAGTAATACCTCCGGGTATTCAAGCAGACCATATAGCGGCAGAGCGTGTTTCCCTGCGTGCTGGTTTCAGGGCAGTAAGCGGTTCCGATTACACGGCCATGCTCAACCCATGCATGGAGTTCGGCTCAGGAAAATTTGCAGAGGAAGAGGAGGAGGAAGAAGACACAATAAGCTTACATACCCGAACCTTAGAGAACAGGAACCTGCTGGTTGCAGATATTGCAGCGGACGGGGAATTCTTCAATGTCTATCCCAACCCGAACACAGGCGATTTCACCGTAAGCTGTTCCAATTTAAAAAGACTTACGGTACTGGATGCCGCAGGCCGTGTTGTATGGGACTCCAATCGTTCATTATCCTTGGAGCCTGACCAAACTGAGGCCGACATTCTTATAAGCGGTTTCAGCAACGGAGTCTATATTGTAAGGGCAGAAAGAAAGAATGGGGCCATGCGGTTTAGAAAGGTGGTGGTGAATTAGAGACCCCCGTAACTCACCCGTGGCGAGGTGACAATCGGTATCAGCCCTAATCTGTTGGAGGAGGCCACCGCTCACTATATGTTGGTTGATCTATCGGGCAGAGAGGTGCGTAAAGGCTCCATTGTACAAAGCCAAACAGGGTTAGACCTTACGGGTGAGGCCAATGGGAATTACATTCTGAGTGTGTTTGTTGGAACTAGAAGGGAGGAGTGGCAGATAGTGAAGCAATAAAAGCCCCCTCAAGCCCCCAAAGGGGGACAAGATATGGCCTCAAGAATAGTGAATGTGAACCCTGAACATGGAAAAGACCATCCAACAGGAAGTGAACGGGGCCTACGGGGCCGTGCAGTATGCGTGGGCGGAAGTGCCGACAGAAATGGCAACCACCCGCTTGGAGGGTGTCACCATGTTCCAGAAGTTCGGGGAGGACATCGACCCTGACGGGGTTTTCAATGGCAGTCCATCGTTGCTGGGCACAAGCGCGCAGCAGACCGCGTTCAGCGGAAACCGAACCTATGCTGCCTTTGCCATGGATGAATTGGGCTGCATGAGTGGAGAAGGTTTCAGTTTTGAGAAACCCAAGCCAGCCGCCATTGCCCCGCCCGGCTGGGGGCTTTATGGCAATGATGCCTCAGGTGCAGCCCCACCTCCAGCCCCGGCCCAAGGTGGAGGGGGGCGTTGGATTGGTACGAATGACAGTACCGATTTTGTGATGAAGGTGAATGGTGAGCCGCAGTTGAAGCTGGGGGCGGATGGGGTAACTGAGTTTATTGGCAACGTGAAGATGGCCCAACTTGATGCTGTTACGCCTTGCGGCCCAGATGATGACGCTTTGTTTAGATTAGCGGTAGACCCAGGCGGCTATTTGAAAAGTATTGCACCTTGCCCTCCACCGCCAGCATGCATCGAGCCTGTCAACCCTTGGTCGGTCCCTCCTGACGGTAGTCTAGAGA
>Ga0316208_1003210_pt1 | contig 12113 bp, 3 predicted proteins | sample 3monopyrite_MG_FD_204944 | JGI IMG/M metagenome (GOLD analysis project Ga0316208, IMG submission 204944) | Microbial mat bacterial communities from mineral coupon in-situ incubated in ocean water Damariscotta River, Maine, United States -... | ecosystem: Environmental > Aquatic > Marine > Coastal... | reverse complement strand
TATTATTAAGTTCGCAAAATAATTTATTACTTTATTGCCTTGACAACCATTAGGATACAAGTCTCCTTTCTCAGGTAGAAATTTTATATTGATTTTTATACTTTTCTTTGGCTCGATAATCAAAGTTAAATTAGTAGAACCAGTATATGTGTTCGAACCTTCACTCAATGCAAATATATTATTTGGGTCATCTAAAGTGATATCAACTGACAAATCGCAAGAACCTGTATTTTCTAAACTCACATATTTCGTCTTGCTTGATTCGTCCCAAGATGGGCATTGATATAAATTATTATCTGTCAGAATATTACTAGTATCACTATCATCAATTATATTACAAACTGGACCTTGTGAGATTGCTAATAAATTAACAAATACTTGTTCGCATCTCTCTCGGTTATTGGTTCGTAAATTCCTTTTATATACGTCATAAATTAATTGATCAGTAAATGTTCCTGAAGTTTCTGAAAAAAATGTAAATATCATTTCTGATTGGTTCTCACCTGGGAGTAATACACTATTCAAACCTTGAACTAATGTAAAGCTATTTTCATCAATTCCATCGACTAATTCAAATTCATAATTACAATTCTCTTCACTATTATTATTTATAATAGTGGTACTGTCTATCGTGAAATTAGATAATGTGTTTAAACAGGTATCAGGAGCAGGAAAATTTGTGAAAGTATAACTTGAAGGGCAGTCACATTCGCTACAATCTTCAGCAATTGCTCTTAATTTTAATGTAAAGTCTAAACCAAGCACACCGCTATACGTACCTTGAACGTTGAATGAGCCCATGTCATTTTGGTTTATACCAAAACTAGGATTAAAGTCTGCTTTTACTCTAAATCCATCACCACTCGATAGAGTACTTATAATTGCATCACTATTTTCATCAACCACAGAAAAACTTACATTTGACATAATACCAGAGCTACTTAGAGTTAATTCTTCTAAGCAAGAACTAGTGATTATATCAGAATAAATAGTTGCAGTTGAATCATTGCATATTTGAATTTTTACATCTTGATTGTCTGATTGACCGCATAATATATCTTTTTCAATACTTATTTTAAAAATTAATGTAGTATCAGCACAGCCAAGAAAAACATCCATAGCAGTTATTCCAGTTGCATTGAACCCAGAACCCAAAATAGGAGGAGTTACATAAAAATCCATTGTCTCCCCATTAATAGGCATCAGATAATCTGAAAGTTTTACAACGCCAGCTTTATTTGTTTTTTGTTTGAATATGCTATACTTACTTTTAGTCTTATTATAAACATTTACTTCAGCATCTTTTATTAGATTGCCAGACTGGTCTTGTACTATGATTTTCATCTCAATAGGAGTTTGTAAATCATTGGGTTGAGTCGCCTTCTGACAACTGTATATTCCTATAAAGATAAGTAAAAACAATAATATGGATAATTTATATTTCATAATTTTTTATTAATTTATTTATTAATTTATTTATTAATTTATTTATTTAAATAGTAACCGAACTTGATACTTGCTGAATGGGAAATATCTGTATTCAATACAAATTTTTCTGTACAATTTTCGCATTCAGTTCTGAGATGAAATTGAGACAATCGATAACCCAGTGAAAGATTGTAGTTATTTAAATGTAAGCCTAAGCCAAGCCCTAAGTAATACGGGAAATAATCCTCTGAATTAATTGATGGCTTAGCTCCACTCCCTTCAAAATTAGAATCAAAAATTGTCCCTATTTCACCATATAAATAGGGAATCCATTCACTTTTAATTATTGATTTTTCTCTTAACAATGCAGAAGTAGAATCTTTCAATCCTGTATTTTTGTCTTCAATATAATTATCATCAATATAAACAGCCGAATGCTGAGTGATCAAATTATTTTGAAACAAACAATTAGATGGGTAAAATCCCATTGTGTCTTTTATCTCTGGAGAACCTGTAATTTCCCACCTATATTGCAGCCCAACTGGGAAACGAATTCGAGAACGTTCCATTATTCCTGAAACGGAAATTATCATTGCAGCGTTATTCATCAAAAAATTTTCTGCTAAATAATAATTTGCTTCCAAACCTAACATAAGCTGGTCAAACCCGACTTGCCTTTCTTCTTCTGATTCATCTGCTCCAGCATAAAAACCTAATAAGTTAAACTCTAAAATAGGTTTAGGAAGAATTGTTTCAGTAGTTTTAATATATTCTTTTACAGGTAATACTCCAATGCTAAAAGTAGGGCTTTTGCCAATTCCATAAGTCCAAAATTCTTTTATATCAGCTAAAAAAATAATAGTATCTCTACAATTCGAATCTAACTGTATAGTTATTTTAAGTGCTTGGTCAATATTTATAAAGTTACCAACAGTAGTTCGTTCTACGTGAGATATATTATATAATATATAATTATCTAATAATGTAAGGTTTATTAATGAGTCACTTACTCCAAATGATTTATTTATACTACAATTACCACAGTCCTGACCATATAATTGATTTGCAATTACTAATAATAAAAACAATAGAATTTTATTCATATTCACATACTATTTGATACTGATATACAAATGTAGTTATTTTTTTTATAAATTATCGTTTTTTTTATTTTCTTTTGATTATATTTGATAGGAATCACAATTGAAATAAAGCGAATTAGCAAATAAAAAAATGCCATTGAAAGACGAACGGGTAATTCGCCCACTACCTCGAAAAAACCGCTCGATTCAATCTTTCAACGACATTATGGAGGAGATTTTTTATTGGATTATAATTAATCTCTCACTATATTTAAGTGCATTACCTCCGTCAAACAGGAGAACCGAATAGGCCCCACTTGGTAGTTCTTTTAAGTCGATATCGACCTTAAAAGAAGAACTCTTTTCTTTATCGGCACTTTTTTCGAATATTTGAGTGCCTAAATTATTAGTTATTAAAATTCTATATGTATTCGTAGTTAATTCTGGGACTGTAATTTCTATATAACTTTTTGCAGGGTTAGGGGTAATTGATAAATTATTATTATTAATAATAGTTCCTACACTTTTATAATACTTTATCTTGGAATCAAGATGCAATATTGCATCTTCAGTATATTTAAGTTCACTAGAAATCACCTTGCCTTTTTGCAAATCAACTAATTTATTAATTTTTAACTCATAAGTTTGTGCTTTATCTCTTGAGTAATATAATAATTGTACATCTTGACCATTTAATGCTCCATCAATTTCAGTAGATGCTCTATCATCTCCCCATACTGTAATAACTGCTGTGTTATTAATTACGAAAGCTGAACCTACTAATAAGCCATCATTTGTTATTATCCCTATTTCATCATCTTCCATAAATTCATCTGATTTTACAACGAATACTGCTGAATTTCCTGTAGCACCCATTGAAGGATTAAAATATTTTTTAATTTCTTCTGTAAATATACTTCCTATTTGACCAGCATTTATTGCAGGTGCTATACCAGTACTTGGAAACCTAAAGGTTGTTGATGATGACGTTACACTTACTTTATAACCCTCACCAGGATTCATATTCCCTATCTGATTAATAGAGTAATTTGGATAATATATTTGACCTAAGGAATTTTTAACAAGAATAAGATTTGGCACACTCGCCAAAGCTGTTTCAATAGGGGAGGACTGTTCCGATAAGTATGCAATTATCGGCCATTCATTTTGTACCAATGCAATGACATGATTTTGAGGATCTACTTGTGGACCAGTTATAGTCAATGTATCATCATCAGTCATATAAACTTGGTAGCCTTTGATTATTTCCCATTCTTCTATGGAATTGACTTGTAAGCTTGGGTTATATGTATCATCGCCCTCTATCATCTCTCCTAAATTATCATTAACATCATTCATCACTACTGATATGGTAGAATCTAAATGATAGATATTGGAAGATATATATTGCCATTTGCCACCCTTTAGTGGTATAACTAATGAATTATGTGTTGTAAATGATGTCAATATTGATATAGAATTATCTGAAAAACTTGTAAGAGACGATGTTGCATAAGTTACTGTGGCATTAAGTTCAATACCGTCGCTCGCATCCCAGACTTTAAAGTATAGAAGTTCGCCACTTGAAAAACCATCTTTTACTGTTGTGCGGGCATTGTCTCCCCAAACAGTTATTGACATATTTGTGCCGTCCCAAACCGAGTATCCAGCACATTTTTTTACTCCATTTTCAAGATAGAATACCCCAATGGCATCATTATTGGCAATTGAATTTGAGCCAACTTGTGGGTCAATTGAGGTTGGAATAATAATTATATGTGAGCTACCAGTTTGGGATATATAATCCCAATCTGTTGGGACTGTATAATCTCCTGCATTAATTCTAAATGTATTATCGGATATATCCATTATATTCAAATTAAGAACGTCATATATTTTGATTAAATATTCTGTTCCACCTTCAGCAGGTACTGCCCAGTTATATTTGGATAAAGTCGCTGAGTAATTTGAAACTATATCATTCCAAGAAAGCCCATTATCGGAGCTGTATTTTAAATTTATATTATCGACGCTCGCACTTACCCATTCTATATCATATACATCATTTGCAGTAAGGACTTCGCCACCATTTGGACTTATAATCCTTACTCCATCTCCATAAATTTCAAACATTTCATTTGACACATCACTGAATTCTAATGCGTCCACATCGGTTACTCTAATTAAGCATCTTGTTGATGCAGTTTCTGGAACTACCCAGTCATATTCTCCATTATTTTCATCTACATAGGAAATTATTGTAATCCACGATGCTCCATTGTCAATGGAATATTCTAATTTAATATTTGATACATTCACAGATGTATATTTTATAGTTACATTTGTACCAAATAAATATCTTTCGCCACCATTTGGCTCTGTCATGATTAGACCAGTTAATGTAAATGTTGAAACTGATACATCACTAAATACAGTATTATTTGGGTCAATTATTTTTACTAAACATTGGGTGGATGGTGTGTTTGGTGTTTCCCATGAAATAAACCCACCGCTTGCTGGATAATTTGAAGCTACTGTATCCCAACTAACTCCATTATCGATAGAATATAATATGTCTAACACATCTATTTCTGTGCTTTCCCAACTAATATTTTGGCTACTATTTATTAAGAATGTCTCTCCACCTACTGGTGAAATGAGTTTCACTCCTCGAATTATAAATACGTTGTCTGACTCATCTTCAATTCCAGCTTTGTCTGCATCTGAGACTCTGATTAAAGCAGTACTGGAATATATTTTTGGAATTATCCAATTATATGAACCAAGATTTGCGGTAATGGAAGTTGCTATAGATACCCATGTCGTACCACCATCTGTAGAGTAGTCAATATCAATATTTAATGCGTCTGATACGCTCCATGTAATTGCGTGAGTCTCTCCCTCTGACCAATATTCACTTCCGTTAGGGGAGAGTATTTTGACCCATTCATCTGTTATTGTAAATAAATCGCTATTATCTGTATATATCGTATTATTCTCATTTGTAATCCTAACTAATGCTTGCGAACTTGAAGCATTCGGAACTGTCCAATTATATGAATTTAAACTAGCATTATAATTTGAAATTATATTTGTCCATGAAGTACCATTATCCAAAGAATAATCAATAGAAATTTCGTCAACAAATGTTGATGTCCACTGAATTGTTTTTATTGTACCTTGTTGCCAATAATCACCTAATGACGGAGATGTTAGCATCAAACTCGGCTGAACTATTGCTATTGTATTTTGATCAGACTGTGTTGCATCATCTGAATTGCTTATTTTAATTACTACATTATAATTTGTTATATCTGGTACTATCCATTGGAAAAATGGTTGCCCAGCACTAACATCACTTGCTATTGAAACCCAATTAACCCCATTATCAATCGAATAATCTAAATCAATTTTGTTGATCGCTGTGGCTTCCCATTTTATTTCAAAAGATGCCGCTGCTAATATTGCTTCATTGGCTCGTGGGTATGTTAACTCAATATCACTAATGCCAAATACTGCATCTGAATTGTCATTTAAAGTTGGATCTGCAGTAGATGAAATTCTTATCATATAATCTTCGCCAGCTATATCTGGAGTTTGCCAGTTAAAAGTACCCAATGAAGCTACGACTCCATCACTTATTTCATTCCAATTATTTCCGTTATCTGATGAATATTCTAAATCAACAAATACTATATTATTATGTGCAGACCAAGTAATTCCAATAACTTCACCTACTTGATAGTTCTCTCCACCATTGGGAGAGGTGATATCCAAATTATATCTACTTAGTGAAAAGTCGTTATCTGAATAATCTAAAATACTATTATCAGAAGTTGAGCGAATTCTTATTTTGGTATTAGCACCGTCTTGGTCAGGGATTGTCCATGAAAATGATTTGCTGGAAGCGGCAGTATTTCCTGCTATTAAATACCAAGAAGTCCCACCGTTTATCGAATAATGTAAATCAATATTATTAACATTTTCATAAGTCCACGATATTGTTTCTACATTTCCAGCGTTCCAGTCCTCGCCTCCATTAGGAGTAGCAAGAATTAAATTTTTACCTTTAATACTGAAAAAACTAGTATTTTGGTCAATATTTGTTGGTGTTTCTACGTTTATTACTCTTACATAAGCGGTGTTGGTAGGTTTATTTGGTACTGTCCAAGCAAACGAACCCAGTGAAGCACTTAAATCTTTTGCAATTGTATCCCAAGTAATGCCTGAATTTGTAGAATATACTAAATGTATTTTTGATATATTTTTACTCGTCCATTCGATATTAAATACATCTTCAGCATTCATACTTTCACCACCTACTGGTGCATCCAATCTTAGCTCATATTTATCGATTTGAAATGCTTTATCTGACTCATCGAATAAATTAAGATTATCTTTATTCATCACTTTTACAAATACTTGATCTGAAGAGGCGTTTGGTAATGTCCAATTGTAGGAACCCAAGTCTGCATCTGCATTCGATATGAATGACCAGGTATTTTTATTGTCTAAACTATATTCTAATCTGACTTCTGTTACATTCGATGAAGTCCAAGTTATTTGTTTTACTGTGTTTTGTATCCATAATTCATCACCATTAGGACTTAATAGTCCTATGCTTGAATTATTACCGCCTGTAGTTGTTCTTGCTACAACTCCATCTAAAGCTACTAATAATCCATCATCAATATTTTTAAATATTATACTATTTATATCTTGTGTAGTGTTCGATGTTTGATGAGACCAAGTCTGTCCAGCATTGTTTGAGTTAATTAATACTCCATCTTCACCCGTAGCATATATATTATTAATGTCTATTGCCGAAATCGAATATAAATCTTTATTTGTAGAGGTGTTTTGAATTGTCCAATTTGAGCCTGCATTTGAAGTCTTTAATATTACTCCATTAGAACAAGATGCATAAGCATTATTATTATCAATCCAATCAATATCATATATATTTTCATTCGTACCTGAAATTATATTCGTCCAAGAATCGCCAAAATTATTTGTTTTTAATAATGTACCATTGTCTCCAACAACCCAAAAATCATTTTGGCTCAATGATATTATTTTATTCAAATTATTATTTGTACCGCTTGTTTTTAATTCCCATAATGAACCTCCATTATTGGTTTTACTTATTTGACCGTTGTCACCAACTATTAAAACTCTAAAGTCATTGTTAAAAGCTATTGAGTTGAGCCTAACAGTAATTTTTGAAGTTTGTTTGCTCCAATTTACGCCCTTATCTGTTGACTTATAAACATCACCATTGCTTAGTGCCAAATAAGCAATATCATCAGTTGCAAATTGTATATCTAATATGTCAAATGATAAATTTGTATTTATATTAAGCCATGTATCACCATTATTGGTAGATTTCAAAAGTTTACCACTTTGTCCACCAATGTAATAAGTATCCGAAGCATTCAAATTGAAAAGTGAATATAGGTTCGAATTCGTACCTGTGTTTAATACTTCCCAATTTGCAAATATACTTACTTGCCCTAATAGCAATAATGCTATTAATATTTTAATTTTATCCATAAATCACCTTGATCTTCCTTGACCTTTTTTAAAAAGTAAACTTTCTAATTTCTTTTTTCTTATTTATTCTAAATTCAATAAAATAACTGCCTCTATTTAAGTTACTTATATTGATATTATTTTGACTCAATCTTCCATTCTGACTATAAACTAATTGCCCGAGTAAGTCAAAGATTTTCAAATCATTAATTACAAATTGATAATCAAATATAATCTGATTATCATTTAAAACAAAATACTTTATTATTGTATTCTCATTCTTTTGTCCAGTATCGGAATAATCATCTCTTCCGACGCTGGAACCTTCTGTCTTCAATTCTACTTGAATGACTTTATTACTCTGATAAAATAAAAATTCTATATCCTTATTTTCAAAATAATCAACCAAACTCTCTATTTCAAATAACTCTTCTTCTCCATTTTCTGATAATCTTAAATAAAGTTTTTCTCCTTCGTCCAAACCATCTTTTTTAATTGTCAAGGGGTCATCGCCCCATAGAAGAACTGTATTCCAGCCCTTTTCTAATTCTCCACAGCTATATTTCACACCGTTATCACCATAAATATCCAAGTAAAAGTTTGAATTATTTATATTTATTAATAGATGAGAATTATTTTTTGATTTTAATTCATTACATAAATTTTTAAAAGAACTATACAATGTTAGATTATCGGAAACTTCTTGATTTTCTTTAGTTTCAATATAATCAACTATTAAATCATTTTCTGATTCTAGAAGATAGGATTTGTTGACATTTAATTTGTCGAACTCATATAATCCAAGAGATGGAATAATTATTTTGCCCGATTCATTTTTTATATATTTTAGTTTGTTTAGATTGTCGCCAAAAGTCTTAGCTATGTTGATACTTGACTCCGAATACAAAGGCAAAAGATATGGAGTTTGTGATTGGATATAAATAGGGGAGTTAGGATTTATTTTTTGCCCTATTATTAGTAAGGTATCAGCAACATTTGAATATATATAATACCCATTAATACTATTCCAATAATCTAAATTTTTATTGAATTTGTTTGCCTGTTTTAAATTATTTGATACATCGCTGAATACCAAATCTTTATTATTATTTATTTTATCTATTTTATTTTCTATTGGGTTTACATACGATGAGACAAGCTGCCAACTTCCTTTGCTAATTGGAATAAAGTTAGTGTCTAATGGCTGAAATGACTTGACAATAGAAGTTGTATCAGGATAATATACACTAAAGCCATTATCAATTACAGCTGAAACAAATAATTCTTCTTCCTTGACTGCGTCCCATAGTTTGAATATAAAATTCTCTCCTATGTCAAATCCATCTTTTTCTTCATCAGTATTATTATTGTCTCCCCAAACTGCAATTGCTTGGTTCTGTCCATCTTTCCATATTCGATATCCTGCACTTTTTATATTATCTCCATCTTTGTAAAATACACCAACAGCATCTCCATTCGCCAACTTTCTATTTTTAATTCTATAATTATTTTCATGTTTTAATATAACGGTTGTCCTATCTCCTGTTAAAATCTTATAATCCCATGATTCTGGTGGTGGAGCAAGTAAATCTGATGTTTTTACCCTTAATATCTCTGAATTTTTCGAGTATGAATTGTCTGCTAATAATATTCTGACATATATATTGTAATAACCAGAGTTTAAGTTCAATAATTTACTATTATTAATTGTATTAAATGAATAATATTCAATATTTTTATCATTTATATTTTGAATTATTACTTCGTATTTATTAGAATTTTTATTCGCATTTGTATCACTCCAAGTTAATAAAATTTTACCATAATCATAGCTATATGACAAATCTTTAGGTTCTTGAACGCTTTCACTTATAGAAACCGAATCGCATATATCATTGATAAAAACATTAACACTATCTTGTGCAAATACTAATACGTCTAAGTAATTATCTGCATCATAATCTTCTACTTCAAAGTTAGTGTTACCAACATAAGTTGAAAAAATCTCTTTAGCACTTTGTAAGTCCATAATTTTTAATTCTATTCCAGAATTTTCATTATTTACTGTATATAAAATTTCCTTTTTACCGTCATTATTTATGTCAACTAATTCCAAGGATTCTACATTATCATTATTAATTTTAATCTTTTTAAAATTCCAAGTAGGCTCATCATCTTTGCCGACTAAATTATTTTCAATTACCATTATTCCATTTATCGAATATAGTAATAAATCCTTATATTCATCTCTGTTATAGTCTATGATTTCTAAATTAGAATATGGGATATCAAGTTCGATGTTTTTAGTTTTATTTCCATAACTTACTTCTAATGAATTATTAGATAATACATATTCTTCTTTGAAATTATCTCTGTCCAAGTCTGCAAATAAAATATCATTTGCCTCCACACTATAAGACTTGATAAACTTATTATTTCCATTAACTTCAAAAGAGAACAACTTTGAATTTATACCTTTTGTTAAGGCATAATATTCTTTTTTATTGTCATTATCCAAATCATATAAATATAAACGTTTAATTGTCTCATCAAAACCAATTTCTTGTTTTTTTTCTATAGTATTAATATATTCATATACAATTATACTCGAATCTTCAATCATTGCAATACTTAGATTATTCTCTTCCAATATATAAATTTTGTCGTCAGATGAATTCACTTCACTGCTAAATATTGACTCATTGCTAATTCCAGACATATTCAAGTTTAAAAACTTCTTGCCGTTTTCACCCAATAAAATCAGATATTCTAAGCTCGAATCTATATTCAAATTAATCTTTTTTATATCATAAAAATATGCAAAAATATTATCAAGGTTTTCGTACTTACCTACATTTCTAAAATTATATTTATTCCATTCTCCTACGCCAACACTATTTGTCGCTCTAATGTTGAATTCGATATTAGTCCCTCTATTGAAACTACCAATGTCATAAAATTCATTTATAGTGGTGTCCGATATAATTAATTCTGATTCACTATTGTATATTTTAATTTCATAAAACTTATTATTTCTTATTCTTTCCCATTTAACTATATAATTACATTTTCTTATCAAATCATTATTTTTTGGATATATCACTTCTATTTTGTTTGGTCGAGAGGTATCGACAGTATAAAATACTCTTTGCTCCGACCAGTCTGAAAATTGATTGCCTGCTTCTGCTCTAACACGCCAAAAATATGTAGAATTTTCATTTAAGTTAGCAATTAATTTAAAAGTATCCGAGATTGAGGATTCTTGTTGTATATTTGAAAATGAAATATTTTTTGACAACTGATACCGATAACTTACTGCTCTTTCTGAACTACTCCATTTCAAATATATTAAATTTTTTACTTGTTCATTTTTATCAGACGGAAATAAAAGCGTAGGAGCATCTAAAAAATCATCAGTCTTTAGACCAGAAAAATTTATTATAAAAAGTAATATTATAGTCCCTATTTTCTTCAATATATTCAGTTGTGTATATTTAAAAAATCAAAGTTTATTGCAGTCTGCTACATTTAAATAAATTGATTCTGGGTTAAATTCCCTAAGCATATCAAAATATTTTTTTGCATCATTTCTGTTATTTCTCACGCATTGGATTTGACCAATTCTAACTAATATTTTCTCTTTAATTGTATCATCAAGTTCAAGTTTTTCCAAGCTCAACAATTCGTTTAGTGCGTCAAGATAATTCATTTTTCCAATCATACATTCGGCTATATGAAACATTGCTTCTTGGGCCTCAATCTCTGATGGCAACGATGTGCCTACCACATAACTAAATTTATTCTCGGCTTCATCATACTTTTCTTTGTCGAATAGCTCCAAAGCATTCTCAAAACTTTTTTTCATATTAATTTTATCAATAATAGATTCGTCGAACCTATTAGGCATAGTCGAACCCAAATCTATATAAGTAGTATCCGAAAATCTCAAGTCATCATAATCCGAAAGAAAGTTTGACTCTTTGTTAGAATTTTCATTGTAGGTTTTCATTGAATCATCATCATTAGCAACTGTCTCGTCTTGCTGATTATCATCATTTTGATTATTATTAT
>Ga0316208_1003209_pt1 | contig 12113 bp, 10 predicted proteins | sample 3monopyrite_MG_FD_204944 | JGI IMG/M metagenome (GOLD analysis project Ga0316208, IMG submission 204944) | Microbial mat bacterial communities from mineral coupon in-situ incubated in ocean water Damariscotta River, Maine, United States -... | ecosystem: Environmental > Aquatic > Marine >... | reverse complement strand
CACCGATGAATCGGTCGATGCGAAGGGCTACAATTTTCAGTACAAACTGAAATCAACGCGCATTTCTGCCCGAAATGCTCGTTTGGCCCTCCTCGCACACGAGCTTCGGAGCGACCGATGCCCCCGATTGAAACACGCCAAACCGCCAGCCGCACGATATATCAGCCCTTGCCCGAACACCCGAGTCTCGATGCCCAAGATCCCGGGCTCCTCAGCGCGGTCGTTCGCGGCGAGGCAAGGCTCTCGGCCGAGCAGGGTCTCGCTCTGCTGGAAAACGCACATCTCCACACCCTCGGCCGCTACGCCGACGCCAGATGCCGAGAAATCCACGGCGATCAGATCCGCACCTACATCATCGATCGCAACATTAACTACACCAATATCTGCACCGCCAAATGCACATTCTGCGCCTTCCGGCGCGATGCAACAGACCACGACGCTTACACTCTCGAAGCCGAAGAATTGTTCGCCAAGGTCGCCGAATTGCGCGCAATCGGGGGCACACAGATCCTGCTCCAAGGCGGAATGAACCCCGAGCTCGGGCTCGACTGGTACATCGACCTGCTCAGCGAACTCAAGCAACGCTTCCCGGGCCTCCACATCCACGGCTTCAGCCCGCCCGAGTTCATCGAGTTCGTCAGTTTCTTCGACCCGCCCGGCAAAGACCTCGAAGACAAACTCCGCTGGGTCATGGTCCGCCTCCAGCAGGCCGGGCTCGACAGCATCCCCGGCGGCGGCGGCGAGGTTTTTTCGCCCGCCGTCCGCAGCAAGATCGGCCTGGGCAAGTGCACCGCCGAGGCATGGCTCACCACGATGTACGTCGCCCACAGCCTGGGCATGCACACCAGCGCCACCATGATGTTCGGGCACATCGAGGGCTACGCCGACCGCATCCACCACATGCGGCTCGTTCGCGAATGGCAAGACCGGGCTCTGCTCGACTTCGGCGCAGGCGAAGCCCCCGCCTCGGTCGCGGGCGATCCTTCGATCAAATTGCCCGAGACCGGCGGACATTATGTCAGTTTCATCTCGTGGCCCTTCCAGCGTGAGAACACCCCGCTGGGCCGGGTGAAAGAGTGGGGCACACTCGAATCGGATTCGGGACAATTCCCGGGCGACGCCGTCGCAAATATTGATGGCACCGGCATCAAATCCGGCCACCCAGAGTTTGGCCGGCGTGTCCGGCTGGCAGGCTCGACCGAGTATCTGCGCACACAAGCGATCAGCCGGCTCATGCTCGACAACATCTATTCCATAGGTTCATCCTGGGTGACGATGGGCCCCCACATCGGCCAGCTCGCATTGCAATACGGCGCCAACGACATGGGCTCGGTGATGATGGAAGAAAACGTCGTGTCATCTGCGGGCACGACCTACTGCCTCGATGAGCCAGTGCTCAATCACCTCATCCGCGAGGCGGGGTTCATGCCCGCCCAGCGTGACAACACATACGACATCCTCAAACTCAATAACGGACCCGACAGCCCTGATTTGCTTGTAAAAGATTGGTCGCAGCACCGCGCCAAAAAACTCCATCAGCAATCGCAGCAGGCCGAGGCCGCAGAACTCACCATCGGCACATCATCCTGACCGTTATTCCTCAGCAATAACACAAGAAACCGCGGATTTTGTGCGGCAGATATGTGTTGGCCGGTCATAATGGCCACATACCGCACCCACTATTTCTGATGAAGAGGGAGACTCGATGAACAAGACAATACTGGTAACAATACTCTCGGCAGCCGCGGGGTCTGTTGTGGCCCAAGACGTCTACACAGGGCTCGATGTCGATTACACCTACATTGGTTTCGCCGACATCACCCTGCCCGAGAATCAAGACCGCATGACCGACAACGTCTGGATCACCCGCGACATCATCCGAGGTATCTTCAACGCCGCCCAAGAAGAAGGTTTCACGGGCCAGGGCGGATCGTCACCCAGCCCGATCGGCACCGCGTGGGCCGCCGGGAGCGCCGCCGACTATCAATCCCTCACGTTCGGCACCTGGGGCTCGGTCCACGGCGGCAGCCCGTCCTCGCTCATCGGCCAAGACCTCGCGGTCCACCTTGTCGATGACGATATCTATATCGACCTCCGTTTCACGGCGTGGGGAAGTGGAGCAGGGACCGGCGGTTCGTTCGCGTATCTCCGCTCAGATATTCCTGCGCCCTGCAACATCGCCGACAACGCGATGCCCCTCGGCGTGCTCGATCTCGCCGATATCCAAGGCTTTATCTCTGCGTACTTGTCCGGGAAGATCCTGCCCGAGGCAGATCTCGCAGAGCCTTTCGGCGTCTATGACCTCGCGGATATTCATGCATTTATTGGTGCGTTTCTCGACGGATGCCCCTGATCAAAGCCGGTCACAAACCCTCGGCTTCACCGTTTGATAAGCAACCCGAGTGGCACACAAGCCGATCTCGAAAGGCCGTTTCCCAAGTGGGAACGGCCTTTCTTCTACCCCTGCGAAAGCACTTCTATTAATCTGGAGCGAGTCCCCGTGCCACTGACATGTCCGCAGGTCAGTGCTCCTGTGTACTTTGCCAGCGCTGCAGTAAGCACTGACCCGAAGACGGGTCAGTGGCACGGGGGAAAGCACAACACGCACGCTACCGAGCATTTGAACATGCTCTAGCGACGCCGTCGGCTGGCGATGAGTCCACCCAGGCCCAGCAACGCCGCGGCCCCGGGGGCGGGGATGATCCGGAACCCCCCCTCGCCCTCCCACAGGTTGACGGGATCGACGAACGATAAAGAGTCCGTAAAGGCGTCGTCGTACACGGCGAACTGGCGGGTCAATGTACCAAAGTCGATGGCGCGTTTCGTGAAGTCGGTGGCGGTGTAGTTGATGGTCCACACCAAGGCGATGTTGCTGTCATCACCGATGATAGCAGGCGGAAAGTGGAGCTGGCCAGGCATGATATTGACTGCCCCATTATCCTGCAGCAAGCCAGCGGCACCTAAGTCGAACGGTGCCACCAGCGTGTTGTCGATCCAGTTGACCCCCGCAATGCCATTCTCGCTGGCTATGAAGTCGAAATCCCCCATCGCAAAGGCGTAGTGTTCCAAGTCGTCGAACTTGGCGTACACCTCGATGGTTGTCATTTGCGGCAGCCCGCTGCTGTGGCCGGCGGGTGCCAGGACGGGATCTTGGACCCGGATGATCCAGCCGTAGCTCGACATCTGGTCGGCGGCCGTGGCGGTCAGGGGGCTCGCCAGGGCCGCCAGCCCTGCGGCGGCGGCCAGGATGTGGGTACTACGCATGTCGCATCTCCTTCCGAAAATCGAATTCATGGCGCGCGCCGTACCCGCGCCGGGCCAGCCCGATTAAGAGAAGGATAATCTATTTCAGAGCGTAACTGAGCCATATTCATAGATTTCGGACGCACAATCAGAATCGCTGCTGAAGAGGCCCTGTGATCTGCGTTTTCAATGTCCTATAACTGCCGCCCTGCCAGTCCCGTACATTTCCAAGCACGGGACTGGCTCGTTGCCATGCCATATCCATCGAAAAAAAAGAAGCAGCCCCGCCGGAAAACGGGGCCGCTCATAAAATTCAGAGAATCGAAGTCGGATTAGCGACGACGACGGGTGGCAACCAGGCCACCGAGGCCCAGCAGCGCCGCAGCGCCGGGGGCGGGAACAAGGAAGCTGACCGAGCTGTCAGGGCCCCAAGTACCGTCGACCACGCCATCGACGTCGTCGAACGACTCGAAGAGCTCGATAACGATGGTGCCATCAACGGCAAGGATGTCGCCGATGCCGGCGTCGTTCAGGTAAACAAAGCCGCCCGAGCTGTTGGCTTCGCTGGTCACAGGGGCGCCGGTGGAGCTGGGCGTGATGTACAGGTCGTTCATGCCGTCGCCGTCGAAGTCCATGGCGATCGTGGCTTCCGAGCCCCAGCTCGCGCCGGCCGAGGTGAAGATTGTATCCCAGGCCACGGCCGAGACAACGAGGTCGGTGCCCGAAGCAAAGCCAGCGCCCGCGGCGAGGTCATAGGTGAACACGACGTTGTCGAGATCGCCTTCGACGTCCCACGAGTCGAGGCCCGAGATGTCGGCGCTGGCGGCGATGCCAGCGTTGGCGAGGCCGGCGGCGGCCATAAGTGCAATGATGCTTGCAGTCTTCATACCTGTCTCCTGTTTCTCTCTCAAATCAAACAAGGGCCGAATGCCCTACAAATTCTTGAACGGTTCAAAGCGAACCAAGTCCCGGTACAACACCGGCGATGGAGGCAAAGGAGCAACACGCGCTCTCCGGCTCCCCCCAACTCAGGCGGAAATATGACCACATTGGGGTATATTTCAACCCCCAGAAGGCACAGATACACAAATAAATCGATTTCGTGTACCCATATTCGAATTTCATTGGCCGTACTCGGTTATCTGTCTTTGTCAATGCCCGATAATCAAAGCGGTCGAGCCAATTTCAACCGAAAACCCGGCGGTACTCCTCTTCTCGTGCCTTCCAATTGCGAAATACTCCTACCGATCCGCCGGGATACCCGGCTCTCCATGATGACTATGCCCGAAGCCATTCGCACCGCCAGCAGATGATCCTCTGCGTGCCAGAATCGCACGGGTCTCGCCCGCGCAGCCGTGACATGAGTCCGAAAATGACATTTGAATCGCGGGCAGCGTCCCATCACGACCGTCCGCAGCATACTGTTTCTGGCGCAGCCGCCACCCAGCAGGTACCATCACGCCATCATCGCCGTGCCATTCTCTACTAATGGCAGGCGTTCAGGAGACTCAAAGCATGCCCACATCGATACTCGCGTTTTCAGGCTCGGCCCGCAAAGGCTCATACAACACCGCTCTGCTCAATGTCGTGGCAAACGCCGCCACCACCGGCGGAGCCAAAGTTACCTTCGCCGACCTCGCCGCCTTTGATATGCCCATCTTCGACGAAGACCTCGAATCCGCCAATGGCCTCCCCGACGGGGCCAAAGCCTTCAAAGACCTCCTCAAAGCACACGACGGCCTGCTCATCGCCAGCCCCGAGTTCAACAGTTCCTTCTCACCACTCCTCAAAAACGCCATCGACTGGGCGACCCGTCCCCGCGAAGGCGAGACCACCCTCGAATGTTTCCGAGGCAAAGTCGCCGGCATCGTCGCCGCATCCCCCGGCTACTTCGGCGGCTACCGTGGCCTCCAACAACTCCGATACCTCTTGGGCAACATCGGCGTCGTCGTCCTGCCAGATATGTTCAGCCTCCCGAGCGCACACACCGCCTTCAACGACGACGGCTCAATCAATGACGAAAAACAAGCCGAGATGGCCGCCGGCGTCGGCAAGACGATCGCGGCTTTCCCAGCATTCACTCTCTGATTTCTGGCGCGGGGTGCCACGACTCTCGCCCGAAGGGCGCAGCCGTGCTGGAAAACGAGAGCATTAGCGAGTGACCGTGCCACTGACCTGTCTGCAGGTCAGTGTTCTTTCCCACATTGCCAGCGTTGCACGAAGCACTGGCCCAAAATCGGGTCAGTGGCACCGGGGCAAAGCACAACATGCTCTAGCCGAGACATCCGCGTCTAAAAATCATCTGATCACGCCCGCGGATGACACCGCAGATGCATCGCCTTCAATTGGCTCCGATCCACATGCGTATAAATTTCCGTCGTCGTGATATCCACGTGCCCCAGCAGTTCCTGCACCACGCGCAGATCCGCCCCGCCCGCCAGCAAATGCGTCGCGAATGAATGCCGCAGCGTGTGGGGGTGGACACTCGCCAGCCCCGCCCGGGCCGCGTATTTTTTCACCAACTGCCACACCCGCACCCGCTCGATGGGCCGGCCGTTCTTGGTCAAAAACACCCGCCCCATATCCAGCGCAGCCCCGCCGTGCCGCTTGGGGTCTTGAGCCTTCGCCGCCAGCGCCGGCCGGCACTCGGTCAGATACCGCCCAAGCCAGTCCTGCGCGGGCTCGCCCATCGGCACGAGCCGTTGCTTGTTCCCCTTGCCCAAAACCCGCAGCACCCCCAGCGTGTCGAGCACATCGGTCAGCCCGATCGCCCCGACCTCGCTCGCCCGAAGCCCGCTGGAATACATCAGTTCGAGCATCGCCCGATCGCGCAGCCAGAGCCCCGCCGAGCCCGACGCCGATGCGCGCGCAGATCCGTCCGCCCCGCCCTCATCCCGCGCCGCCTCAACAAGCCTGCGCATCTGCCCCGGCGAGAGCACGCCGGGAACCCGCTTCCATTTCATAGGCGTTTGCAAAATCTCGGTCGGGTCTTCAACAATCACGCCCCGTCCCAAAAGCCACCGGAAGAAAACCCGGATCGTCGCCAGATGCCGCGCAACTGTCGAACCCCCGAGCCCACGGTCTCGCGTGAGCGAGACAACATGTTCGACCAGATTCCTCGGAGTCACCCCAGCCGGCCCATCCACGCCCGCAGAGGTCAGATCCTCGGCCATCACCCGCAGATCCCGCCCGTACGCCTCGATCGTCGAAGGCGCAAGCCCGCACTCCACACGCAGATACCCCTCAAACGCCCGCCGATGCGTCGCCCACGTGCGCTCAAGTTGTTCTGTTTCCACGATCTCGGCCATACCAGATCATCGTCGCTCGCCCGCATCCCCCAAGAGAAAACCGTCCCCGCATCGCCCGCCGCATCGTGGGTGCTTCCCTTCTACCCTCTATGTATGCCCCAGGCCGATCCCATGCTCGCAACAGACATCGCCGGGATGCACCTGCGTTCGCCCGTAATCCTCGCCGCCGGCACCGCCGGCACACTCGGCGAGATGGCCGAAGTCCTCGATCTCTCCCGCGTCGGCGCCATCGTCACCAAATCCATCACGCCCCAGCCCAGAGAAGGCAACGGGCCCTGGCGCGTCGCTCCGCTCAAGGCCGGCATGATCAACGCCGTCGGCCTGGCAAACCCCGGCATCGAATCCTTCATCGAGCAACATGCTCCCAAAATCCCGTCCATTCCAACGCCCATCATCGGCTCCATCGCCGGGTTCAGCATCGAAGACTACACCCGCGTCGCCGCCGAGATGGAAGCCGCCCAATCCATCCCCGCCGTAGAACTCAACGTCTCGTGCCCGAATGTAAAACATGGCGTCGAGATCGGGGCCGAGCCCAAACTCCTCGCCCAACTCATCCGCGCCGTCCGCCCGATCCTCCAGACCACCCGTCTATTCGTCAAACTCCCCCCCGTCACCATCGGCACGCCCAATTCCATCGTCGATCTCGCGCGCGCATGCATCGAGCCCGAGAGCATCCTCGGCCAATCATGCCCACCCGCCGGCCCAAACAGCCGGCCCGGAGCCGACGCCCTGAGCCTCTGCAACACAACCCCCGGCATGGCAATCGACGTACACGCACGCCGCCCAAAGATCGGCAACATCACCGGCGGCATCTCGGGCCCCGCCGTCCACAACACCGTCGTCCGACTCATCCACCTCGTCTACACCCAGATCGCCCGCGATTCAAACACACCAATCATCGGCATCGGCGGCGTAACAACCTGGGACGACGCCGCAGAGTTCATCCTCGCCGGCGCAACCGCGATCGAAGTCGGCACCGCCCTATTCGCAAGCCCGGCCGCCCCGATCAAAATCGCAAAGGGCCTGAGCAAGTGGGGGAGCCAGCAAGGCGCAACAAATCTCCGCGAACTCGTCGGCCAAATCACGCTCGCGTAGCAGCCGAATCGGTCGAAACATTCGGCGAATTCTCCGTGCCGGGTGCCACCACTCGCCGCCCTGGGTCCGGTGGTGTCTTCGTATTACAGCCTAGAGCACTCCAATAAAGCGTAACTATGTGCCACGGCCAAGATGCCCGTGCCACTGACCCGTCTTCGGGTCAGTGTTTCCTTCAACGCCGGCACAGTACAAAAGAGCACTAACCTGCGTACAGGTCAGTGGCACAGGCACTCGCTATTGAGAATCAGAAAATGTGCTAATGCCGCCCCCGCGCAATCGGCACCCGCCGCCCCGGCCCAAACGCCACGCTCGTCACCTTGAGCCCTGTCGCCATCTGCCGCCGCTTGTACTCATTTCGATCAATCAGCCGGCAGATCCGGTCCACGATCGTGCGCTCAAACCCGGTCTCTTGCGAGATCGTCGCCGGCGATTGCTTCTTCTCGACATGCCGGTCCACAATCTCATCGAGAACCTCGTAATCAGGCAGCGAATCCGAATCTTTCTGATCCGGCGCGAGCTCCGCGCTGGGCGGCTTGCTGATCGTATTTTCCGGGATCGGCGGCCCCGAAAACCCGAACCGTTTCCAATCAAGATTGATCCACCGAGAAAGCGAAAACACCCGCGTCTTGGGCACATCGCTCAGAACCGCGAGCCCGCCGTTCATGTCGCCGTACAGCGTGCAATACCCGACCGCCAGTTCACTCTTGTTGCCCGTCGTCAGCACGATCGCGCCCGTCCGATTGCTGATCGCCATCAGCATCGCCCCGCGCATCCGGCTCTGAAGATTCTCCTGAGTCACATCGGGCAATTTCTCCCCAAGCCCCGGCTCACAAAGGTCACCAAACACGCCGTCGAGTGTCCCGCCAATCCCCGCCTGCGCATCCGCAATCGGCGCAGTCACCGTGCGCACACCAAGGCGTTCCGCCAGATCGTGCGCATCGCTCAGACTGTGATCGCTCGAAAACGGCCCCGGCATCAAAACCCCTAGCACATGCTCGGGCCCCAGCGCCTCCGCCGCGATCGCCGCAGTCAGAGCCGAATCGATCCCCCCCGAGAGCCCGATCACACAATCCTGAAACCCGGTCTTGTGGCAATAGTCGCGCACACCAAGCGCCAACGCATCAAACAACAGCGCATGAGGGTCGGCCGTTGCGATCGGATCGTCGATCTCCCCGAACCGAGTCGCATCGCTCTCCAGAATCAACAGCTGCTCATCGAATCCCTTTGCAGCCGCCATCATCGCGCCATCGGGCCCGATGATGCACGAATGGCCGTTGAAAATCAGATCGTCGTTCCCGCCCACCTGGTTCACCGATGCCACAGTGAGCCGATGTTTCACGGCGTGCGCCCGCAGGATCTCGCGATGCCGTTTCCCTTTGCCAAGCACAAACGGCGAGGCCGAGGGCACTGCGATCGTGCGCGCGCCCGCATCCACAAGTTCCTCGATCGGGTCGGCCGCATCGTCATACGCCGAAGTGAACCCCGCGTCCTCGCCCTGCCACAGATCCTCGCAGATCGCCAGCCCGACCCGCTCGCCGGCGACCTCGATCACCACCGCCCGATCACCCGCCTCAAAATACCGATCCTCATCGAACACGTCGTAAGTCGGCAGCAATCGCTTGTCGTAATAGTCGATCTGCTGATTATCGCGATAGACCACAAGGCTGTTAGCGAGCCGGCCGATGCCCGTGGTTTTTCGATCGAGCCGCAGCGGCGTGCCCAGCACCAGCGTGATCCCCGCCGTCAGCGTCTCGCCGATCCTCTTTGTCTCCGCCTCGCACGCGGCCACAAAACCTTCGTGCAGGAGCAGATCGCGGGGCGGGTACCCGCAGATCGCAAGTTCGGGGAATACCACAAGATCGGCGCCGCGTTTCCGGGCGGCCTCGAGCGTGCGCTCAATGAGCGCCGCGTTCCCGGCGATGTCGCCAACGGTCGGATTGATCTGTGCGAGAGCGAGCCGCATGTGCCACGATCGTAGAGCCCGCGATTACTCCGCGGGAGCTGCGGCCTTCGCCGCGCGCAGCAGCCGATCCGGCCTGATCCAGACCCCGCCCGCGACCCCCGCCAGCAGATAAACCAGCGATTCGGTCGCACTGACCACAAGCACAACGACCGCGAGCGATTCGCCCGCGCCCGAGAACCCAAGCAGCCCGGCAACACCAAGCGAACCCGCCTCACGAGTGCCGAGCATCCCGAACGGGCTGATCAACCCGATCATGAAAAATGTGCTCGCAAACAGCACCCCTTGCTCCCATTCCAGCGAGACCCCGACGATCGCCGCGGCCACCATGAACCGAACCGTGAGCACACCGATGTCAGAAAGGCGTAGCAGCGTCGCGCCGATCACTGCGGGCGGGTGGGCGAGCATTCCAAAGATCGCGTGCAGATGCTTGAATGAATCCGTGCGCACGAATCGGTCGAGCACGCCGAGTTTCAATCGGTCGGCTATCGCATGCACCCGCGAAAGCCCGCGATCCCCGGCAAACAACCCTGCGACCAGAAGCAGCCCTCCGGTGCAGAAAATCACTCCCCCGCCCGAGGCGATCCACCACAGCGGATCTACACCCTTGCGCCACAGGCTAGCGAGCGACACAGGACCAAGGCTCACGAGGATCACCGCCCCGACCGCCCCGAACCACGACGCGATCAGCAGCACCGGCACGCCCTCCCGGCGGTTGTGCAGCGCGACCCGCGCCACCACACTGATCTTGAACGGCAGGTACGAGAGCATCGTTGTGAACGCATTGGTCGCGAGCGTGTCCGAGATTTTTAGCCGTCTCTCGGGCAACAAAAGCACCCAGAAAATAAGCCCGTTGATGAGCAGCGTAAGCAGCGAACAGGCAAATATCAGCAGCACAGGCCCGGCGCCGGCCTCGCCCAACTTCGCGAGTTGCTCGCGGTTGCCCGGCTTGAGCGCTTCGCGCGCGCACCAACCCAGCATCGCAAGCCCGAGCCCGAAACCAACGAGCTGGATAGTGATTTTTACGAGCGATCGGGATTTCTGGTCCGGCGTATCGGTCAAGGCTTCGGCTCCGGCTTGGGCGAGTCAGGATTCACACGGTACAGCCTCACGCCCATGTTCGGCCAGGTGCGCACAAGCATCAGCCCCGAAGTCAGCGTTTCGAGAACCACCGGCGTGATCCGATGATCCAGATACCCGCTCGTGTGTTGCCGAAACAGTTCGCCGTCGTCGATCAGCACATACTCAATCTCGGGCATCTTGCCCTCGATCAGCCCGAACACGGGCGGCGAATCCCAGACCGTCGCGTAGATGATCCGATTCTTGTAATACAACGGAGCCGCTCCGCCAATAAACAGCACGGGCGAGTCCGCGGGCACCTCGTGGTTCAGATACGCCTGCGGCAAAGCCCGCCCGAGTTCGGGCTGGTAGGGATCACCCAAAAACAGCCCCGGCCCCGCGCCCACTAGGGCGTTTGGTTGGCCGCGGCGTTGTTCGGCAAAGATCGTCCACAACGCCGCGCCTTGTAAAAGGACCAATGCGATCCCAAGGCCGGCCCCGAGCCGGCGAGGCGTGCGTACAATCCCGGCCCCGATCCCGACCAACGGCCCGATGACGATCAGGCACGGGATCAAAAACCGGCTCTGCAAATGCGTGAACCCGAGCCACGCGATGAGTTGAGCCGAGAGGCACATCACCAGCCCGATCCCGACGGCCCGTGATCGTTTCCAGACCAGCAAACCCAAGCCCGCGACGACCGCAGCCGGGAACGCGAGAAGCCATTGCGTGTTGGATATCCCCCGGTATCGGGCAACCGCGTTGGCCCCGTCTTGGGCCGAGGGGTCGGCGAAGATCAGCAGCCTGAACCGATCTGAAATCGAACCGACAAACGTGTGCGCATCCGACCACGTCGAGGTTTGCTGGGGCGACCAGTGCCCGGTCCCGAAAATACCTGTAGCGAGCGGGAAGACGGGGTTGCCGGTCATCACAGCGTTGCGCACAAGCCAGGGCGAGAGCAGCACCAGCCCGGCAACCAAAGCCCCGGCGATGAGTCTGGACCAGTCCGCGAGTTTCCCGAATCGGAGCATTAAAATCCCGGCCGGTGCGCCCACAAACAGCAGGGCGGTTGGTTTGACCAGACACGCCGCACCGACAAGTGCGCCCACGAGCAACCCGCGCACGATCGGGTTTGAGTTTCGCCGGAGCGCGGCGAGCAGAGCCGCAGCACCGAGGACGAGCATGGCCATCTCGTTGTACGCCATCGACCCGACGACGATGCTCCAAGGTGTGCATAAGACCAGCCCGCCGGCGATGGTGCTCGCCGTGCGCGCGCCCGATGCCGGGCACCCCGCGGCGATGGCGAGTCGCCGGGTGAGGCACGCGACCAAGAGTGCGCACATGAGTGTCAGCCCGGCGTGCAATGTCTGGGCAGAACTGAGCCGCCATCCTCCGCTTGCTAGCAAGCCGTCCGAGCCGGCGCCCGACATCCACCCGAGAAACGCGAACGC
>Ga0316208_1003207_pt1 | contig 12117 bp, 10 predicted proteins | sample 3monopyrite_MG_FD_204944 | JGI IMG/M metagenome (GOLD analysis project Ga0316208, IMG submission 204944) | Microbial mat bacterial communities from mineral coupon in-situ incubated in ocean water Damariscotta River, Maine, United States -... | ecosystem: Environmental > Aquatic > Marine >... | reverse complement strand
GCCAGCCCGTGCAGCGTCACCCACTTGCGAACCCGAACCCCGATCGCCGCGACCTTCGCAGCCCCCGGCTTCTCACCAACCCAAACCCCCGTCGCCTCCGCGTCGCGCTCGCCGATGATCCCGTAGCCCGCGATCGTGTCGATCACGGCCTGCTCCAGCAGCCGAATATGCTCGATAACCCGGATCCCCGTCCGCTTGAGATCAATGATCGGATAAATCACAATCTGCCCCGGCCCGTGATATGTAATATCACCGCCCCGGTCAGTCTCGTGCGTCTCGATACCAAAGCTCGCCAGCAATTCAGGCGTCGCCAGCAGATGCTCAGAAACACCAGCCCGGCGTGAAATCGTGATCACCGGGTCGTGCTCCACGATCAGGATCCGCCCGACCAGCGACCCCGGCTCATCCCGCCAGCCCAGCACTTCCTCGTGGTGCGCACGCTGGATGTCGAGCGCAGGCCCGTACCCCAGCCGACCAAGATCGATCACCTCGACCCCACACTCTCCCCCGGCCCGCCCTGTTTGATGCGTTTTTTCCTGCACGATTGATCCTAAGCCCATCTACACTCACCGGATGACGACCACGCAAGACACTTCCATCCACCCAACCGCCATCGTCTCGGCCGACGCGACCGTCGAGCCGGGCGCTCAGATCGGCCCGGGCTGCATCATCGAAGGCCCCGCCATTATCCGCTCGGGTGTCAACCTCATCGCAAACGTCCACGTCGCCGGGGATACCCAAATCGGGGAAAACACCACCATCTACCCCTACGCCTGCGTCGGCTTCGGCCCCCAGCACATCAAAATCAAACCCGGCTCCCCCATCGGCGGCCTCACCATCGGCAACGATTGCGTGATCCGTGAGCAAACCACCATCCACGCCGCAATGGAGCCCGGCGAGCGCACAATCGTCGGCGATCGACTCTTCCTCATGGCCACCGCCCACATCGGGCACGACTGCATCATCGGCAACGACGTCGTGATGTGCAACGGCGCACTCGCCGCGGGCCACGTCGAGATCCACGACAAAGCCTTCCTCAGCGGCATGGTCGCCGTCCATCAGTTCTGCCGCATCGGCCGCGGCGCGATGCTCGGCGGCGGCACCATCGCCAGCTCCGAAGTCCCCCCCTTCTGCACCCTCGTCGCCATGAACACCCTGGGCGGGCTCAATCTCGTGGGCATGCGCCGCGGCGGCACCTCCGCAGAAGACATCTCGAAAACCAAAGAAGCCTACAGAAAAGCCTTCCGCGTGCGCCTCCCAAAGGACCAACAACTCGCCATCCTAGACGAACTCGGTGAATCCTGCGAGCCCGTCCGGCTCATGGCAGAATTCATGCGCACAAGCAAGCGCAGCGTCAGCCTGGGCGACGGCAAACCCCGGCCCCACATCATGCAATGGCTCCGGTCCGACGAAGGTAAAAGCACGCTCGCGGGCAGCGCCCCCCAAGATGGGACCGACAATGGCGTGGCGTGATCTCGACGGGCCGTCGCCCGCCGCCCCGCTGCCGCCGCCCGAAACCGCCGCCGCCCTGTGCGTGCTCGCAAGCGGGTCGAGCGGCAATTGCAGCGTGCTCCGCGTCCCCGCGACAGCGGGCTCGCCCGTGCGCACAACCCTTATCGACGCGGGCCTCAGCCCGACCCGCACGCGCGGCCTCCTCGCCGAGCGCGGGATCCGCCTCGGCGATATCGACGACATCGTGCTAACCCATCTCGATACCGACCATTATCACGCGGGCTGGCGCCGCGCCCGCGACTGCCGCGCGACGCTCCGCCTCCACAAAAGCCACGTGGGCCGGGCACAACGCCGGGGATTGCTGCTGGGCAGAAACGAACCGTTCACCGGCGGGTTCGAACTCGGCTCGGTCGCCCGCGTCGAACCGATCATGATGAGCCACGATCACCTCGGCGTCGCCGCGTTCCGCATCGAAATTGCTTGCGAATCAGGCCCCGCGTCGCTCGGGTTCGCCACCGACCTGGGGCGTTCAACAAGAGCCCTGACCGATCACCTCGCCGGCGTCGGTATCCTCGCGATCGAATCGAACTATTGCCCGCAAATGCAGGACGATTCCGACCGACCCGTCTTCCTCAAGCAACGCATCACGGGCGGCTCGGGGCACCTGAGCAACGACGAATGCGCCCAGGCCGTGCGCACGATCTCGCCCGCGAGCGATGTCGTGTTGCTCCATCTTTCCCGGCAATGCAACACGCCCGAACTCGCCGCCTACCCGCACGTCGGCTCGAACTATCGCCTCACGCTCTCATCCCAGACCGAGCCCACGCCGTGGCTCAGCGTCACGGGCGGATCTGAAACAGACTGGGCACCAACCAAGCGGCCCGCGCACAAACAGGGCAAACTGTTCGACGCCGCGAGGTAAGGCGAATCAACCATGCCCCGCGAAAGACCAAAGAGAACAACCCCGTCTAAACACGATCGCGCCGGCGTGCGCACAAAGCAGGCCCAGACCGATCAGCGGTTTCCCGGCTTCGTTGCCCGGGCCGCGCGTTTTTTGGTGGGCTCGAATCGGCATCTCACCGTCGCGGGTGTCCGCTATAAGGAGCGCGATTCGACCGGGCTAGACCGCGCGCTCAGCTCGCGCGGGAAGGGAACAAAGTCGTTCGAGGTCAGGTTCCCGCGGGGCCGACCGATGATCATCAACGTAACGAAAACCAGACGGTACGCGGATCTGATGGCGATCCCGGCGATGGGCTCGCTCGTGCGCGCAAAGCGGTTCATCAAGCCGGGCCAACGGGTATTGGTGCTCGGCTCGGGCACCGGAGCGATCGCCGAACTCATCGCCGGCTGGACCGGCCCGCACGGGGCCGTCGTCGCGCTCGAACACGATCACGAATCCGTGCGGTACGCCCGCCGGCGGTACGCGCTGCCCAGCACCAGCCTGGAACGGGGCGGGGCCGAGTTGCTGGCCGGCGAAATCGACGGCTCGTTCGATGCGGTCATCGTCGATCAGACCTGGGTCCACTCCTGCGGCCAGCCCGCCCAAGCCTGGGACGAGTTGTGGCGGGTGCTGGCGGAATCGGGCAATGTTGTCCATCTCAGCGGCGGGCAGGGCACCCCTGCCGATGCTCCCAAGATCCCCGATTCGACTCCGGTGAGGGGTGAGCCGATCGAAACCCCAGCGGGCGGGCCCGCGCTGGTTGTGCTCAGCAGGATCCCCGGCGATGCCCCGGACGCTCCGGGCTCCTAACGTACGGCAATGACAGACGATCGGATACAAGAAAAGCCATTCGCCAACTCGGACCCGATGGTGACCCGCACGATCGGGAACCAGAAGGAAAACCTGGAGTTCGCGATCGAATGCGCGCGCATTTTTCACGACGATAAATGCGACGACATCGTGATCCTCGATGTCCGGGGGCGGAGCCAGGTGGCCGACTATGTGGTCATCGGCAGCGGCACCTCGGACCGGCAGATGAATTCCGCTATCGACGACGCCGAAAAAATGGGCGACGGGCGCGGGTACTCAGCAGCGCGCACAAACCGCGACGAACGCTCCACCTGGCTGCTGGCCGATTTCGTGGATGTCATCGTCCACCTGTTCGAACCCGAGACCCGGGCCTACTACGACATCGAGATGCTCTGGGGCGATTCGCCCCGGATCGAGTGGCGGCGCGAAAAAGCGGCCGACCCGGAAGGCTGATCCCGTGTCGCCCGGCCCGGCCAGTCAAAGCACACCCGATGAACAAAGCATCCGGGTCGAGCCCGCGAGCGGCCCGGCCTACGAAGTCCGCGTCGGTTCGGGCGTTGCACGCGGGTTCGCATCGTGCGCACAAAGAGTGCTGGGCACCAAGCCGGGCCGAGTCTTCGCGGTGATCGACGACGGCGTGCCCGAGAGTTGGAGCCGAGCGGTTCTCGATTCGTTCACGTCGGCCGGGTACACGATCCATACACATTCCATGCACCCGACCGAGCGCACAAAGTCGCTCGAAACCCTTGGATATTTGCTCGGTGTGATCGCGGCATCCGGGCTCGAACGCAAAGAGCCGGTGCTCGCTATCGGCGGCGGGATCGTTGGCGATGTTGCTGGTTTTGCAGCCTCGGCGTACCGCCGGGGCGTGCCCGTCATCCAGTGCCCCACCACATTGTTGGCGATGGTCGATGCTTCGGTGGGCGGCAAAACCGGGGTCAACCTGACGATCGGCGGCGGCGAATCGGGCGGAAAACCGGACCTGCTGAAAAACATGGCGGGCGCGTTCCATCAGCCAAGGGCCGTGCTTGCCGATGTCTCGGCGCTGGCCTCGCTTTCTGACCGGCACATGCGATCGGGGCTGGCCGAGTGCATCAAGCACGGCCTGATCGCGGGGGACTGGGATGACCCCGATCTGGCCGAGTGGCTCACGGCTGCGATTCCTGCGATTCTGAAGCGCGACACGACTGCGCTCATCGAGTGTGTCGCGCGGAACGCGGCGGTGAAAGCCCGGGTCGTGGCGGCCGACGAAAAAGAACAATCCGACACCGGGGGGCGGGCGCTGCTCAATCTCGGACACACCTATGCGCACGCGATCGAGACTATTGCGACGCTCTCGCCCACCGGCGACCCGGCCGACGCGCCGCTGCATCACGGCGAGGCGGTCGGGCTCGGGCTCGTAGCGGCGTCGGCGTGCGCGGCCGCGATGGGGCTCGTGGATCAGGCCCATACCGTGCGCACAAAGTCGATGGTTCAATCGTGCGGCTTGCCGACTGCAGTTGCCGGGATGCCCGACGACAATGCCCTGCTCGCGCGCATGCAACTCGACAAAAAAACCGCGGGCGGTGTGCTTCGCCTGACGCTCCCCACCGGACCGGCGACGGCAAAGCTTGTCACCGATCCGCCACGCCCGGCGGTCTTGGCTGGCTGGGTCGAGATACGCAGTTTTACCTAGATAACGCTCGAATTGAACCTACAATATCCATTTTTCTATCCCCATTTTGGGGGTGTTTTTACGCTGTTCAAGCCGAGATTGGTTTGCGGCCGATAACGCGACTGGAAAGAGAAGGGAGATAAATAACCCGGCAATTCGGCCGGGGGCTGGGTGTCTATTCGATGCCGGGGGCGAGTCCATGCGGACGATCGCGATTATCAATCAAAAAGGCGGGTGCGGCAAGACCACCACCGCGATCAATCTCGCGGCGGTGTTGGCCGAGGCCGGGCATCGGACGCTGCTGGTCGACCTTGATCCACAATCGCACTGCGCGGCGGGCCTCGCGGTCCCACCCGCGAGCATCGAATACGACATCGGCGACGCGATGCTGAAAGCCAACGGGCAAGGGTTCGACCCCGCTCGGTTGCTGTGGCGCGTCTCAAAGAATCTCGACCTTGCACCGAGCCGGACGAAACTCGCGGCGCTCGAGGCGACTCGTGGCGGGCTCGCCTCGGCCCCGGAGCGCGAACACCGGCTGCGGAAAGTCCTCGACCAAGTGCTCGAAGCATCTCGGTCGGGCGGCGCGGATGTCGAGGCGTTCGAGTTCGCGGTTATCGATTGCCCACCGAGCATCGGGCTGCTGACGTATAACGCGATCACGGCGGCCGACGAGATTATTATCCCGGTCGAGACGAGTTTCTTTAGCCTGCAAGGGGCGACCAAGCAGGTCGCTACGATCCAATCGCTGAGCAAACGGCTGGGAAACAAGCCCGCGACTCGGCTGCTGGCGACGATCCATGATCCGACGCATTCGCTCGCGCAGGACCTCCGCGAAGAACTCGTCAAGCGGTTCAAATCGGCGGTCATCCCGGTGACGATCCGGCTGGACCGGCTTGTGCGCGAGGCGGCTTCGTTCGGGCAGCCGATCATCGAGTACGCCGAGGATTCAACCGGCACGGCTGATTACAGGGCGCTCGGCTCGTGGGTGGTCGGATCAGAACGCGACGGCTCGCTCGAAACCCAGGCGGCCGACCCGACAACGATTGAAGTGAAAACGACCGAACTGCCGCTGGGCGCACGCCGGCGGACCGCGAAGCCTTTGAACCCGATCCGCCCGGCCCCGAGCCGAGCGTCCGAACGTGAAACGGCTGCCAAGGGTTCGGCCGTCGCGGTCGCGACGGCGGTGCAGACCGAAACGATCGACCCGAGCCGGTCGGAGCCCAAGCCGGCCGAGCCGATCGAGACTATCAGCCGGGTCGAGGATCTATGCCGCAGGGCGCAGGCGCTCAACGACAAGATCAAGGGCTCGCCCTCGCGCACTCAGACTCGGCTTCGGAGCAGCACCGGCGCTGTCCGGCTCATCGAAGAAACGCACGACAAGGACCGTCGGGCGAAGTCGGTCAGCCGGCTCTTTGGTGTCCGCCGACACGGCGACCGGTTCATCTTTGTCCAGCCCATCGAACTGGGGATCGATGTCCGCATCGCCGGGGATTTCAACGGCTGGAATCCGAACACAACGCCCATGAAACGGAGCGAGTCGCTCGGGGTTCATGAAGCGACGATCGACGCGCCGGCTTCGCGTACAAGGTACCGGCTCGTCGTCGACGGCCGCTGGGTCGATGACCAATTCAACCCGATCAAGGAACACAACGAATTCGGTGATCTCAATAGCATCATCGAGGCCGGCTGACCGACGCGCGCGCGGCCCACTCGCGCGTGTCAACCGAGGACTGCCATGGAATTTCATCAAGGACCAGACGGCTCGCCCGCGCGCGCGCCGCTGAAACTCACCGATGCCGGAGATTTTGCGGCATGGGAACCCGACCCCGCCGCCGACACTGACGAACTCGATGCGCTCGCCGAACTGTTCATCGGTGAAGACGAATCGAACACGAACGACGCGGCAGAAAACACACCCGAGCCGGCCCGGGTTCGCGAGCCCGACCGGGCACCCGGATCGGCCGCGAGATCGAACAAGCCTTCGGTCGAAGCGGTCATCACCGGGCATCTCCCGGTGCGGGGCGCGGTGTGGGTGCGGGCGTACGCGGCCTCGGTCGCGCGGTCCGAAGGCCGGCCGATCGCGCTGGTGCGTGTCACGAGCGATCGGACAACCGTCGAACTCGTCGGTTCGCTTGTCGATACCGACCCTGTAGCCGACATTGATCTTGCGATCCAGGCCGTCTCCTCGGCCACCGAGCACTGGCTCTTACACTTCGATGAACTCGACCAGGCGAGCCTGCTCCGCGAGCCCAATCTCGGGCGTGTCACCGTGCTCAGCGGCGCGGACGAGCCCGCGATTGTCTCGGCGTACCGGCTGCTGAAAACCGTCAGCGATGACCGAGACGAAGCGATCGCCGAGGGCCGGCTTGACGTCGGGGTCTCGATCGTCGGCTCGCCCGCGGACGAAACCGCCCGGGCGACCGATCGCCTCGGCATCGCCGCTCGCCGGTTCTTGCATGTCGAACTCGGGCAGCGGATGGCGGTGCCCCGGGTTGAAACCGCGTCGGTTTCTCTCATTGGTGAATTGGATAGCCGGTGCGATCCGTCGGCGTTGCTGGTTTCGATCGCGGATTGCGTCGCCGAGCCCGGGGTCGTTTTCAAGGAACCCCGAACGATCAGAACACCCCGGCCGCCGGCGCGCGAAACCGAACCTTCCCGCGAATCAATCGCCACCGATGACACAAGCCGGAGGCCTGCCGAGACAATCACAGAAGCCAAGGCAACCCCAGAAATTGCCCCGATCTCGGGCGACCGCCCGCTCCCGTCCTCGGTCATCGCCGGGCTCACGAGTCTTGAATTGCAGTGCCCGGTGGCGCGCGAGGTAGAACTTGCGAGCGATGAAGACGGCGGGCTTCACCTGCTGACATGGTGGTGCGACGCGGCCCCGGCCTCGCTGCTCAAGGCCCGGGTATGGGCGGGGATCAACCTGCCATTGCTTTCCAAGATCGGCCCGATCGACGCAGCGCGCCGGCACGCGAAGCTGCATGTTGTGTGCGACGAAGCCGGCGCGGTGCTCGACCTGCGGGGCGGTGATGTGCGTGTCCATCTCGCGCAGCCTGCGAGCCGGGCGACCGCCAACGGCTGGGTGACAACCACGCTGAAATAAGCGCCCGGCTCATCGCATTTTCAATGAGAATAAAAAAATACCGGGCACATGGCCCGGTGTTTTTTTGTTTGTGTGATGAACCCGTTTGTTATGCGGTGTTCGCGTGCTTGACGCGGAGTTCGCTGAGCGGGCGGGGGTTCTCGACATGGGCCGCGTCGATGATGTACTCGGCGTTCTCGTTGTCGAGATCGGGCAGTTCGAACATCAGTTCGGACATGCACTCTTCGACCACGCCGCGGAGCGCCCGGGCACCGGTCTTGCGTTCGATGGCCTTGTGGGCGATCGCGCTGAGCGCATCATCGGTGAACGTGAGTTTGGCGCCCTCGAACCGGAACATGTGCTGGAACTGCTTGACGAGCGCGTTGCGGGGCTCGGTGAGGATCATGATGAGCGCCTCTTCGGCCAGCGGCATCAGCGGTGTGATGACGGGCAGGCGGCCGATGAGCTCGGGGATGATCCCGAACTCGATAACGTCCTCGTTGCTGACCTTCTGGAGCATCAGCTCGCTCTCGTGGATGTTGCCCTCCCACGTTGCGAGATCCGAATCGGCCGGGGCCGCGGCGAAGCCGATCTTGGTCTGCCCGATCCGCCTGCGGATGATGTCTTCGAGCCCGACAAATGTTCCCGCACAGATGAACAGAACCTGGCTGGTATCGAACTGGATGTACTGCTGCTCGGGGTGCTTGCGCCCGCCCTGAGGCGGCACATTGGCGACCGTGCCCTCGAGGAGTTTGAGCAGCGAGCGCTGCACGCCCTCGCCCGAAACATCGCGGGTGATCGAGACGTTCGACGAGGTCTTGCCGACCTTATCGACTTCATCGATATAGATGATGCCGCGCTGGGCCGCTTCGACATCAAAGTCGGCGGCTTGCAGCAGTTTGAGCAGCAGGTTCTCGACGTCTTCGCCGACGTAGCCCGCTTCGGTCAGCGTGGTCGCGTCGCCGATGGCGAACGGGACCTTGAGCATCCGTGCCAGTGTTTTGGCGAGCAGGGTCTTGCCCGAACCCGTTGACCCGATCATCAGGATGTTGGATTTTTCGAGCTCGATATCGTCCGCGTCCTCGCTCTCGGCGTGGATCAATCGCTTGTAGTGGCTGTGGACCGCGACGGACAGCGCCCGCTTGGCGGTGAGCTGGCCGATGACGTATTCATCGAGGAATTCTTTGATCTCGCGCGGCGTCGGAACGTCTTGCAAAACGCCCGTCGAACCGCTCACGCGCCTGCGTTCTTGCCGGAAGATATTCTGGCATAGATCAACGCACTTGGAGCAGACGTAGACCTCGTTTGGCCCTTCGACCATGGGCCCGACCTCGCGGCTGGTTTTCCCACAGAACGAGCAGGTCGTGATTTTCCGTCCTTTGAAACCGCCGCCACCGCCTCCGCCCCCGTGGGCCGAGCCGCCGTCGCTATCACCGTTTCCGGGGTCGTCGTTTTTTCCGTCGTCGCCGTCACTTTGACCCGCCATAGCGAGAAGGATCGCCGCATCGGTCTCGGCGGTGTTTGGGACGGGATTCGTCTGGGGGCGTGCTTGGTCTGCCATGTGTCTCTGATGCTCCCGGATGAGGGGGTTCAAACCGCGCGCAGGCCGCAGCGCGGGCGTGTCTGTTTGTATCGGTCGGTCGGAGGGTGGGATTGACTCCGATCCTGATCCGGCTGAATCATGGTACACCCCGGGCGGGTGTCGCCAAGCAATAATTGCCCGTGTTTGCTCGATCTGCAAGCCCTGAACTGGGTCTGTTCGCGTCCACTTTGTGCTTATTTATACGTCTTCCCCGCTATCGGGGTCTTTGGGCTTGGGCAGAGGACGGCCCGTCAGATCAAACCCGGGCTTGGCCACGGCCCCGCCCTGCTTTCGGATCGAAGCGATCCGCACCGCTTCGGGATCTTTTCCGGTCGCGCGTGCGATCATGACCACGCGGGTGCGCTCGTATTCATCTTCGGTCATTTCGCCGCAGTCGCGCATCGCGCGGAGGTCGGCCATGACGCCGACCGAACTGCTTTCTTCTTTGCCCGCCCCAAACAGGTGCCGGCGCAGCATAAACACCGTCACGAGCCCCAGAAATACGATCAGGACCATCAGCCCGAGGCCCGGCAGCATCTCGTTGAACGCGACCGACGCATTGGTAGATTGGGCGAGCATTGTGCGCATCTAGCCGCCCCCTCCCAGCAGAATCGCCCGGCGGAGCGGAGCGATCAAGCCGGGCAGCACGCGCTGTTCTATCAAATGCTCGGCCTGATCGGCGAGCATCCGAAAGACCGCGGGCATCGCCTTGAGATTCGTCACCGGCTCGTAGCGACGCAGCGTCACATACACGCTGATCGGATCGCCGGGGGTGTCCTCGCCGCGAGCGGCCGCGCCGCCCGATCGGGTTTTTACTTCAAGATGCGCCTCGATCCCATCCGAGACTGTGCTGCCTTCCGGGCGGATGCCTTCGACGCTCAGCAAGAACCCGAGCAAGGGTTGAAAATCGATCGTCGTCGCGTTCTCGACATCGAGGAGTTCCCCGAGCGGCGAGCCCTCGAGCAACGCCTCGGCCACCACCGCGTCCTGGTTCCCGCTCGCGGCAAGATCAAACCCGAAGAGCAATTCGACATACTCGATATCCAGCGGGCTGATGCTCAGAAAATACGGCGCGACATCGAGCACGGTCTTGTGGATCGCGTAGCCATCATCGAAATTATCAGGATTGACAGCACCCGAGCGGATCGTGTTGGACCGGACCGCCATCCAGCGGTGTGGCTCATCGTCCTGCGGGCTCTCGAGCGCCAGTTCATCCTTGTAACGCTTCAGCGATGCCATCGACGGGAACGTGTGCCGCACACGCTCGAACAAGTCGAGGATCGTCTCCCGGCTGCTGGGCAGATCGAGCTTGACGCTGATCTTCTGGTTGATGTAGAAATCCGAACAAAGTGCCCGGTAACTGGCTGCCATGCGTGTGTTTTCTCCTACGCGGGGTGAGCGGATCGCTACCCGAGTGGAGATTGTACGGTTCGTTTGGCACCGGGGGGAAGGTCGTGGTTGGCGCATAGTTGGGGCCGGGGGTTTGCGCCTACCCGACCGTGTTTTCTTTTTAGAACTTCGGCTTGAACTTGCGTCGGTTCTTGCCGGTGGCTTTGAGGCTGATACCACCGGACGAAAGTATGGCACCGCTGTAGGCTTCTTTGTTGCCGAAGGCTTTCTTTTTTGGAGTAGTGGCAGGCGGGGAATGAGGGAAACAACAGAATGGCAGGCCGATTAATCGAAAATGGAATTCGGGAACGGAGGGGTTTGCTTGGGCGAGTCGGGCACCCGGGCTCAAGTCAATGCTCTTTGGTTGGGTTGAGGAACGGTTGGGGCAGAACTCAGCGATGGCTTCGAATTTAGTTTATTTGATGAACGAGTCTTTGCTGTCGATGTTTTTTTTTGAGAGGCATGATTGTCTGCGGTAAGTATGACTTTGAAACTAGAATATTCCAACCCTTTGTCGGATGGGCGACAGGTAAGTCGCGGAACGCGAGGTGATTTTTTATGCGGCTGGATCCGTGTTCGAGGGCGGATGTGATGAGTTCTGATACCATTATCTGATGGGTGCCCTCCTCGGCCCCGGAGGGAGATGGGGAATGGGCTGGGTGAAAAATTTGCGATTTCGTGAATAACAGACTAAATTATGCGATTGTACTGTTTTATCAATCATCGACAAGTCGGGCGGGCGTGTTACCTGTTCTGGGTGATTGTGGTCAAATACGAAAAGGTCAAAGGAGCTCTGATATGAATCAATTGAGCAAACAAATCAGGCGTGGTGGTGTTGTGACATTTGCTGGTCTTGCTCTCGGCTCTGCGGTGTTGGTTTTGCCAATTGGTGGATCCACTGCGTTGGCGCAGTCTCCGCTGGCTGATGTTGAGCCGAACGATGCGCCGACAATGGCCGAGCAGATTGCCCAACTGCGGGCGAGCGTTGCTCGGCTTGAGGCGCAGCTTGAGCGTGAACGCAAAGGAACTGGTGGCAGCAAAGGTGGTATGCGCGGTAAAGGGATGGGGTCGGGCGGATCGAGTGGTCAAGACAGCCCAATGGGGAGCCGCAAAGGCAACATGGGGAAAATGGGCAGTGGCGGTCAAAGCGGCGGCATGAGTGGGATGGGTGGGCGAGGTGGTCAAGGTGGCATGAGTGGGATGGG
>Ga0316208_1003206_pt1 | contig 12129 bp, 10 predicted proteins | sample 3monopyrite_MG_FD_204944 | JGI IMG/M metagenome (GOLD analysis project Ga0316208, IMG submission 204944) | Microbial mat bacterial communities from mineral coupon in-situ incubated in ocean water Damariscotta River, Maine, United States -... | ecosystem: Environmental > Aquatic > Marine >... | reverse complement strand
CTGAAATTGAAGACGAATTTGAAGAGCACCGTAGAAATGCGCTTGAACGTGAACAGAAAGTGAGACGTCAATTACAGGATGAGCTTAATAAGCAAAAAGGATAATAAAGAATTACATAAAAATATATAAAAATCTGTAATTTGGTTGCCGAACTTGTCGAAGCATCATTTACAGATTTTTTTTATAACATGGATATTGTAAAAGCACAGATTGAACATTTAGAAGTCTTAATGCCTCTTTTTGATAGTTACAGACAATTTTATAGACAAGATTCTAACCTAGAAAAAGCAAAAGCTTTTTTACATGAAAGAATTATTAATAATGAATCAGTTATTTACATTGCATATTTGAATGATAAAGCCGTAGGATTTACACAATTATATCCTTTATTCTCTTCGGTATCTATGGAACGTATGTATATATTAAACGATTTGTTTGTAGATGTAAGTTGTAGAAATAATGGCGTAGGCAACCAATTAATTCAAGCCGCTAAAGATTTGTGCGTCACTAAAAAATATAAAGGATTAGGTATTCAAACAGAATACACCAACCCAGCCCAACATTTGTATGAACGTCTAGGTTTTCTTAAAGACACAGATTTGCAATTCTTTTGGACAAACAAATAGCACAAAAACTACGTAACCTTACGTATTGATTTGCTTAATTAAAAATGCTAATTTCGTTTTACGATTGATATATAACATTGAAATGCTTTATCTCAATCGTATTGTAGAGCATTTAATCAAAACCTATAAAAAAAACATGAATCACTTCTATTTCTATTCAAAACAACTTTTAAAAATTTTTGAAAAGCATAAAGAATTATTAGGATTGATTTCTTCAATTGACGAATTAAGAAATAGCTATATAATAAACCCTCAAGATATAGTAAATGTTGCTAATGACCAGAATTCCCAGTATAGAGGAATGGCAAATTTAAAAAATAAAATCAATACCAAAAATCAAGAAATTCTCAAGGTAGTTAGGTCAAAAAGACCAAATAAGGTTTATGAATTAGTTAACTCATTTATAACTGATTTAAACATATTTGACGAATCTTATAATGATGATAATTCACTAATTAAATTGCTAAAAGAATACCCTGAAATGCACACTGATGCGTATTCTGAAAAGCAAGCAAAACAGATTTTCGATATAATTGAGAATAGTTCATTAATATATCAAGCTATTAAAAATGCAGAAGAGAAAGCATCATATATAATAGATGAATTAAATAAGTCTAAGAAAAAAAAACCAATTGATTATTTACCACTAACAATTGGCACAGACCAAGACGTTCCGTTAATTGAAGACTTTGTTTTAATTTTTAAAAAAATTGAAGATCTCTATAATTTTATTTGCTACATACATAAAATTGATAACGAGACAAATCCTTTATTAATTAACCAGGTAAGCACTGGCTCTTGGTATTCTGAACTCCTTGGAATTAAACAAGTAGTCATAAGCACTGAAAACTTATTAAAGGGAATTGGTGATTTTATTAGAGATTATATAACTGGTAAAATAAGTCGTGAAAAGTTTGAAAATAATTGTAAAAAAGCTGAGGCGTTTATAAACCTTATGGTCATTGCAAAGAAAAACGGTATTGACAACGCTGAATTAGGAGTTTTTAGAGAATTAAATCCTTTTATTGAAAACTTTAAGTCTGACACAACAGTAATCGAAATTAATGAAGAAGAAATTCTTAAAATGAAGAAAACTGAAAAACTAACTTTGTTAGATAGACAAAGTAAAAGAGAGAACCTTATAGAGGGCATTCGTCTGAACATTGAGGAAGGTAAAGAAAAGAAAACTGAGAATAAAAAGAAATAAAAAACACTCAAAAACAATGGCCATAAGTAATTGCTTGTTCTCGCTTGCTTCTGAAAATCCTCTCGGATTTTCAGCTTGGTGTGTACTTGTAAAAGTTTGTGCTAACCCACACAACTACTCATCGTCAAGGCTTTAAACGAAACCTCAAAAACTATACTTTTCTTTCTAATCTAATATTTGCATCTTTGCAGTTATGAGAATAGATATCATCACTGTTTTACCAGAATTATTAAAAAGTCCCTTTGAAGCTTCCATTTTAAAACGAGCCATCGAAGCAAATTTGGTAGAAGTTCATTTTCATAATTTACGAGATTATACCACAGACAATTATAAGTCTATTGACGATACACAGTTTGGAGGTGGAGCAGGCATGGTTATGATGATAGAGCCCATAGATAAATGTATTTCTGGTTTAAAAGCACAACGTGTTTACGATGAGATTATTTATTTAACACCAGATGGTGAAACTTTAAATCAAGGCATATCTAATCAGCTCTCATTAAAACAAAATATTATTATGCTTTGTGGTCATTACAAAGGTGTTGATCAACGCGTTCGTGATTATTTTATAACTCGTGAAATATCCATTGGAGATTATGTACTATCTGGCGGGGAACTTGGAGCAGCTGTTTTATGCGATTCAATAATTAGATTAATCCCTGGTGTTTTAGGTAACGAAACATCTGCACTTACCGATTCTTTTCAAGACGGATTGTTAGCTCCTCCTATTTATACAAAGCCAAGAGAATATAAAGGCATGAAAGTTCCAGAGTTGTTATTTAGTGGTAATTTTCCAGAAATAGAAAAGTGGCGCGAAGAACAGGCTTTAAAACGTACAGAAGAAAGACGACCAGGCTTATTGGAAGATTAATTTTTACCGTCATTGCGAATCACGTTTTTCAGCGTGATATGGCAATCTGTAACTTTAAAATTTCAATTATTAAGATTACCACGTCACTTTGTTCCTCGTAATGACGTAATAAAGTGTTAAGGATAGTAGTCGTTCGCCTATTGTCATAGCCTTAACCTTTTGTTTTTCACAAAAGATATAGCCTTTCGACTTCGCTCAAGATAAACTACTAGCCTGACCTGAAAGGGAACACCATAAAAAATAGAGTTATTAATTGTACATTATTAATTATTAATTATCTTTGCACCCAATTTCGGGTTAACCTCTGGCGAAAATCGCGTATGTTGTTTCGAATCAACTATTAAAAAGATTAAAATGGAATCTTTAATAAAGTTTGTACAAGACGAATTTGTATCAAGAAAAGATTTTCCAGAATTCGGAGCTGGAGACACAATTACTGTGTATTACGAAATTAAAGAAGGTAACAAAACACGTACTCAGTTTTATAGAGGTGTAGTTTTACAAAGAAGAGGAACTGGAAGTTCTGAAACATTTACCATCAGAAAGATGTCAGGTTCAATTGGTGTAGAGCGTATCTTCCCAGTTAACTTACCTGCATTACAAAAAATTGAGGTTAATAAAAGAGGTAAAGTTCGTAGAGCTCGTATCTTCTACTTTAGAGGTCTTACTGGTAAAAAAGCTAGAATTAAAGAGAGAAGACGTTAGTATTAATCGTCTTTCAATATCTTATAAAAGCCATGGAAATTTCCATGGCTTTTTCGTTATCAACAATTGTTAATAATTACGGTTTATAAGTGGTTGATATCTAAATTATTAATAGCGTTGAAAATCCGAAATCTTATCTTAAATTAGCATAAGAGTTAAAGAAAAAAGAATCATGAAAATTGGTTTTTTGATAACTACGGTAATCGGCTTTAATTCTATAAAGTAACGTTCTTTATAAATAATTGTTTTTTGAGGTTTTTAGACACCATGTGTATGCATGTGTAAGTCTAGAAATCATGATATTTTAAGAAGTGCCAAATACTTAGGTAGGTGGTTACTATAAAATTGAAAGTTTCTGACATTAGCAGGATCGAAAGTGAAACCTAAAAGAAGAAGCAATGCTTTAAAAGTTACAAGTCGTGCAAATGATAGGTAATAGATAAAGGATCAAGGAAAGCAATTAAAATGAAACATTTTGGTAACAGGTCAATACATTTTGAAAGTTACAATGTAAAAATGTTTCAATTGAAATAGTGAAACTTGAATCAATAAAGGAGAATGAATGAAAATTCAGGAATCTGAGATTAGCAGCAATGCTAAAAAAGGTCACGAAAAGCTGTTTCAAAAGAAAGCCATGTCAGAGTAGCTCGTCTACAGTGATATGGCTTTTGTTATTTTATGAATTCTATCATAAATTTTTATGAAATTCATAAAAAAGACTTTGCTTTTTGCTATCTCATTAAATCTTTAATTTCTAAAGCAGTTCAAAACTGTATATTATCTATTCCATTCTCAAATTTTGTATATTCGCAACACGAAAAATCAAAGTCAACTTTGAACAGATGTTTTTCATACTTCAAAACTTAAATTATAGTTTAAATGTCAAAAATTATTTATACAAAAACAGATGAAGCACCCGCTTTAGCTACCTACTCATTTTTACCTATTGTCAAAGCTTTTACAAAATCTTCAGGAATTAAAATTGAAACCAAAGACATTTCTCTTGCTGGTAGAATATTGGCAGCTTTCCCTGACTTTTTAAATGCAGACCAAAAAGTACCTGATGCACTAGCCGAGCTTGGTGAACTGGTAAAAAGACCAGAAGCCAATATCATTAAACTCCCCAATATTAGTGCCTCAATACCGCAATTAAAGGATGCTATTTCTGAATTACAAGCACAAGGTTTCAAAATACCAAGTTATCCCGACAAAGCCCAAAGTGACTCAGAAAAAGATATCAAATCTAGATACGATAAAATTAAAGGTAGTGCTGTAAACCCAGTACTAAGAGAAGGAAATTCAGACAGACGAGCGCCAAAAGCCGTAAAGAATTTTGCAAAAAAGAATCCGCATTCTATGGGCGCATGGACCTCAGATTCTAAATCTCATGTGGCAACTATGACGCATGGAGATTTTGCACATAACGAAAAATCTGTTACAGTTGTTGATGCAACTTCAGTAGACATTCAGTTTGTTGGAAAAAACAATTCATTTTTTCTAAAAAAGAATTTACCATTATTAGCTGGAGAAATTATTGATGCTACGGTATTGAGCAAAAAGGCTTTATTAACCTTTTTAAAAGAAGAAATTGCTGATGCAAAAGCAAAGAATATTTTGTTTTCGCTTCATATGAAAGCAACAATGATGAAGGTTTCAGATCCTATTATTTTTGGTCATGCGGTTAAAGTATTTTTTGCAGATGTGTTTAACAAACATTCCGAGACTTTTGATGCATTAGGCGTAAATACAAATAATGGATTTGGAAATTTATTAGATAAAATAAAAGAGCTTCCAGAAGCAAAACGCAAAGAAATTGAAGCAGATATAGAAAACTGTTATCAAAATCAACCAGATGTTGCCATGGTAAATTCCAGCAAAGGCATTACCAATCTTCATGTACCAAGTGATGTTATAATTGATGCCTCTTTACCAGCAATGATTAGAACTTCTGGTCAAATGTGGAACAAAGAAGGACAACTTCAAGATACAAAAGCTGTAATTCCAGATAGTAGCTATGCGGGAATTTACACAGCTACTTTCAATTTTTGTAAAAAACACGGAGCTTTTAACCCAACATCTATGGGCACTGTGCCGAATGTTGGATTGATGGCGCAAAAAGCTGAAGAGTACGGATCACACGACAAAACATTTGAAATAACTTCAAACGGTGCTGTTCGTGTTATTGACGCATCTGGGGAGATTTTAATAGAACACAAAGTAGAATCTGGAGATATTTGGAGAATGTGCCAAGTTAAAGATGCTCCAATTCAAGATTGGATTAAATTGGCTGTAACAAGGGCTCGTGCTTCTAAAACTCCAGCAGTTTTTTGGTTAGATAAAAATAGAGCGCATGATGCCGAAATAATTAAAAAGGTAAATACTTATTTACCAAATCATAATACTAAGAATTTAGACATTCGAGTTTTATCTCCTATCGAGGCGACCAATTTCACACTTGAAAGAGTGAAAAATGGAGAAGACACTATTTCCGTTTCTGGTAATGTATTAAGAGATTATTTAACTGATCTTTTTCCAATATTAGAACTTGGTACGAGTGCAAAAATGCTATCTATTGTACCATTAATGAATGGTGGAGGCTTATTTGAAACTGGTGCTGGTGGTTCTGCTCCAAAGCACGTTCAACAATTTGAAAAAGAAAATCATTTACGCTGGGATTCTTTAGGAGAATTCTTAGCCCTTGCTGTTTCATTAGATCATTATGCTGATACTAATAATAATGAAAAAGCACGTGTAATTGGTGAAACCTTAGACGAAGCTACTGAGCGTTTTTTAGAAAATAAAAAAGGCCCCTCAAGAAAAGTAAATGAGCTTGACAATAGAGGTAGTCATTTTTATTTAGCTATGTATTGGGCGCAAGAATTGGCTAAACAAGACAAAGATGCTGAACTAAAAAGTGTTTTTGCAAATGTATCCAAAACACTAAACGAAAATGAAGATAAAATAGTTTCAGAACTTAACAGTGTTCAAGGTAATGCTATGAATATTAAGGGCTATTACGAGCCTGATGAAAATCTTGCATTAGATGCTATGCGCCCTAGCACAACATTAAATGCTATTATAGAAAGTTTGTAATACTATTAACATATTGTTAAAAGCTCCTTATTAATTGAGGAGCTTTTTATTTTTACAGAAAATCAGTGATGAAATTTTCATTAAAAAACCTAATCTATTTACTTTTTCTTTTACCGATATTTACTTTTTCGCAAGATAAGTTTACACTTAGTGGGGTTGTTTATGATGAAAACAGCAATGAAACCCTTATTGGTGCAAATGTAATTATTCCATCACTACAAACTGGTACCGTGAGTAATGAATATGGGTTTTATTCCATTACTTTAAATCAAGGTATTTATGAAATACAAATAAGTTATTTAGGATATACTAGTATAAAACAAAGTATTGACTTGAATAATAATAAAACCATTAACTTTAAACTTACTGAGAATAGTGAAAATCTTGATGAAGTAGTTATTAGCAATGACGTTGAAAAATTAAATATTAGAAAGCCTCAAATGAGTATTAATTCGTTATCTATTAATACTATTAAGCAAATTCCTGTAGTTTTAGGAGAGGTTGATCTTATAAAATCTATAACACTTCTACCAGGAGTTACTAATGCAGGAGAAGGCTCTTCAGGATTTAATGTTCGTGGTGGTGCAGTAGATCAAAATCTAATTCTTTTAGATGAAGCCACAATATTTAATGCCTCTCACTTATTTGGTTTGTTTTCCGTTTTTAACCCAGATGCTATAAAAGATATTAAACTATATAAGGGCGGAATTCCTGCTAAATACGGTGGACGAGTGTCCTCTGTACTTGATATTTATCAAAAAGAAGGGAATAGCAACGCTCTTAATGTTAATGGCGGTATTGGCTTAGTCTCCAGCAGATTATTGGTTGAAGGGCCTCTAAAAAAAGAAAAAGGTTCTTTTCTTCTAGGGGGAAGAAGTAGTTATGCGCATCTTTTTTTACCTCTGTTTGATATTGATAACATCGCATATTTTTATGATTTAAATACAAAATTAAGCTATAGACTAAATAACAGTAATAGCATATATTTATCAGGATATTTTGGGAGAGATGTTTTTGAGATTTCAGACAGCTTTGAAAATTCGTATGGCAATGCGGTATTCAACTTTAGATGGAATCATCTGTTTTCAGATAAATTGTTTTCAAATTTATCGCTTATTTACTCGGATTATGACTATGATTTAAAACTAAATTTTGTTGAATTTGAATGGACATCTGGAATCACAAATTTTAATTTAAAATATGACTTGAAACATTATATTTCTGATAAGTTCAATCTAAATTATGGGCTAAATAGTATATACTATAAATTCAATCCTGGGAATATTTCGCCTACAAGTGATTCTTCTAGCATTAATCCTTTTAAATTAATAGATAAGTATGCTTTCGAAAATGCTGTTTATATAGATGCCGAACATCAGGTGACCAATAAATTAGCTCTCAGCTATGGTCTTAGGGTTAGCTCGTTTATTAGGCTAGGTCAAGATGAGCTTAACATATACGAAAACGGTAGTCCGCTAACTTTTAACCCAGATTTCGGAATATATGAAAAAGCCAATCCAATAAACACTGAAAATTTTGATAGAAAAAATATCATAAAATCTTTCCTGAATTTAGAGCCTCGTTTGTCTTTGGCCTATCAGCTTAATGAAAACACATCATTAAAAGCAAGCTACAATAATATGAATCAATATCTGCATTTACTATCCAATACAAGTTCGCCAACACCTCTAGATGTGTGGACTCCTAGCGGAAAATATATTAAACCTCAATTATTACATCAATTTGCTCTCGGTTACTTTAAAACAATAAATAATAACAGTTATAGTCTAGAAGTAGAATCGTTTTATAAAACACTAAAAAATAGGATTGATTACATTGACGGTGCAGATCTTATTGCCAATAATGCCATAGAACAAGTCATTCTTAATGGAGAAGCTAGAGCCTATGGATTAGAAGTTTTATTAAAAAAAAATAAAGGTGATTTTCAAGGGTGGATTGCTTATACATTTTCAAAATCTGAGCAGCAAACCAGAGGCAGAAACACAAGCGAAACTGGAATAAATAACGGTAAATGGTATAATACTCCTTACGACAAAACACACGATATTTCTATAACGGCGTCATATTTTTTAAATAAAGAATGGACACTCAATGCTAATTTTTTATTTCAAACAGGATTACCTACGACCTTGCCTAATGGTCAATATGTTTACAACGGACTTTCTATTCCAACTTACGAATCAAGAAACTCAAGTAGGCTATCGTCATATCACAGGTTAGATATCTCTGCAAAATATACTCCAAAATCTGAGATAGCAAAAAAATGGAAAAACGAGTGGGTCTTCGGTATTTATAATATCTATAATAGAAAAAACGCATCCTCTTTAAGTTTTCGAGAAAATAAAATAACTGGAAGCAATGAAGCTTTAAGGTTATCACTTTTTGGTATTATCCCATCAGTATCTTATAATTTTAAATTTTAATCAATGAGAAAAACCCTATTTATTCTATTCTCCATATCATTTTTTACATGTGAAGATATTATTGATATTGAACTCAATACTTCTGAACCAAAACTAGTTATTGAGGCATCAATTAATTGGGTGAAAAATACACCTGGAAATGAGCAAAATATAAAATTGTCATTATCTGGCGCATACTTTGATGTTACTACAACACCTGCCAATAATGCTCAAGTTTCTATTTTCGACAGTAACAATAATGAATTTGTTTTTATTGAAGATGGCAATACTGGTATCTATAGTAACAACAATTTTATTCCTGAGTTAAATGGTGTTTTCTCGCTTAATATAAATTATAAAGGAGAAATTTATTCAGCCACTGAAACTTTAATGTCGGTTGCATCAATAGATTTTGTAGAACAAAAAAATAATGGTGGTTTTTCAGGTGAGGAAACCGAACTAAAAGCTTATTATACAGATCCAATTGATGAAGAAAATTATTATTTTTTTCAGTTCAGTAATAATTTAAATTTAATTCCAGTATTAGAGGTTTATGACGACGAATTTAACAATGGCAATCAAATTTTCGGGTTCTATACTGAAGAAGATTTAATGTCAGGTGATGAAGTTACTATTAAAAATCATGGTATATCTCAAACTTTTTTCGAGTTTATGACTATATTATTACTACAAAATAGTGAAGAAGGAGGAGGTACTTTTGAATCTATTCCTGCTACCGTTAGAGGCAATTGTATTAATGTGTCTAATCCAGACAACTTTCCTTTTGGGTATTTTAGACTTTCTGAAGTTGATGAAGTTATTTATGTAGTAGAGTAACTCCAAACAAATTGTTTATTTTTGACCTATGAGTTTTATAAAAACAACTGAGCAAGATTCAAATCATAATCATTTAGAGAAAATGAGCATAAACGAGTTGCTCATTAATATAAACAAAGAAGATAAATCAGTGCCTCCAGCGGTTGAAAAAGCTTTACCGCAAATTGAAAATCTAATTAATCAAGTAGTAAACAAAATGAAATCTGGTGGTCGTTTATTTTATATCGGAGCCGGTACAAGTGGCCGTTTAGGTATCGTAGATGCTAGTGAATGTCCGCCAACTTTTGGTGTATCTCATGAATTAGTTATTGGGCTAATTGCGGGAGGAGATTCAGCTATAAGAAAATCAGTTGAGTTTGCTGAAGATTCAACTACTCAAGGCTGGATTGATTTACAAAAACATCATATTTCTAATAAAGATGTAGTAGTAGGTATTGCCGCTTCTGGCACAACCCCATATGTTATTTCTGCTTTACAAGCGTGTAATGAAAACAATATCATTACTGGTTGTATTACTTGCAATCACAATAGTCCATTGTCACAAGCTGCAAAATTCCCTATTGAAGTTCTTGTAGGTCCTGAGTTCATCACTGGGAGTTCGAGAATGAAAGCCGGTACTGCTCAAAAATTGGTGTTAAATATGATTACTACTGCAACAATGATCCAGTTAGGCAAAGTCATTGGTAACAAAATGGTGGATATGCAATTAAGCAATAACAAACTTGTAGATAGAGGAACTGAAATGGTAATGAAAGCATTAAATATTTCAGCAAAAGAAGCCTCTAATTTATTAGACAAACATCAAAGTGTTAGAGCCTCAATAAAAGCATATACACATGAAAACTGAAAGAACAAATAAAGATTTACTTGCTAAAGGGCTCAAAAAAATGGGAATCTCTTTAATACTTATGTTTGCCGGCCCTACTTTATTTTATATTATTACTTCTAACAAAGAGAAACCTTTTTATATCCCTCTATTAATTATAAGTTTAGTGCTTTGCGGAGGTGCAATTTACTTCGCTTTTAAAGGCATTCAAACCATTATGGACAGTATGTTCGGAAAAAAGAATTAATTCAAATTAGCTTCTGGCTGTGGTGTTGTAGGGTTATATCCAAAAGTGTCATCGTCTATAGAAATGTTTAAAGACTCCAAAATATAGCTAATTATTGCATAATGATGAATAGCATGGCTATTCGCTTGTGCCAATACAGCTCCTAAAGTATATTCAATATCAACTTTACCTATCCCCAAATCATCGCTAACATTAATAGCTGAATTGGGGTTAATCCTTGATAGTTGATTAAGACTCTTTATTACACGTTCTACGTTTTCAAAAGCATAATCACAATCTTCATGCATTCTTGTATCTCTAGCCCTATTAGTCAAATCTATATGCCCTCTCAAATGGCCATCCAAAATACAATCATAAAAATCTAATATATGTCTAATATGAGATCCTATACAAGAATTATAGGGAGGCACTGAGGCATTGCATAAGTCACGATTAGATAAAATAGATAGCAAAGACTTAGATTTACTAAGTGTATGTATTGAAGATTGAATGATTATATTCATAGAAACTAAAGTAACTAAATAATTTGAATGAAAAAATTGTTTTTCTATTAGTCCAACTAAGTAATTAACCTTACACCCAATGACAAATAAAAAAATCCTCAACACTAGTAAGTTGGGGGTTATTTGTATAAAAAAAAGCGTTTACCATGATTATGATAAACGCTTTCAAAAAAGGCGGCGACCTACTCTTCCACAATAGTAGTACCATCGGCGCTAATGGGCTTAACTTCTCTGTTCGGGATGGTAAGAGGTGAGCCCCATTGCTATAACCACCTTAAGTTATAGCTATAGGTAATAAGCCGCAAGGCTTAAAACATACAGCGTTTCGATTTTACATCGAAACAAATATCTTAACATATTGAAAAAAGGAGACCCTAGGGTCACTTGACACAAAAACATTGTAATAATATATTTATAAAAAAACAAGACTCGCTCAGTAATCATTTCTGGTCACTGAGCGAAGTCGAAGTGACAATAAGCCTATGGGTTATTAGTACTACTTGGCTACGTGCATTACTGCAATTACACCTATAGCCTATCAACGTGGTAATCTCCCACGACCCTTTAAAGAAATCTCATCTTGTGGTGGGTTTCGCGCTTATATGCTTTCAGCGCTTATCCCTTCCCAACGTAGCTACTCAGCAATGCTCCTGGCGGAACAACTGATACACCAGAGGTTAGTCCATTCCGGTCCTCTCGTACTAGGAACAGATCCACTCAAATTTCTAACGCCCACTGTAGATAGAGACCGAACTGTCTCACGACGTTCTGAACCCAGCTCGCGTGCCACT
>Ga0316208_1003205_pt1 | contig 12130 bp, 9 predicted proteins | sample 3monopyrite_MG_FD_204944 | JGI IMG/M metagenome (GOLD analysis project Ga0316208, IMG submission 204944) | Microbial mat bacterial communities from mineral coupon in-situ incubated in ocean water Damariscotta River, Maine, United States -... | ecosystem: Environmental > Aquatic > Marine > Coastal... | reverse complement strand
AATTTAGATAACATCTCGGTTTTTATTGGAACTCACAATGAAGAGAGCTCATACTTAGCAATGGAATTAATGGAAGAAAAAGGAATTTCCAAAAACGATAACCGTGTTTGGTTTGGGCAGTTATATGGTATGAGTGACCACATTAGTTATAATCTCGCCAATAAGGCTTACAATGTTGCCAAATACGTGCCTTTTGGACCTGTTAAAGATGTGATGCCCTATTTAATTAGAAGAGCTGAAGAAAATACGTCGGTTGCTGGACAAACCAACAGAGAATTAAATTTACTTAAACAAGAAAGGAAACGCAGAAAGCTTTAATGCATTCCTGCGAAGGCAGGAATCTATTAGGTTTAATTCCCCAACTCTTAAGTCGGTATATATTATGTTTGCAAAGCAAACTCAAATTAATACCTCGCATGCTTGCGCCGAGGTAATTTATTTAACGTGAGTTCGATATAACTAAAAGTGTATAGTCAAAATATAATTAATTGATTGTTAGTGTGATATGTGTTTATTTATTGTAAACACCCTCCTTGCTCCTCCCTCAAGGGAGGAATTCCCAAAGATGAGATTGTCCCCTTGAGGGATTATCGAGATAAAAGCGACAGCTTTTGTTGAAGATACCGAGCGAAGCTCATTAGGGGTGTTTTTATTTCAATCAGCTTATAGTCAATGACTTTTATATCGAACTCACGTTATTTAAAATCTTATTTTAAATATAACCGTATTGGTCTTATAATAAGTCTATCACCCATTACAAGAATTGCACTAAATAATTTTAAAAAGTCGAGGTTAAGGTCTAAAAAGCTATTAGCTAAATAGTTTTCGTTTCTTTTTTGGTGACTCTCCATAACCATAGCCATAACCTCTTTTATGTATGACGCCATTTAAAAGTACTACCATATTTGGAAGCCTCTTTTCATCATACATAGATTGAGCCACATGCAATTGTCTCTTATCTAAATAATTGGCTCTAACAACATAAATCACCATATCGGCATATTTACTAATCAGCAAAGTATCGGTCACAAGGCCAACAGCTGCAGTATCCAATATAATGTAGTCATACTTATTCTTTACAGCGTTAAACAAAACACCTAATTTATCATCCATTAGTAATTCTGCAGGATTTGGTGGTATTGTCCCAGAGCTAATCATGTCTAAATTTTCATCTACATTATTAATAACATCGTTAAAATTAATCTTGTCATCAATTATATAATTGGTTAGGCCAAGACCAGTTTTATTTTTAACCCCTAAATACTTATTTAGCTTAGGAACCCTAATATCTGTTTCTATGATTAATACTTTTTTATTTGAAAAAGATAAGGATCGCGCTAAGTTTAATGATGTATGGGATTTGCCTTCTTTACTAGTTGTAGAGGTTACAAAAATGGTTTTTCCCTTACTTTTAGTGACATTAGAAAGCATAAAATTAATATTGGTTCTAATTAACCTAAAAGACTCTGCTTTTGGCGAATAATCATGCTTATTAATGAATACTTGCTTGTTGCTCGATTTTGGTACATCTCCAATAAACGGAATCGATAATTCTTTGGTTAAGCCTGTTTTACTTCTAATTTTATTATCCAATAAATCCATTAAATAGATGGTTACTAAAGGAATTAGTAACCCTAAAACAAAGGCACCTAAAAATAATATTTCTTTCTTTGGCCAAATAGGCAAGGCACTAGCATAAGCTTTATCCACAATAATGGCGTTTGGTGAGGTTACTCCATGAGATACAGCCGATTCTTCCCTTTTTTGGAGTAAATAAATGTAAACAGATTCCTTAATGTCTTGCTGGCGAGCTAAATCCCTAAACTGTCTTTGTTTTTTTGGAGCAGAAAAAATTTGAGAAGAAATCCTGTTTTCTTCTTTATCTAAATTGTCCAGTTTAATTTGATTTGTAGATTTTAAATTATTTAAACTAGATACCAAACTTTGCTTTAGATTGGCTATTTGTGCATCCAATCTCACTACGACAGGGTTTTTTTCACTAGAATTTTCTAAATATTTGTTACGTTGCATAACTAAATTGTTATGCTTTTGTGTTAAGCTGGATATAGAATTATCTTGTAAAGACATGCTTTCTGGGATGACATCTCCAGTTCCATTATTTTCGTTTAAGTAGTCAGACATGTATTCAATCATTTTGAGTTCAGTGCCTGTTACAATTTGCTGATTTTCTATATCTCTTTCTGTTTGTAAAAAGATGCTTGATTGTGAAGATAAATCGGTTAATCTGTTGTTCTGTTGTATTGTTTCGGAAGTTTGGTTAACCTCAGAGAGCTCGCGTGCTACTATTGCCAAGCGATTATCAATAAAATCGGAGGTAGCCTTAACTACTGCGTTTTTATTTTCGATAACTACTCCATTATATTCATCTACTAGTGTGTTGAGGATATCTATCCCTTTTTCTATTACTGGCTCGTCAAGTGTTATATTAATTATACTTGAGTTTAAAGCCGAAGTAGATATTTTTATTTTATTGTTATAGTGCGATGCAACTTTCTCTTCAGGTGTGATTTTTACAGTAACACTCTTACCTACTTTTAATTCTGGCTGATAAAAATTTGGGGTAAAAATAATGTCGCCGAAGGGCATACTAATGTTATCTCCAAAGTTTAGTTTTTGTTCACTATTTTTAAAAGTAAATTGTGATTTTGAAATTACATTAAGGGTCACTGTAGTATCTACAGTTTTTAAGATGCTATCATTTTCAAGAAAATTAACTGTTAACGGAGGGTTTCTATATATTTCCAATTCTTTTATAGAACCCTGTATAAAACATTGCACATTTAATCCTAATTTTTCAATAACACTATTAATAATAGAACGCGAACCAATTATTTGAACCTCATCAAGAACACTATTTTGGTCTCGTTTAAATAATCCATAATCATTTGGTTGGTTTGATTGGTTGAATGCATTTTGTTCTCTACTATCGGCTATTTTTATTGTTGCCGAAATTTTAAAAGTATCAGTAGCATACCTTAAATAAATAAATGCCAATGAAAAGCAAATAAACAGGCTTAGTAAAAACCAGTTCCAATTAGCAAAATATTTATCTACTTGTTCTCTTAAACTCGAATTGTTTTTAGGTTGAGGTGTCATTGCAAACAAAAAATTATTACCTTATTAAAATAGCCACGATCGTTGCTATTGTGCCAATAGCCGAAATGATTATGCCGTTATTTTGATTATAACTGGATGCTCTTACCCTAGCATTGTTTTGTTCAACATAAATAACATCATTTTGTGTTAAATAATAATTGGGTGAATTTAGGACATTAACAGAAGTTAAATCTATTGTTGCGAACTTTTTTTGCCCATCTACCTCCCTTATTAGTTTAACATTATCCCTTTTGCCATAAATTGTTAAATCTCCAGCTAAGCCTAGGGCTTCTGGAATTGAGATTTTTTCATCTTGTAGAGTATATGTTCCTGGGTTTTTTACTTCCCCTAAAACAGTAACTGTAAAATTGGCAAGTCTAATATTAACAATAGGAGGTGAGTCTGCTTTAAAATAGACTCCAAGTTTTTCTTTTAAGAGACTGTTTGCTTCACTTCTGGTTAATCCAGCAAGCTTTATCGTGCCTAATGTTGGAAATTCAATATTGCCATTACTATCTATTAAATAGGTTTGCATTTTCAGGGTTCCTTGTGCATCAATAACCGAGTTATTGGTAGATACCACATTTAGGTTAAATGGTGCAACTACTACTGGGTCATCAGCAGATACAACAATAGTTAAAAGGTCATCTGTTTTAAAACGAAGGTCAAAATTTGAGTTTTGGTTTGAAATGGCTTCGGTTAATGGTTCGTCTTGAAAATATATAATGTCTTGGCGAGAGCCACAAGAACTTAGTATTAATAAAGCTAGTAGTGGCAATTTATTTACTAGTGACGATAATGTAATTTTTGAATTCATAATGTACTAATTTTTGGTCTTATCTAAGACTTCAAACTTTGAATTGTTTGATATGTACTCTGGCACAATATCTTTTAATTTTGAAACAATCTCAAGGCTGTGGGAGCTTAGATTACTATTATTTAATTCTATTATTTTTTCTAGAATTTCTTTGTTGTCTATTCTTTTGCTTTTTGCTATCATGATTTTTTCATGATATGTTTGTTTGGTGTTTTCGCCATCGGCCAAAAGCTCTTCATAAATTTTTTCTCCTGGCCTAAGGCCAACAATTTTAATATTGATATCTTCTGGGTATTTTAAACCAGATAGCTTAATCATATTTATAGCTAAATCAAATATTTTAACTGATTTCCCCATGTCAAACACAAAAATTTCCCCTCCATTACCCATTGCTGCTGCTTCTAATACTAACGAACAGGCTTCTGGTATTGTCATAAAAAACCGAGTTATATCTCTGTGTGTGACCGTTAAAGGGCCTCCACTTTCTATTTGCTTCTTAAACAAAGGGATTACCGAGCCATTAGACCCAAGTACATTGCCAAATCGTGTAGTAATAAATTTAGTTTTGCCTTTACCTTTTAAGCAGCTTATATATAACTCTGCGATACGCTTTGTGGCACCCATGACATTGGTTGGGTTTACAGCTTTATCGGTAGATATCATTACAAATTTTTCTACACCGTGCTTTACCGCCAAGTTAGAGATATTTATAGTTCCTCCAACATTTATGCTAACAGCCTCTTGAGGGTTATTTTCCATTAAAGGCACATGTTTATATGCAGCAGCATGGAAAATAATTTCTGGTCTATGCTCAGTTAAAACCCTGTCCATTCTTATTGGGCATCTTACATCTGTAACTAAAGCGACGCAGTTTGTAATTTCTTTTTGGACAAATTCCTGTTGAATATCGTATAATGCAGATTCGGCAATATCGACTAAGATTAATTTTTTAAAATTAAAGTTGCATAAGTTTCTTGCAATTTCACTTCCAATAGAACCAGCGGCTCCAGATATAAGGATTACCTTGTTATTATATTCTTCGACTAGAACAGGGTTTTCAAAACTAATAGGTTCTCGCCCAAGCAAATCTTCAATTTTCACATCTTTAATTTGTGAAGCTTGTAAATCACCATCAATCCATTGCTGGACAGGAGGCACTATTTTAACTTTAATAGATTTCTCAAGAAAAATACTGGAAATTTCCAATAATCGGTGATAACTAATACTTTGTATAGAGATAATAACCTCATTTATATCATGTTTCTTAATGAAATTGTCATCTACCTCCTTTGAGCTATATACTTTAAGAAGGTTTATTTTTTTACCAATTTTTCTCTCATCATCATCTATAAAACCAATAACTTCAAAGTTACTTTTAGTATCATTAATAATGGCATCATACGTTAAGTTTCCGGAATTTCCAGCACCATAAATTAGCACATTTACATTTGGTTTTAAACCCGATATAATTGCTTTATAACTTGCTTTAATAAAATACTTGATTGATATTAAAAACAATATATTAAGAAGCAGGTGTATATAAATAATTGACCCAGGAATATCACAAGAGATAAAAAAATTAAACTGTCTAGTTAAAAATGTTTCGATTAATAAAAAAGTGGCAAGAATATTAACGCCTATGATAATGTTTATTACATCCTTTATTCCAATAAATCGAACAACTCCTTTATGAGTGCCAACAATAAGAAAACTTATAATAGCATTTATTGCAACAAATGGGATTTCTCTTAGAAATTTATTAAAGTCGAAATCTAATTTAAAATTGTAACGAATTAAATAAGCGATGAAGAATGTGAATAGTACTACGCACACATCAAAAGCAAGAACAAGCCATTTTGATGCATATTTTTGCGAAATATTATATAAACTATTCTTAAACATAATTCAAAATAGGCATTTTTACATTAACTAAATATTTTCGACTTTAAATTTCTTATTTATTATCGATATGATACTAATGCTATGCAATCAAATTCATTTTTAATAAAGTTTAAACTTTATCAATATGGGGTAAATATAAATTAAAGCAGATAAATTTTCTATGATTTATTATATAAATAGATAATTGTTCTAAAATTAAAGCAGCTTGGAATTTTATTTAAGTAAATATCATTGTTTATTGAGTATTCATCAAATAAAAACGATAAATAACAAATTTTGCCGATTTGAAAAATTTAACCAAGCTTGGGTGTAAAATTTAAAAGGTTGGTTAATAGTAAATAATAAAATTTTTTAGTTTAACGAATGCTTTAGCTTAAAGCAAAAAAAGATTTTAAAACACCATATATCCTATCTAGTTCAGGATTGGTTAAATTAGAACCACTTGGTAAACACAAACCTCTTTCAAAGAGATTATCGGATACACCATTGATATATGCTTTGCAATCACTAAAAATTGGCTGTTGGTGCATAGGTTTCCATAAAGGTCTGGTTTCAATATTTTCTTTATCGAATTCCAATCGTAATGCTTCTCTGGTTTTATTGCTATCGAGCAACATACAGGATAGCCATCTATTGGAAAAATAATCCTGTGGCTCATTGAGCAGTTCTACAGAATCCAAATTCCCCAAAGTTTCTTCATAAAATCGATAGTTCTTTCTTCTGAGTTTTACATGTTTATCCAATACTGTCATTTGCCCACGTCCTATACCAGCAATAACATTGGACATTCTATAATTATAACCAATATGAGAATGCAAGTAAGCGACCGATTTATCTCTGGCCTGAGTAGCCAAAAATACTGCCTTATCTTTTATTTTCTTCTTGCTGGTAACCAATGCACCTCCACCAGAAGTGGTAATTATTTTATTTCCATTAAATGATAGAATTGATATATCTCCAAAAGTGCCACATTTTTTATTTTTATAACTGCTTCCAAAAGCTTCGGCACTATCTTCTATTATTGGGATATTGTACGTACTGGCAATGGTGTGTATTTCATCAACTTTATAAGGCATACCATACAAGTGAACAGCAATAATTGCCTTAGGCATTTTACCTTTTGTGATGCTATCTTTAATGGCGATTTCTAATTGTATAGGACATAAGTTCCAAGTTTCTTTTTCACTGTCTATAAAAACAGGCTTTGCACCTTGATATACTATGGGATTCGCTGAAGCTGAAAACGTTTTGCTTTGGCATAATACAATATCATCCCTTGAAACGTTAAGAATAATTAATGCTAAATGTATGGCTGCTGTTCCTGAGCTTAATGCTGCTACATAAGTACCTTCGTTTAAATATTGAGAGATGTCTTCTTCAAAACCACTAACATTTGGCCCTAATGGAGCTATCCAATTGGAGTTAAACGCTTCGTTAATAAATTTTTGCTCGTTACCACTCATGTGTGGTGATGAGAGCCATATTTTTGGATTCATATTAAAAAAATAACAAGGTAAATATCTATTTAATTTAATTGGAAGACAAAATAAACGGACAAAAGTTCAATTTATCTTGATAAACCAATGAGGTGTTTAACAACTAAAGTGGTTATTGTTTTTTAAATTGGAAATACTTAATTAATCTTTTTTATGTGTTGTAGCTGGTTTTGGTTAGAAAATAACCCAAACACAATGGTAATCTAGTAACAATAAAAAAATGCTATTGCTTACACGTCTATTTTGCTCTATATGATGGAAAGTAATCGCCGTTATTTAATGAGCTATTTTTTTCGCTCAGCTCATCATAAGCTTTTTTATTCACTACATATCTCCAAATTTGGAAATCCCTAAAATCTTTTGAAAACGAAGACTTAAACTTAAATAGAGAATCTTCTTTGCCACCTAACCCTCCACCTAAGTTATAATATTTAAAGCCTTGGTTGGTTGCGTTAACTCGCATTTCATCTAGAATGAGCTTTGAGGGCCTAAAATGCAAATAATCTGTTCTTGCACCAGATAAATGAAACTGTACAATGCCATTGGTTTTTACAAACATAGAGCCAGCTATAATTTTTTGGTTTTCAAGTTCTTTGACCAATAAAATTTCTGTTTTGAAATCGGTTTGCTCAAAAAAGCTCAAAAAATACTCGGAATCAAAAAAGTAGTTACTACTAGCATTGAGCCGTTTCATGCTTTCAAGGTAAATATCGACAAACTCCAAAACATCTTCTTTAGTCTTTGCCGTAAACACATTGCATTGCCTACGTAGCTTATTTACTTGGGTTTTAAGTGATCTTTGATAGATGCGACGTGATTCTTCTAGAGGTAAAGTAACATCGATATTTACAACTCTACCAAGGCTAACAATGTTACCAAAGCCATTTAGAATGATTTTTTGTTCTTGAAAATATGGATGCAATCTTGAAAATACCGATACAATGTTTTTCGACTTAAAATACGCTTGGAGCTCGTTAATAAAGTTGAAATTATCAAAATTTATCGATAAATTTTTGGACAATGGGCCAGCATACCCATAAATAGAGGTCAAGTCGAAATAAGCTGTTTTTTCAATAGAACGTAATAAAAAGGGTATCGCAATTAATACATCTTTGCAAGTGTATGTTACTAAAACAGGAATTTCAGTGTTTACTTCTTTAGATATATGATGATAGTCGAATGTATGATAGAAATCATAAGTATCTACTTGATCTAAAATGGCATTCCAATCTTTTTTAGAAGTAATTTCTTTTATCATAGTAATAAACCAATAACAATTATACGTTGTTTTTTATCCAAATGTTAATTTTTTCGACCAAGTAACTAATATCTTCTTTGTTATATCTAAAATCTATATGTAAGTTTAAAAGATACCTCCATATTATGTTTGTGCTAGTATTTGGCCATAGATGAGCAGGATAAATTTGGTTAGAAATAAGCCAGCTTTTAAACGAATTGAATATTTTTTCATCTTTAAACAAAAGCAACAAACCAAATGGTGTAAACCCCTCTCTATTAATTACTTTAAAATTCTTAGAAGTCTTTAAGCTATTTATGGCTAATTTAAAATTTCTATTTTTTATAGGGTTAGGGTCGTAGTTATAATAATGTTGGATTTGTTTAATTAATACATCCTCAGGTTTAATATAGCTATTTGATAAATCCAGTAACGACTCACCGTTTTTTAAAAGGGTCAAGTATTTTTTTTTTGGGTCTTTTAATCGTTTTAAATGTTGTCGCTTTAGTTGCATAGAGGTTAATAAAGCATTGTGTGCATCTATAATACTCAAATCGTTAGTATCTTTATAAGGTAATAAAACATCTTTAGAGTTTGGTTTCCATGCAACTGCACCAAGTGGAATAGGATATGTTTTTCGTAAAGAGCTTATACAATAATCTGCTTTACTATTTAAGCATTTTTCACTAAGCCAACCATGGGTATGATCTTCAATAATAATTGGTTTATTTGTATGGCAAGAATAGTTTTTAAAGCTGGATAATCCCCAAAAATTATTTATGACTACGACATCGTTATCCTTTGCAAATTCAGTGATATCAAGATCATTATTAAAATGAAAAGGGTCTATGTTATAATAATGCACGTTATTAAAATTTCTATTAATTAGGTTTATAACCGTATCGCAATAATAGGAGGGAAGCCAAATTTTATTAATAGTCGTTTTATTGGCAATGTCTTTAAACACAGCCATAAAGGCATTTCTGCCTGAGTAATAAGCAGTAAATGTCGTATTTGACTTTACCGGATATTGCGTAAGTATCTTATACGCTGGATCGTTAGGCTTTAATTCATAAAAACTTGACCCTAAATCTTTATTCGACATTTGCATTTTTAAAAGTTGGCATATTCGTAGTTTCAGAATTATTGATATCTTTTTTCTTTATTACCTTATAAAATGTTAACCACAAAATTTTAAAATCCAGCTTAAATGATTGATGGTCAACGTACCAAACATCATACTTAAATTTTTGTTCCCAGCTTATAGTATTTCTCCCATTTACTTGAGCCCAACCAGTAATACCAGCCATAACGTCGTGTCTCCTAGCTTGTTCTTGGTCGTATAATGGTAAATACTCTGGATGAAGAGGACGTGGACCAATTAAGCTCATATCCCTTTTTAGAATGTTAATTAGTTGTGGGATTTCATCTAAGGAATATTTTCTTATAAAAGTCCCAATTTTGGTAACCCTTTTTTCATAAGGTAATAACTTACCATGTTGGTCTTTTTTATCGTTCATGGTTTTTAATTTAATGATTTTGAAAATTTTCCCATTCTTTCCTGCTCTTCGTTGAAAAAAGAAAGGCTTACCATTATTTGTGAAAAGTAATGTAATAATCAACACTAAAAATATAGGAGAAATAATAATGAGTCCTACAAAAGCAGCTATGACGTCTAAAATTGGTTTTAATATTTTAGTGTACATTTTATTGGTTTTCTAAATTGTTGTATTCTTTTAATAAAGCATTCCAAATAACTTCACGCTGGTAATTAGCATAAATTATTTTTCTTGAGGCTTTGGCCATTTTTTGAGATTCATCTGGATTTTCTATAAGATATTGCATTGCAATAAATAATTCGCTTTCATCTTTTGGCGGAATAACCAAACCATTTATATTATGTTTTATTATTTCATTGCAACCATTTATATCTGTAACTATACTTGGTAAGTCCATCGCACCAGCTTGCATGACTACATTTGGAAACCCTTCTCTATAACTTGGAAACACCAAGGCATTTGATATGGCAAAATATGGACGAACATCCGTTTGCCAACCAACATGTATAATATTGCTGTTATTTTCAATTTCATTTAAAGTTTTACCCTTTAAAGGGTCAAGATCGCTTTCAAAAGTACCTACAAGCAAAAGTTTAATGTTTGGGTTTTTTATAGATAGTCTTTTAAAAGCGCTTATCAATTCGTTAATACCTTTATCTGTTACCAATCGACCTACAAATACAAAAACAACGTCGCTTTTGTTAATATGTAATTCTTCTCTCAAAGTCGATATAGTTTCAACTGATATATTTTTAATAGAAAAGTGATTCGCATCAATACCATTTGAGCTTCCTTTAGCAATTACTTTTAGCTTACTTGGTTTTGTGTATTTGTTTTGAATGATAATGTCTTTTAAACCTAATGAGTTTGGATATATTTTGGTAGCACATGCATAAGTGATTTTTTCAACGACATCGAGTAGTTTTCTTTTAGGGCCTGTTGCCTCCAACAATGGTAATCCAGCTATGGTGTGCAACCTATTTGGGACTCCTGCAAGTTTTGCGGCCATCATGCCCAATGTTCCTGCTTTTGGTGTGTGAGAATGTACAATAAACGGTTTTTCTTTTTTTATAATTTTGAATATTTTGAATAAGGATACGAGATCTTTTATAGGAGAAATTGTGCGTGTCATTTCTACTGCAATTACGCTTATTCCTTCATCGTTAATAATAGTGTCAATTTCATCTCCAGGACTTGTCACACCTACCACTTTGTAGTATTGACTCATAAATTTAGGCTGTCCTTTTAATAAATTCATCAAAGAAATTGGAACTGTAGTTATGCGTAATATTTTTTTCATATATATTTAAAGAATGCTGTACGTGTTTAAATACCATTTTTGAAAACAGTAATATGTCCAAACTCTTAAGGTATTATCTTCTTTACCAGAGAGATGGTTTTTAACTAAAGGAATAATAGTATTTGACTTAAAAATGTTTTGCGATTCAATAAACTTAGGTGCAATATAGCTTTCCATTTCTTTTTTTAAGGAAGCACGCAACCAATCGCCAACTGGAACACCAAAGCCTTGTTTGGATTTCTGAAGAAAATTTGCTGGAAATTCATCTTTAAATGCTTCTTTTAAAATATGTTTTTTACTCCATCCTTTCATTAAATAATTTTCTGGTAAGCTATTGGTATATTCCCAAATAGACTTATTTAAAAAGGGAGCACGACACTCTAAAGAGTTTAGCATACTTGTTCTATCTACTTTTACTAGCATATCTCCTTCAAGGCTAATATGCCTGTCAATTTCCCTAAATTCGGTAATCGTTTTTGGAGCAGAAATTCCTGTGTCATTTTTATAGGATTTAAAAATATTGGGCTGATGCATGTGAGGGAGAAAAAGGTTTTCTTTTTCATTGTCTGTAAATGCCAGCGAAATAATATTCCAATAAAATTCGCCGCTATAGTCTATAGCCTTTAATAAGCGGTTTATTTTAAATCGTTTACCACGTTTGTCATCGCTGGTTTTTAAGAGTTTTGAAGCAACATTTTGCAG